>ERZ777011.1404-NODE-1404-length-25376-cov-55.406185_pt1 | contig 25376 bp, 23 predicted proteins | sample MGYA00374964_ERZ777011 | MGnify/ENA primary metagenome ERZ777011 (study PRJEB29310, sample SAMD00008975) | mouse gut metagenome | study: EMG produced TPA metagenomics assembly of the Metagenome analysis of fecal microbiota from mouse which was promoted... | reverse complement strand
GGAGGCTTTTTTTATGTAGTGGCGTTAACACTTGTTATTAAACACCCTCTTAAAGCTCAAGATCTTCATTTAGCCCTATTAATAAAATGTGGTGTAACCCCAACGCAAATGACTGTATTGGTTGGAAAAGCCAAAGGCACCATCTCATACCGACGAGAAGCACTATGTGTTAGAATTTTTGGAAGAAATTTAGGCGCTAAAGTGATTGACGACATAATACGCTCATTATAATAATATTACTTTCATTAATACAGTGCGGAATTTGTGCGGAAATATGATTTCCGCACAAATTCCGCACTGTATTAAATCCTAAATTCAATCTATCAGTCTAATTTTGCGACAAAAAATTACAATTGTTAAATATTTAATATAATCATGAGAAAAATATTTTTAGTCGGCTTACTAAGTGTATTATTATCATTAGTTGCATGTGACAATGATAATTTGGGCTTCCCATCTTCCGTGAATTTCCCCAGAAGTGGAGGTTCTAAGATAATAAGTGGAAAGGATATGCCTTATATTGCCACTTTAGAGATTCTTGACTATGACGGAGATGGAAATTGTGCATACGCCGACAGCGACTCAATGATAGTAACCTATAAATGGCTTACTGCAAAAATGAGGACATACGACAATAAAGTGGAATTAATAGCAGAACCTTCTAATTCGTCTGAAAAACGCACTCTTTATGTATATGTATATGATGGCAAAGATATTTCGGAAACTAAAGTCACTCAAAAATAAGAATTAACTTAAACCTAATCATAATATGTGGAGGCTTGTCGCAAAATGTATTGGCTAAAAAATTAATTTTGCGACAAGCCCCCATCAGCAATCCCCTAAACAGTCAACCTGCCCACATATTTCACCATTATTTTATTATTTTTCTGAAAATAACACCTATCTTTGCATTGACAATTAATTTGAATTTAGATATGGAAAAGAAGGCGCCTTATAAGTTTGTGTACTTGGGACATTATGCTATTAACATGCTTGTAATAATCGCATTGCTTATAATTTATTGGAGCGGAGCAGATATGCCTGAAACTCAGGATTTCCTTCAGATGATAGCATGGTGCACAGGATTGTTGATGGTGCTCTATCTTTTCGGGCGCACATTTGTGGTCAATGACGCATACAAAGGGAAACGTTGCCTTGACAGGAGAACCACCATACTGCTAACTCTATTGTTAGGTATAGTCAATGTCTTGTTAGTATACTATTACTTAGGGCATGAGCTTTTCATCAAACCAGTGACTTTCTGGGTAGTTGTTTGGCTCGGAACTTTTATCTATGTTACCTGCAGGGGTAAATTAATTAAGAGTAGGGAAAATACTACCGCCGCATAGCGGCTTGGCATCTTAGATGCAACGGGTGATACTAAGAAATTTCGCTATATTGCTTGAAATCGGAGAATTTTTGTTAAATTTGCACTGTTATTGCGGCATATATCTAAGCCGCCATGTATAATTTATAATTATTTGATTTGGACACAGACCCTTTACCAGCCACAGAGGCAGTGGCGGACCTCTTATTAAATTTTGCCAACTATCCCATTCTTGACGTTATGCCGATGGGAGGTGCTCAGATTGCAGCCTTAGTATTGGCTGTTTTAGCCTTAGCAATCTCCGGATTCGTGTCCGGAAGTGAAATTGCCTATTTTTCCCTTACTCCTACTCAATGCGAGGAGCTTGAAGAGACCTCGAAAGGGGAACGTATACTTGCTATGCTTGAGAAGCCCGAACGGCTTCTTGCCACTATTCTAATTGCCAATAATTTAGTAAACGTAACCATTGTTGTGCTCTGTAATTTTGCTCTGGGACCCATATTTTCCGGTATGAGTGCCTTGTGGAGTTTCATATTACAGACAGTGCTGCTCACATTCCTGATACTTCTTTTTGGCGAAATACTCCCCAAACTATATGCCAACTCCAACAATCTCGGATGGGCAAAAATGGCTGAGGGACCTCTCAATTTGTGCGTTAAGATGTTCTACCCCTTATCGTCAATATTGGTCAAGAGTAGCGGAATAGTCAACAAAGTGGTGACAAAGAAAGAGTCAACAGTCACCGCCGACGACCTTTCACAGGCATTGGAGATAGCCGATGTCGGCAACAACGACAACAAGGATATGCTTGAAGGTATACTCAAGTTCGGCGACACGACAGCATCGGAAGTCATGACTCCGCGTGTGGATGTGACCGGTTTGGATGTCGAATCATCGTTCGAGGAAGTGATGAAAGTTGTGATCGACAGCGGATTTGCCCGTCTGCCGGTATTCAAAGATTCGATGGATAATATTCAAGGTGTGCTGTATTCCCGTGACCTTCTTCCCTACGTGGGTGACAATACCGATGAAAATTTCTCATGGCAGTCGCTAATGCGTGAGCCGTATTATGTGCCTGAATCACGCATGATCGACGACCTTCTTGAGGACTTCCGTTCACGCCGGGTACACCTCGCCATAGTGGTTGACGAGTTTGGCGGGACACAGGGTATCGTCACATTAGAGGATGTGCTTGAAGAGATAGTAGGCGACATCGACGATGAATATGACGTCGAGGAAAAGACCTACCGCAAACTTCCGGACGACACCTACATATTTGAAGGCAAGACACTGCTCAACGACTTCTTCCGTGTCACCGACACCGATGAAGAGGAATTTGCCGAAGTGACCGAGGATTGTGAAACCCTTGCCGGAATGCTTCTTGCCATAAAGGGTGATTTCCCCAAGGAAAAAGAATCGATAGTCTACGGACGATGCCGCTTCCTCGTGCTCTCCATCCAGCAGCACCGCATAGTGAATGTGCGTGTGAAAGTCATGCCCGAGGTGCAGCCCGACCAGATGAAGCAACAATCATAACCACGCAAGATGGGGCTATGGGAACTATCAAAACTGTTGCGCTGCCGATGGTGACGGTTGCCATAATGGTATCGGGATGCGGCAACGGCTATTCGGACGCCACACCCAAGCCCTCAGCCTATCACCGCATAGAGACACCTGATTCCATATTCTACGCTGCGGAGGTAAAAGGTGTGGAAATGCTGCTCAACACCGAGAGTCAAATCAAAAAAGAGACACGCAACGGCGACGAGTGGCTCAACATCGGCTATCCGCAATTCCCCGGCTCGCTGATACATCTGACACTCAGCTTGACCACCCCCGAACAGTTCAGCTCCATGTTGGCTAACCGTGAAGAGCGGTTCAGGCTCGATGTGGGGAATGTCACCACCGAAATCATAGAATTAGTGTCGGATGGCGGATGGCACTGTGCCATTTTCGTGAGCCGCAGTTGCGTGACCACACCTATACACATACTCGCCTCTAACCCTGCAAAGACGAAACTCCTTTCGGGAATCCTACATATAAATACCCCTGAAAATCCCTCGGCTACCCCCGATTCAGTCTCTCCGATAGTCACCACCTATACCCGTGACATGCTCACACTGCTTAAAAACATCTCTGAAAAATGAACCGCTACAAAATTTTCAGCACAGAAATAGTAACATGCCCCTCCCTCTCACGCAGGGAGAGCGAGAGAAAGGCTGTGGGGAAGTTGCTGTCAGAAGCTTTCGGTAACGGAGTGGAGTTAGAGCACGATGAACATGGTGCGCCATACATTAAGTATACCTATAAACAGACGACCGAAAATTCCGACACATACATATCCATATCTCACAGCTCGGACACATGCCTGCTCGCTGTGAGCGACACCCCGATAGGGATAGATATAGAGTCAGGGCGTGAACAGTTAAAACGGGTGGCGAAGAAATTTCTTACCCCCGACGAGCAAAAAAGGCTTTCGGAAATCGCCTCCGAAAACGAAATCATAATTTTCCTGCTCAAGACATGGACCGCAAAGGAAGCCGTTTTCAAAGCCGCCTCACTGCCGAAACTTGTAATTTCTGAAATAGAAATAAACCCGGAATTTAACCAAGCCTCAGCCCAAGGCTATAAGTTCGACCTGACTTATCCGCTTGTATCCAAAGAGAAGACAATTGCTATCGCTACAAGGGGATAGACAAGCTTCCGTTCCACAATATTTTAGCGCTGCAGCCAGCGCATGGGGCAATCCGGCAACAGATAAATGTCCCCTGATAAGAAACTTTCAGATAAAACCGGATGTTGTAATGTAAATTATGCAACACTCACGGTTTCGACATATATTAAAGTGGATAACCCTCATAGCAATTTTCTTCGGGTTCACATCCTGCATTTATGACTATCTCGACCCTTGCGAAGACTCATCGGTGGGATGGTACCCAACACTTGTGGAAACCGAATATGAAACCGACTGGTATATACCTGTCACCCCTCGCAAGCCTTGGGAAACAGATTTTCCGGAATCGATAGGCACCGATCAAAGCAAATTGCGCCCGCAAATACCCTCCGGGCTGCGAATAATTTCATATCCCGACATAGGCGAGTTGCAGTCATTCAATCTCCCTCCCCACGGTGGTAACATCGACCTCCATTCACTATCCTCCCACTTACTATTTTATAATAATGACACCGAATACATTATTATAAATCCAAAGGAGGGTTTCGACTCGGTGACTGCCACCACCCGGCAACATTCACAAGGCACCTACAAAGGCAATCCGAAAGTGGGGACTGTGGCGAATCCGCAACCTGTATATTCATCTCCCGACATGCTGTTTCGTGCATCAATAGCTGATTATGATGCCGAAAAGCCGGATTCGATGCGTATTATAAACATAGAGCTGCTGCCGGCGGTGTTCACCTACGTTGTGCATTTCGCATTTGACTCCGGGCTCGACTATGTGCAGTCAGCACGTGGTGCCATCACCGGAATGGCACGAGGTGTGCTACTAAGCTCCGGCAAAGCGCTTGATGACGGAGGGGTGACACTCCTATATGACTGCGAAAAGGAGGGTGACGGGATGACCGGGATTGTAAAATCGTTCGGTTTGCCGGGTTATACGCCCCAAGGAGAACCAATATATCCGGATAGACGTTATGGTATTACATTACAAACCTATCTGAGGAACGGAAAAATGCTCACGTTTGACTTCGATGTCACTTCACAGGTTGCCGTACAGCCTTACGGAGGGGTGATAATGGTAGATGGAGTGGCTATCAATGAGTCAGATGGCAAACCGGAGGGTGGCAACGGGGCTTTCGACGTGGATGTAAACCCATGGGGTCCATCCGACGATATTGACATAATGTAGAGGTACAACTATCCATTTTAACACCATAATATCAAAATATCTAATCAATAAAAAACATACAGAATTATGAAATGTATCTATCCTTTAGCAATACTTGCACTCGCAACGACATTCAGTGGCTGCAGCGATGACAAAGACCATCCGTACGTGAAGGGCGATACCGACTCTGCCATCACATTCTCAAATCCGTTTATCAACAATTCGGTAAAGCAGCGAGCAGCCTCAGCTACTACCAAAGAAAACCTTGAAGGATTCAGAGTATGGGGATTCGTCAAAGATCCGAGTTCGGTTGTCTTTGATGGAGCAACTGTGGAACGCAATGGTGACAGTTGGAAAATTAACGAGACAGAATATTGGTACTTAGGACAGCCTTACTGGTTCACCGCTATATCGACCGGCGAAATCAAGACGCAGGAATTCTATGTATTCACTCCTCTGCAGAGTGGCACTCAACCATCGGGCGACGCCGGATATTTAGGCGGTGGTAGCATCTTTTACAATAACAGTAATGCAGAAGGTGAGAAAGACCTCATCTACGCATTCTCCAACAAAGTCCAGTATGACACGCCTGAATCTATCACCCAAGTTCCACTGACATTCAATCACCTATTGTCACAGGTGACTTTCGAATTTAGTAATAAGATGACTCAACGAACCACACTTGACATCGAAGGGCTCACATTACTCGGAGCTGCAAACTCAGGTAATATAGATTTAAGTGCAGGATTGGAAAGTGCCCAATGGGTACCCTCAAATGAAAAATTCTCCATAGCAGATATTTCAACTGAAAAATTCCCATATAACAAGGCGACTATATCGGAACCATCCTACATCATTCCTACCGATAACAGCCACGAGTACCAGATACAGTTTACCGCAGTGGTTTATAATGGCAATAACGAGATGGCACGTTACCCCCATCTCATAACTCTTCCTAAGACCACGTTCTTAAAAGGGAACAGTTATAAGTTCGTAGCCACACTCACTCCTCAGAACATAAACCCCGCTCAACAGCTTAAACCGATAGAGTTTACCGTTGTTGATGTCAAAGATTGGCAGCCTAACGAAGGTATCATTGTTCCGGGACCTGACTCACCAATAGAATAAACGCTGTTAAAAAGCAGCATTTGAATCAACCGACTATTTTTCTCCGTGATGAAACTCAATGGCATGTTTTTGACGCTATGTGCGATGGCTATTTTCGGGGGCTGTTCCGATGATTCGGACACTCCCGATAGCCGGAGCACATGCGCCATTGAGTTTTCACGGATACATGTCAACAATATATCACGCAACTCAGCTGCCAAGATACCGTTTACCCAATTCAATGTCTACGGCTTCACTGACTCTCCCGAACATTATATATATGACGGAGCGGTTGTGACCCACAGGGCAAACGACATTTGGGACTGCGAGCAAAAGGAATATTGGTATCCCGGTCATAGTTACTGGTTTTCAGCCATCGCCCCGGCATTAGCCGAAGGCGTGAGCTTCGAACGCGCCACCCTACCCGCCGATAGATATTACGGCGGAGGAACATTGCGCTATCGCCCCGTAGAAAACGGAGCCAAACTCGACCTGCTCTATGCGTTTTCCGGGGAAATCACCACGCATGACACCAGCGAGGACAGATACCAACCCGTGGAGCTCGAATTTAACCATCAGCTATCACAGGTGCAGTTCATGTTCTATAACGACCTTGGCAATCCGCACTTCTTTATCAATGTACCCTCCATCACGCTTGGCAACCTATACTCGGAAGGTGTCATAGACCTGAACCAACCTGTCCCCAAATGGGAACGAAGCGGCTGGGAAACTTTCTGGACAGGCATGGGGCGAGTAGACATCATCAAGGCAGACAAGCCCAAAATCTCGGCATCGGTATATCTTCTCCCGATAAAAATGAGCGGAGCCATAATCCAGCTGCAGACACAGCTATTTTACACAGCCAACCCCGATGACGACGAGGGATTTCAGATGTCGGATGTCAAGACTTTCTACATCGATTTTCCTGAGATAGATTTCAAACCGGGACACTCCTACACTCTCGTGGCACGGCTCAACTCCACCAATGTCGAAGGTCCGGGAGAAGAACTGACCCCAATCTCATTCGACATCGAGGACAACGGATGGCACTATACCACCGGCGGAATCGATGTACCGGTGAAATAACCCCTTTAAAACTATTCATCATGCGTTTCATCTATTCATTTCTGACACTTATACTTCTGCTGTCCTGCTCAGATTCCAACGAATACGAGCCGGAAATCAGTCATGCCAAAACACAGATATCGTTCAACGTGACTACCGAAGCACTCTCTGACTCCACTCAAAGCAGAGGTATTACCATCAATCACCCTTCAAACATGTCGGAATTCAGAATTTTCGCCCCGTTATGGGACCAGACAGAGGAGGGATACATATTCCGTGGCTATGAAATAGAGGATGAAATAGTAAGCCGCGGGTCGGACAATGAATGGACCACCTCTATCCCCTACTATTGGCCACAAGGAAACCGTTTCCTAACCTTCTTCGCATATCATCCGGCGAATGTTGACGGATGGAGAGTAGGTAATCCCCATTACTCCCCGAAAGAGATAAGATTTTATTATACACCTCCAGCCGATTCACGAGCACAGCATGACATCTTATTCGCCTACAACCATGACATGATGAACTATTCGGGCGAGCCGGACAAACGTGTGAAACTCACCTTTTCCCATATACTCACCAACATACGATTCAAAATCATAGGGGATTCCACAAAGGTCAAGTCAATCACTTTAAAGAACTTTCATGGAAGCGGTGGCTATCATCCCGAAGAGTGGAGCGAGATGTACAACTGGGACTATAACAATTTTGAAAATACCGCCCCCGCCCCTCTCGTTGACTATACCGTAGAGATTCCTGAGAACGGCGTGATAGGTGACGAGCAGACACTTATAATTATCCCGCAACAGGCACGCCCCGACTCTTCGATTGAAGTGCTCTTGCGTGATGGCACCGTCCTCACGTCGCCATTCTCCTACCACACATTCCAACCACAAGAGATACGCCGCATCAATATACATCTTCCCTCCGACTCCACCACAGCCGGTAGCCGGATGGTGACTGATATGTGACGCATATCGCATCTGCGGATGCAAAAATGCAAAAATATTGGCAAAAATTTTGCCATTTCAAAAATACTTCCTACCTTTGCCGTCGCAAAAGCAAGGTATGGCGAGATAGCTCAGTCGGTTAGAGCGTCGGATTCATAACCCGGAGGTCCCGAGTTCAATTCTCGGTCTCGCTACAAAGGCAATAATGTTAAAGCATTAAACAAGAAGGACTGTCCGTCGTCGGGAAGACGCCGGACAGTTATTTTTTACATATTTTTCTCATCGAAATTTTGGAAATTAGGACGATTTATCATAAATTCGTGCAATTTAACTTAAATCACACACCTATGAAGCATTTTAGATTACTTCAGTTATTCTCGTTGGCATTAGTAGCTATATCGGCATGTATGATCACATCTTGCGCTGATGCTGATGAGCCTGAATTTGACAAAGCGTTTTCCCGATCGCTAAGCGAAGGGAGAGAAGCCGTTGTTTATAAAACTTCATCATTCCGACTTTTCAACTTACCCAATGCGACCGGAAAATGGAAGGAAGTTGACCTGTCAGAGTATATGGGATTCGAAGGCGTCTCACCGAGATACATGATTATACAGGATGGTAAAATCAGCACTAATTACCGCACATGGCGCAGTGCAGGACCAACCCTGATAGGAATTATCTGGGAGGCATACCTTCATTCCACAAAAGGGAAACAAAGTCTTTACCTGTCACGCAAATTTGAAATCAACGATGAAGACTCATCTATCAGTATTGACGGGCGGACATTCACTGTCGGATATATAAATAAGGATTCTTTCAGGCTCATACATCTGTCTGAATACGCCGGAGGGATAGAGAACTTAGGTGGAACCCATAAGGAAGTGTGCGACTATAAGGCTGCCCCCGCAGAAACCATCAACAAGGAGGATATGCTTGTCTTTGAAACCGAAAAAGAATTGATGCAGGGTGTTATCAATCTTGCCAGAGAGCATTTCGGTGATACCGTTGACCTTAACAAAGTCTATTCCGGTTTAGTAGAGTTTGACCAACCGAAAAGAGCCATCTATAATCTGGATGAGGTGGAAGCGAAACTCGGACTGAGATAAAACCAGCTGATCTACGCATCTTTTCATCAATTTTAACACCATTGCTACTAAAATTCATCAAAATATTTTGCCGGGTGGGAAAGAATTTGTAATTTTGCCCCGCTAAATTATTCACTTAATACATATTAATCAAGAAAACAAAATGATCATCGTACAAGTAAAAGAAGGTGAGAACATCGAAAAGGCATTGAAGAAATTCAAACGTAAATTTGAAAAGACCGGTATCGTACGCGAACTTCGCTCACGTCAGGCTTTCGAAAAGCCCTCAGTGGCAAACCGCAAAAAAATGATGAAAGCGGTATACGTTCAGCACCTCCGTGCCAACGAGGAGTAATCAGCTCGCCCCCATTAAGTTTCTAACCAATAGAAAGGAGGCTTGACCGATCCCCCGGAAACACCTGAATTTATTTGAACAATATACACAGCAAAATGGCGGTGAGGATTTTTAGAACATAATCCCCATCGCTATTGTTGTAAACATTCATCAGCATATCATCAAGTCTTTAGCACTCCTCGCCTTAACTATGCCTCCTATTAATAGAATATCGCTATTATTACTTATGCTCGTTGCTTTCGCATCGTGCCGGGAGGTTATCCCACCTAAAGACACGATGTATGACTGCGAGGCATTTGAAATATATTCCGATAGCATAGTGCGGGATGGGAAGGTTTACAAAGCCCTGTCAGACACAGAAATCACAAATTCATGGAAAGCCGACAGCATAAACCGATCGGCACCCTCATACCATTCGCCACAGTTAATGGCTGACGCTCTTTTCTGCAAGGCAATTCAGGAAACTCCCTATTTTTCACCATTACATATTTATCTCTCACTCGCTGCCCTCTATCCTGAAAAGTCGATGGAGTCATTAAAAGCGTTAGTGACAAAAGGGAAAATCACCGCTTCCGACTTTCCGGTTTCAGCCGGTAATGCGGCTTGGGCGGCGGCAGCATGGGAACTTTATTGCGTCACCGGCGACCGGACATGGCTGCGTGAAGCTTATAATGTCATAACCGCCACACTCCGGAAAGAGCTACCGGTCAGAACCTCGTCACAGCCACCTTTAATATATGGCACACCGGATTATTTCACCCCACACGCTGACTATTACCCTTCATGGATGGGTCCAATCAATAGATTTCAGACCATCTCAACCGGTGTGAACGCCCTACATGCTTATACTTACGACATTTTGTCAGAAATGGCGTCAGAACTTGGATTAAAAGCCCCCGACAATTATAAAAAGAGGGCAAACGCCATACGCGGAGCCATAAACGACCTGCTGTGGATTCCGAACTTAGGCTACTACGGGCAATACCTATATGGAGCCTACTATCCGCTGCTGTCACATTCCGCCGATCATATAGCCAATTCACTGTGCGTACTCTTCGACATAGCCACTCCTGAAATGGCAAGCTCGATAGTGGCGCACTCACCGGTGCTTTCCAACGGCACTCCATTGGTATACCCCTCAATCCATGCTCCCAAAAACGATAATGCCTTAGTGGAGGCGCTCAGAATACTGAGTGCGGCTAAAGTGCGTAACGAGAGTGCAGCTATAGCCTCGATCGGAGCCTTATGGGATCTCTCCATTGACCATCCGACGCCAGCCGAGACACAAGCCATGGTAATAAAGGGACTGTTAGGTATGCAATTCACACCTAAGGGTATCATGTTCAGCCCCGTGGTTCCGTCACGCTTCCCCGGAAAGAAGACTCTTAAGGATTTCCGTTACCGGGACGCCACGCTGTCGGTAAACATCCATGGCACAGGCGATAAAATCGCCGGATTCTACCTTGACTCTGTAAGCATATCTCCTGCACTTATACCGCCAAATCTCACAGGCTCCCACAATATAGATATAACCCTCTCCGGGAACAATCTCCCTTTAACCGATATAAATATAGTGAAGAGCGCCACTCTCCCGAAGGTACCTAAAATCAAATGGCAGCTCCCCAACAAAGCCCAGATCATGGACTTCACTCCGGGTTTCAGCTATGGTATATATGTGAACGGCACATTTTTGGAGGAGATCCAATCCAACACCTATACATATACCCCCAAGACCGACGCCATTCTTAACATAGTCCCTATAGCGGAGCAGGAGTATATCGGCTTCTCACCCGAAAGCCATGTGATTGCCTCTGACTCATCCGTGATAAATATCCCGGCATCGTCGATAACGCCACGCCGAACACCCATGCACCTCATAAAGCAGCGTGAAATCGCAACCAAGTATATCGAGCTTGCCGCTCGTCACAACACCCGTATCACCTTCTACGCCAACGCTCCCGCTGCGGGAGAATATTTCATAACCATCGGTTATTCCAACGGCACAAACTCAACCGCCTTGCGAACACTGACCGTAAACGGGAAAGATGTGGGAATAGTGACATGCCCCTCCATAAGGCACAATGACTGGATAACAGTCTACCCGTCCAACACACTTACCGTGAAGCTTAATTCCGGTCCGAATCTGTTGGCTCTGACATATATAAACACCACTATCCTCCTCAACAAAATAACCTTGCTACGAAAGAATTAAGGCCATAGAGATATGAAACGCATAGGAATACTTTCAGACACCCATTCATGCTGGGACGACCGTTACGCAGCCCATTTTAAAGACTGCGACGAGATATGGCATTGCGGCGATGTGGGTGACATCGACATAATCAAACGGCTTGAAGGCATAGCCCCGGTGGTAAGAGCCGTGAGGGGAAATATTGACCATGGCGATGTGTGTCGACGCTGCCCCGAAGTCGAGATATTTTCCGTGGAAGGTTTCAATGTATTGCTCACGCATATCGGCGGCTATCCCGGCAAATATGCTCCCGGCATCAAGCAAACGCTCATCGAAAACCATATCAACCTGATGGTATGCGGACACTCACACATACTCAAAGTCATGCCTGACCCGCAATTAGGGCTGCTGCACATCAATCCCGGTGCCGCAGGTTATCATGGCTGGCAGCGCGAGCGCACCTTGATACGACTGGTTCTCGACAGCGGAGAAGCATCGACACTTGAAGTAATCGAACTTGGAAAAATAAAAATTTAATCCGCCATGCACATAATACGCCCTGTCGGACCCTCCGATCATGAAGCGATATTGACGATATACAATCATTACGTGACCGACACTGTAATCTCATTTGAGACAAGCCCGCTCACGCTTGAAGAAATGAGTCGCAGAATAGACACTATCAGCTCTTCATACCCCTACTTCGTATGTGAGAATCATGACGGATCCATAGCGGGATATTGCTATGCGCATCAGTGGAAAGAACGGGCAGCATACTCCAAGACGCTTGAGACCACCATCTACCTTTCGCCCGACCATACCGGTTCAGGGATAGGTAAAGAACTGATGGAAACACTTATCGAGGCATGTCGTGCCGCCGGGTTTGAAACACTCATTGCCTGCATCACCTACGGCAATCACGCAAGCTGCCGATTGCATGAAAAGCTAGGGTTTTCCAAAGTATCACATTTCCACCGTGTAGGCAAAAAGTTCGGATTTACACTTGATGTAATAGACTACCAACTCATATTATAAATAATGTGAGCGGATATAAACAGTCCGGATATTACGGCAATAGCCATAATACCCGGACTAAAAAGTTTACTATAAAAAGCGTCTATAACTGTTTCAGCACATTTTCAAGTGCTTCAAGGTTTCTCACGTCTGCATTTACATCGAGCAGATTTCCTTCCTTATCTATCAGCCTGTAAGTGGGATAACCGCTCACTTTAAGGAACTGTTCCACCGCCCGCTGCTGCTCATCGGGAAGATTATAATGCACCACATTGTCGCCAAGCAGATTATAACTCTTTATCACATTCTCCCATGCCTCTTTCGGAGAACCATTGGCAAGATAGATAAACACGATGTCGTAAGGCTTCAGATGCTCCTTATGCTCTTCGAAATGCGACAGAGCTTCCCGGCAAGGACCGCACCATGAGCCCCAAACATCCACAAGTATAATTTTGCCTTTATAAGGAGCAACGATTTCACGCATTATCTGCTCGCCGTCGCTCATCTCGCTAACATCCTTGGCGGCTGTAAGGCTTTTTTCAGCTGATATGTCACGATTTTTCAACGCCACATAACCGTCATGCTTGCCGTGAATGAGATTTCTTGCCGCAGGGAGAGCAACTTCGCTATCAAAATATGCAAGTTCGTCGTCAGATAAAGCGGTATTGCTATTCTTCATGCAAGAATAGAACTCCCGCGCCAACTGGATGTCGCGCAATGTTCGGTCGGAAATCAACGAATCAGCTATCGCCGTAACTTCCCTGAAGCCGGACAAGGAAAGAAATGGATTGAGCACCGACAAATTAGAATCAATTATCCCGTTATAGCGACTGATAAAACTTTGACTAAACTGAGCGTCAAACATTTCTTTCATTAAGTTGTCGTCGAAGGTTGGATGTGCGTCCACGCTATCCTTATATACAGCTATCTTGGCAGCCATCTCCTTGAGAACCACCCGGTCACTGTCGCTAAGGTTCACCTTCCCATCCTTTTGAAGAGAGCAGAGCAATTTTATGTCTCTCCCTATCGAATTTATAATCATATCAGCCATGTTAAAATTTTGGGGCTTCGGCTGATCTAAAAAATCCCTCATGAATGTTGATAAATGACCTGCATGTAATGTATACGGCTTCATGGCTGATTGCCACAGCTCCTTATTCACATAGTCAAGATATTTCTCAGGCAAATGATGCTTATACATACTAAACCTTGCCTGCATCAAGTCACGCCCGGTAGACATATTATAGAATACCCTCATATAATTGCGGTAACGCTGTGACAAAGTGGGATGTTCAACTATCCATCGGTCAAGTATCTCTAAGTGCGACTGTCTGACACTATCGGCTTTCGCCAACAAAGCCATAGCCTCGGCTTCTCCAAGGTCACGTTTGTTGTAGTCCTCTATCAATTGAGGATTCCACAGCGGCTCGTGCGCAAGATATTCATTCTGGAACCGGACATCCCTACCCATAATCATCTTATGCCCTGTGGCGAAATCACAGAGTATAAAATAGGTTTCACCCGGCTCGAAAACACTACGGATAAAAGCACGCCCCCAGTCAATGAACGCATCGGAGGTGTTAAGCAACGGTATCTTGATTTCAAATCGCCCCATACTGTCCATAACGCACGAATAGGGTTCAACCTCATCCTTAAGAATATTGGTAAACGTCATCTTAATTCCATCACCCTTTTGCCATGCACTCTCAGGCATATCCTTCCACCACCCTACGATGGTCACGCTGTCACCCTCCTGATAACCCGTGTCCTTAAAGCGAAGCGTGGAGTCGGGGCGAGGATAGTCAGGCAGAAACTTATCTGATATAAACGAACATTCCACAGGCTTTCCTGCGCCTATTGTAATTTTGCGCACATCATTTTTGAACTTACCGACCTTTACCGGGAGCGACTCCGAGCCGCAAGTAAGCGTCATAGAGTAGCCGCCCTTTTTCTCCGACATATCGGTTATATCCCATATCTTACAGTCGTATATGGCTTGATTCTTTCCGAACCCTATCATCCAGTCGCCGGTAGAGTCATCACGCCAATAAGTGTCAGCGATACCCTCGGGACGGAAATCCTTGCTTCGCACATTCTTTATCATCCATCCTCCCGGCTCTATGAAGTCAAAACTCTTAACGGTCGCAGGCAGAGGCTCAAAGGTCATCGTGAAGTCCACCATGTCATTAGCCGGCATCCAAAACCTTTCGTCGGGTTTAATCACTGTGGCTCCCTTTAGTTTATAGTCCCCCTCATCAGTGTGAAGATAAGTGTTGGAACCTAACTTAATCCAGTAGTTATGCGGATAGTCCACATGCAGATGCAACAGTGTGCTGTCGGAGAAGATCTCGACCTTAGTAATTTTGACACCCGTAGTTGGTCCCATCTGAAGACCATATCCGTTAAGAGGCGCATCCCATACAATATGATTTTTCCCGAATAGATTCATGCCGCAAAGCATCACTGCGGCAAACAAAATAATAATTTTAGACTTCATCCTTGCTATATTTTGTGATATTATGGTTTATTCCGCAAAATAAATAATAATGTTTCAACCTGCCAAAATATTTCACTCATTTATATAGCTGACAGCAAACAAATTCCCGCACGGTTAAACTCACCGCACGGGAATTCCACTATTACAAAACATTTAAACAACCTTCTTAACCTAAAGCATATCTGAGACCGCCATCTTAGAACGAGAATGAAGCCAAGGCTCCAACACGGCGTGCCCACCCATGCTCGCCATTAAAATCCTGACGTTTTCCTATGTTAAACTCAGCGCCGAACATGATTCGGGGAGTGACATTCCAAAAGATATTGGTGGCGCTATACAGTCCGTACTTGTAATCTGTCCCTATGGGGTCCTGAGTCGGGAGATACCGTCCCTGACCAAAGGTGGCTGACATGAACAGATTTGGAGTAAAATTATACTGCAACCCTAAGAAATATCCGAAGCCGGGAGTAGTCTTAAGCTTACCGGGTGTCTTGTCGTCAGCCACAAGGTCATATTTTCCAAGAAGGAAATCGCCCCCGAAATTAGTGTATGACTTACCGGTATTAGCAGTGCCATAGAATTTCAAAGCCGGAATTATACGGAACACAGTGCTTAACTGCACGCCATAACCAACCGCCTGATGATTTTTCTGTGTGATAAGGTCACGATACGGGAGGAAACGTAAAATCCCTGATAGACGCACATGCTCGTCATGCGCCCACTCGTATTGAACCATCGCAGCGATATTTGGAATATACTGATTTCTCGCAGCAGTCTCCTCACCATCCTCCTGTATAGACATCGATGGAGTTTCCAATGAGCCAGCCAACACAATGCCGCTCTTTTTAAATGTGTGCATATACCTTATGAGGACATTGGTAGCATCCATTTTCATTGTAGGACCGTTCGAGTCAACGGTTGGAGGCACAGCAGCCCCGTCGCCAAATGTAGACGGCGCATAACCTACCGTCCAGTCATTAAGTATGGCGTAAGCTTTTTTAAGGTGGAAATCACGACTTTGATACCCGTTAAAATTAGCTTCTATATACAATTGATAGTCGCCCAACCTTTTATTGCGTCCTATAACTCTGAAAAACAAAGCTGTACCGGCAGGGGTAGTGCCAAGATTATTTTTTGTAAGCGGGTCTTTGGTCACCGGGATAAAGTATGGAGAAAAACCGGGTATATCCACCGAGCCTCCCCAGTCAAAATACCCCCTCATTCTCACCATTCCGCCTATGCCCATAGCAAGATCCGTATCCCGGCTCATGAACAAGAAATATGGAGCAGCCGGATCCTGAAACGAGCGGAACTGGTCGTAATAGAAATTTTCTATCACATTACGTATCGAATCGGCGGATGGCGTTGAGCCGTCACCGAAAAATATCAACTTATGGTCATTCGTGAGAGCTTTATGCAACTCTTCCGTGGGAGAAGACGCAAACATCGCCGTCCATGAAAAGAGACATGCAATCAATAGCACCGATTTAATACTTTTCCTCATAAACTAAACAATTGAAAACGTTATTTTAATTTTAATAACATTGTCGCCGATTGTTTTGTTTATCTATCCCGGCATTTTGCAGAAAACGCCATCCATGCCGGAAGTATTATGACCGGTACACAAATAAAAACACCGGGGCAGAGCAATGGTATTAGCTCCGCCCCCGGCTATTGAACTGATTTATCAGAGGTCAAAAAATGTCTTGAATGCCGCAATAGTATAGGCATGATCAAGCGGAGAACCTGTCTCGCGAACCGAGTGCATACCCCAGATGGCTTCACCCATATCCACGCCTCGCAGATCAATCTGTGAAGTGAGAATATTTCCAAGAGTAGAACCGCCGGCGACATCACTGTGGTTCACAAAATACTGGCAAGGCACACCTGCCTTCTCGCAGATAGAGCGGAACACAGCTGCCGAATCGGCATCGGTCATATACTTACAGTTGGCATTTATCTTTATCACCGGTCCGCCACCAAGCACCGGGTGATTTGTCGGGTCATATTTCTCAGGATAGTTGGGATGGAAAGCGTGAGCGTTGTCAGCCGACACCATGAATGAAGCGTTTATGCCACGCAAATAATCCTCTTCATTACCACCCATACAATCCACTATACGGCGGAGAAGCTGTGCGAGCACAGGAGAAGCCGCTCCCTGCTTTGTGCCAGAACCTGTCTCCTCGTTGTCGAATATAGCCATGACACGGGTCTGCTTAGTGGATGAAGTCTCAGTCAGGGCTGTCAATGCGGCATGTACCATGCTGAGGTCGTCGAGACGTCCCGAGGTGATGAACTCGTCATTAATACCTACCAAGCAAGCGGGGGTAGTGTCATAGAGCGACAGGTCGAAATCAAGTATATCCTCCACCTTTTGTCCGAGAGCGTCGGCGATAAGGCGCAACAGCATGTTGTCTTTCTCAGCGACATTCTTCACTATGGCTATCACCGGAAGCATATCCTTCTGCTTTGAGAGAGGATTGCCTTCGTTCACTGCACGGTTGAAATGAATGGCGAGATGAGGTATCGTAAGCAACGGACGGTCAAATTTCACTATTTCAGTGACGGGGTTCAGAGGGTCATCGCTGCGAAGTATCACTCGTCCAGCCAATGAAAGCGGACGGTCGAACCAAGTGTAAAGAATAGGACCACCGTATACCTCGACGTTAAGCTTCACCACTCCACCCTCGGTGAGCATCTCTGCATGAGGCTTTATGCGGAAACATGGGGAATCGCTATGAGCCGATATTATACGGAATCCGGAAGCTGCATCACCTTCCGACACCACAAATGCGAATATCGCACTTGAATTTTTTGTCATATAGTATTTACCTCCGCGGTTCAGATTCCACTTCTCACGGGGATCGAGTTCCACGAAGCCGTTAGCCTCAAGTTTCTCCTTGGCTGTCCGCACCGCAAGGAAATTCACAGGACTCTTATCGAGGAATTCCATCAACGAACGTGCCACAACTTTCACATCTTCCATAATCATTTGTTTTATTCAGGTATTAAACACAAGTTACGTTTTTTCGGGTTCCGCATTATGCGTGGAAGCCCGTTACAAAGCTAACTAATATTTTTTCATTTTTAGAGCTATTTTGCCCTACAATCTTTAATTTCTCCATCATTTAACAAATTTTCACACTAAGAATTATTTCCACATCGTAACTACATCCTAACTTTGCAGTCCCAAAAGTAACAAATACGAAGTCGAGCCAAGACCCGTTAGAACATTGCAGCAATAGAAATTTATACTTTTTCCCCGGTCCTCATCGGGGAAGATGACTCATAATATCAAATTGCAGTTACTTACCACTTTTTAAACCTTGGGATTCAGTTTCCCGTTTTTATGTCTGAATGACTCTATAATTTTAAAATGAATGTCTAAGTAATTAAGAGCGTCAATGCCGACGCATAAAAACATAAGAGCGGAACCCACACCCGTGGATTCCGCTTTATATATTATATATGTAGTAATATCAAGTGTCTTTAGTGGAGACCTAATGGATACCCAGATAAAAGAGATCCAATACATCAGGCTTCAACATCGAGGCTACCTCGTAAGGGTAAACAGCCACATCAATCATACCAGCTGCGTAGGGAGCGATGTCGTAGGGGTTATAGTGGAAGTAAAGCATATTGTTGGCGATGTAAGGATTTCCGGGATAGGTGAGCTGCGAAGTGAATATGCCGGCTTTCTCAAGCTGCATCGGATCGACATCGAGCTGTCGGGCAAGAGCATTGATGACAACAGGCATTACAGAGTCACGAGCCTCAGCCTTAAACATATTATCCACATTGAGCACTCTGCCGTTTCTCAAATCGTATGTGAACGGACAGATAGCGGTCATGGGATGCGCCCCACCAAGGAAAGTGGAGTTCATGACTTGATAGGTCACCATATACTCATCGAGGTCAACCAATGATACAGTCACATTTCCGAAATAAGCCATTGTCCGGTCATCGCCTTGCGGAATGGAATCAACCACAACCGACTCTTTAATACCATCGACTATGGATGTGTCGTCGATATAGGCATATATAGCCTTATCGATAGAAGTTGAAACGGTATCGCCGTAAGCGAAGTAAAGAATAGAATCCTGAAGCACCTTCAAATCCGCATCCCCGAGCTGTTCGGGCCAATGAATAGATGTATACAGGTCCATATACACCGTATCGTAATCGGTCACTAACCGATAATTTTTATCAGCGGTTTTGATTACCTCCTTAACTGCGAAATTGGTAATCGCATTGTCCGATTTCCCTCCGGCAGCTGTACCTTTGCCACCACAACTGCACGCAATAGTAGTTGACAATATTGCCGCAGCCAAATAATAGAATGACTTTTTCATAGTGTGTTGTAAATTTATAGACAAAGTTTGTAAAAAAATCTCATTACTAATATAGAACAACCAAAAGTTGTAACACATTTGTAACCTGGCGAAACTTTATTTAATATTAACATAAAGCCTTAGAACCGCTAAAATGACCAATTTTGGAGAAAAAAGAACCCCTGTTAACATCTTTATACTTTTCAATCTGTAAAAGTTGAGGAAATTTTTCTTAACTTTGCACCGCAAATGTGCAATTTGCAATACGAAACAGAAATTACTAATCAATAACAAATTTAAAACTATGTCTGAAATTGCATCACGAGTTAAAGCTATCATCGTTGATAAGCTCGGTGTTGACGAAAACGAAGTAACCGAAACAGCTGAATTCACTAAAGATCTTGGCGCTGACAGCCTCGACACCGTTGAACTCATCATGGAATTTGAGAAAGAATTTGGAATCACCATCCCCGATGATCAGGCTTCTAAGATCGGCACCGTACAGGATGCTATCGCTTACATCGAGGCTAACACTCAAAAGTAATCCGGTCTGCAATCAGATGATTGCGCTCTGACCGAGCCAAAAAGGCTCCCCACGCACCCTCGCGCGGTGGAGCCTTCTTCTCAATTTATACCTTACCATTTCATCATAAATATTACTGACAATGGAATTAAAAAGAGTCGTAGTAACCGGACTTGGTGCTATCACCCCTCTTGGCAACGATGTTGAGACCACTTGGATCAACGCAGTTGCAGGAAAGAGTGGCGCGGGTCCTATTACTCATTTCGATGCCTCTAAATTCAAGACCCAATTTGCCTGCGAAGTCAAGGGTTATGATCCCAACGCTCATTTTGACCGTAAGAAACTTCGCCAGCTTGACCTATACGCACAATATGCCATGGTTGCAGCCCGTCAGGCTGTAGCTGACTCAGGCATAGAAAACGCACCCAACCTCGACCGTAACCGTGTGGGCGTGATTGTGGCTGCAGGTATTGGCGGTCTGCACACTTTCGAAGAAGAGGCTGGCTACTATGCTATAAACGGAGCTGAAATGGGTCCCAAATACAACCCGTTCTTCATCCCCAAAATGATTGCTGACATCGCTTCAGGACATATCTCTATGGATTTCAACTTCCATGGTCCTAACTTCGGCGTGGTTTCAGCATGTGCATCTTCCAACAATGCCATCATCGACGCATTTAACCTTATCCGTCTCGGTAAGGCTGACGCATTCGTGACCGGTGGCGCAGAAGCTGCTATCTATCCCGCCGGCGTGGGTGGTTTCAACTCTATGCATGCACTCTCAACCCACAACGATGACCCCGAAAGAGCTTCTCGCCCCTTCAGCAAGTCTCGTGACGGTTTTGTGATGGGTGAAGGTTCTGTAGTTCTCATTCTTGAGGAACTCGAACACGCAAAGGCTCGCGGCGCCAAGATTTATGCAGAGGTTGCAGGTGGAGGCATGAGCGCTGACGCATATCACCTCACCGCTACTCACCCCGAAGGTCTCGGTGCAATCCTTTCAATGAAGAATGCTCTTGAGGATGCCAACATGAAGCCTGGGGATATCGACTATATCAACGTTCACGGAACTTCTACCACTGTAGGTGATATCTCTGAAGTAAAGGCTATCGTTGATGTATTCGGTGAGCAGGCTCACAAGCTCAACATAAGCTCTACCAAGTCTATGACCGGTCACCTCCTTGGTGCTACAGGCGCACTTGAAGCTATGTTCTCAGTGCTTTCAGTTCAGAACGATATCGTTCCCCCGACCATCAACCATGAGGAAGGCGACGATGATGAGAATATCGACTATACTCTCAACTTCACATTCAACAAGGCACAGAATCGTCCCGTGCGCGCCGCCCTCTCGAACTCATTCGGATTCGGCGGTCACAACGCAACTGTGATTGTTAAGAAATACGAAGAATAATAGATCATACATCTTCAATAAATAAAAACTATATGATCCCCACGCCGGGAATCATATAGTTTTTTTATTTACCCCTATCACATATACGCATATAAAAACATCCGTCAGGCACTTGAAAGCCTAACGGATGTCAACATTTATATGAGACTTTAGTTTCTTAGAACGGAAGGTCGTCGGTAGGATTAGGAGCCAAGTCGGGAGCAGGGGGAGCCGGAGTAGCAGCAGGAGCTGCATATCCTTGCGGCATCTGTGTGGCAGGACCGTAAGACGGCGCAGGAGCTGCCCCATAAACCGGCGCGGGGGCGCCCATTGTGGCATTGGGATCTTCTGCCTTCCATGCACGACATTCCACATACCAACGTCCGTTATATTCGCGGCTGTCAATATCAAAGCTGATTTTAACCACCTGACCTACCTGAAGAGGGAACTGGTCAACACGGTCACCGAAGAAGTTAAAAAACACCTTGCGGGGATATGTCTCCTGTGTTTCCAACACATACTCACGTTTTTTCCACGCATTTCCCTTTTGGGAAGTGCCGCCCACTTCCGGGAGAGCAACTATAATTTTTCCTGTAACTTCCATTATGGATTATTTTTATCTAATTTAAGATTACAAATTTAGTGATTTTTCCACATCTTACCAACGAAACCATCCAAAACTTATAAACAATCCGAGCTAATGTTATCAACAATAACTCACCGACGGATTACGAGGTAAGAAGATTGATATAAATATCTATCGTCGCCAGAAGGATGGGAGGAAGAGGACTAAGAATGTGAATAATTCGAGACGGCCGACGAGCATCACAAACACAAGAAGCCATTTCACCGCATCGGGTAGGTATGCGAATGAACCTTCGACACCTGTAGCCCCATAGCCGAGTCCGTTACACCCTATGCAGGACGCCACCATGAATATCGCATCTATCATTGAATAGCCGAACAGGGTTATAAACGCTGACGATATGACTATCGTAAGTGTATAAAGCGTCACAAACGCTGAAACTCGTGACACAAGGCTGCTTTGAAGCTCGCTGCCATTAAGCCTGACGACATACACATGTTTAGGGAACACCGTCCTCTTTATCTCATTTATAAAATTGCGTCCCAACACCATGAAACGATCCACTTTGATACCACCGGAGGTGGATCCCGTACATGCTCCGCAAATCATCAGCACGATTGTCATAAAAAGCACAAACGACCCCCATCCTTCAACTTCACTGATGGAAAATCCGGTAGAGGTGACAGCCGATATGACATGGAACAACGGATAGACCACCAAACGGTTAATCGACAAAGGCACACCGTCGATTAACGCTGAAAGCACAAACAACAGGTAGGCTACGAAAACCACCCCCGCAAAAGATTTGAACACATTATTCCTCAGCAGTTCCCTTATCCCATTCTTATAAGTGGAATACAACAGCATAAAGTTCAATCCGGCAATGAACATCACCACCGTAAGAACCACAAACACATAATCGGAATTCCAATATGATATACCTGCGTTATGCGTGGAAAAGCCGCCAGTCGCCACAGCCGCAAATGTCTGGCACACGCTGTCAAAAAGATTCATAGGACCTATCCACAGCAGTATAATAGACACTAACGAAAGCAGACAATACACACCCCATATCGAAAGGGCTGTCTGACGGATACGGGGATGCAGTTTGCCGTGAGTCATACCTGTCGCCTCCGCATTAAACATGGAAATTCCTACCGCCTTGTTAAATTCCGGCAGGACGGCAAGCATAAAGAATATGATACCAAGTCCCCCAACCCATTGTGTGAACGCTCGCCAGAACAATATCCCATGCGACTGCGCCTCCACATCAACTATCATACTTGCTCCCGTGGTGGTAAAGCCCGATATAACCTCAAACACCGCATCGGTAAAACCTATGGGGTTAGCGCTAAGCATGAACGGGATTACGCCAAACAGGCTAAATACCACCCATACAAAAGCTGTTATTATAAATCCCTCACGACCTCTTATCGCTGTGGTCACCCTGCGTGTCAACAGTTCCACCACTCCGCCAACCACAGCAGAAGCCACAACCGCAACCGCAAACCCAAACCAGTCGCTCTCGCCATATATCAGACAAACAGCAAGCGGGATAAGCAACATAAGCGACTCAACCAATACGAGTCTGCCTAAAATTTTGATTATAGAATTGGTCCTAAGAGTTGTTTTCATAACTTTACTATCTAAACAGCTTTTCCACCTTGGAAAGCGCACCCGATATAAAAAATACCACAACTTGGTCGCCGGGTAATACCTGTGTATTACCTCCTACCAGCTGACCTTCGCCATTGCGGATAAGACCGCCGATTGTAAGCTCTCTCGGCAATGACAGGTCACCTATCGGTTTGGATACAATTTTTGAATCCTTAGGGGCTATCATTCCGGTAACCTCAGCCTGATCAAGTGACAGGCACTGGGTGGTCACCACATTCGAGTCAAGCAACACATTCAATATCTTACCGGCATTCAGGAGTTTCTTATTGATAATCTTACCTATCGAAAGGCTTTCAGCCTCAGGCACATACTGCAACTCTTCGATTCTTGCCAATGTCTTTGTCACGCCATGCTCTCTTGCCACCATACATGACACAATATTGGTCTCGGAGCTTCCCGTAAGGGCAAGAAACGCATCACAACCGTCAACACCCTCTTCTTTGAGCGTGACCACATCATTTGATGTCGCATTCACCACCACGGTGTTCGGGAACCTTGCGGCAATAATCTGGCACCTCTCCCTGTTTGGGTCTATTACCGTTATCTCATATTTAGAATCTATCAATTCCAAAAGTTTTTCGGTGACACGTCCAGCCCCTGAAATCATTATGCGCCGCACTTTAGACTCATGCTTGCCGCATAATGCCGGGAGACGATCCACATTCTCAGGAAGCACCGAGAAATAAATCGTGTCACCCTCTTTGAGCATGTCATCGCCTCGTGGTATTATGATCTCTCCACCTCTTTTTATGGCAGACACATGGAACACCCTTAAATCCTTGGGTACGTCACGCAGCAACACTCCACACAACGAGCCTGAGGCTTCCATCCTGACACCCACCACAAAAAGCTCGCCATGATGGAATTGAAACCATTCGCTCACCCAATTATGTTCTATAAACTGTACTATCTCCTCCGCTGCAAGCTTCTCAGGAAATATGGTAAGGTCTATGCCGTGCCGTTTCAGCATATCAGCCACCTTCTCTGTGGCAAATTCTGAATTATCCACACGAGCCACACATTTGCGAGCACCGCAATCCTTAGCCAACTCGCATGAAATTATATTGACTGTCTCATCAGGAGTCACAGCCACAAACAGATCTGCGCTCTCGATGCCACATTGCAATAGGTTTTGTCTTGACATCGGCGAGCCTTCAAAAGTTATGAAATTACTCACCGCATCAAGTTCCGCCAATCGTTCCCGATCAGTACCCATGAGCACTATATCCTGATTTTCAACGGAAAGCATATTAGCGAGATGTGTTCCGGTCTCGCCATCGCCAGCTATTATAATTCTCATATTATTGCATAATAATTTTAGCGTCCAAAATTACAAATATTCTCATTGAATTGATTTAAACTTTTTATAAAATGTTACTAAGTACATGACAAAAATTTGAAGACATCGAATTTCGGCTTGTAGAGCGGTC
>ERZ777011.1402-NODE-1402-length-25427-cov-3.079458_pt1 | contig 25427 bp, 18 predicted proteins | sample MGYA00374964_ERZ777011 | MGnify/ENA primary metagenome ERZ777011 (study PRJEB29310, sample SAMD00008975) | mouse gut metagenome | study: EMG produced TPA metagenomics assembly of the Metagenome analysis of fecal microbiota from mouse which was promoted... | reverse complement strand
TACCGTCATATCTGGCGCGGCATGATACCTAATGCTAAAGGAGATCACCGAATTGTTTGTAGTAGAAGGTGGACTTCAAAAAATAAGTACACTCCTCTTAAACAAATAACTTGGAAGTTAAAGAAATGAATGACTTATTTGAACATACTCAGTTAATAGGTTTTATTTTTCTAATTTTCATCATAAGCATAAGTGTAATTTACTATAAAAGCCGAAAATCCTCTAAATGGCTTAAACTGGCAAAAATTTTAGATAAAATTTGGATCAGATTATTTTGGATCTTAACCGCCGTCTTTTGGATTGAAGCTGTAGCAATAGCATATATTTTTATAAAAGAGTTTAAATAAACTCTTATCAGGCTGATGTAGTCCAATTGGTAGGACAGTAATCTCGTTTCATTTTTACTCCTCCAAATAGTAAATTTTGTTTTTTGAGATTAAGGATATCGGTTCGAATCCGATTTTCAGCATTCATCATAGTATTGAAATATGGAGGAAGTAGTATGAAAACTGGATTTTTGGGAATGGTGCTTGCAGCAGGCATTGGTGCTTATATAATCCTCATAATTAAGAATAGGGCAGAAGCAGAAAATGATCTAAAAAGTAGTTTTAATTGGTCAAAATTAGTTGTAAATAGTATAGATAAAAGGATTGAAGCTTTTAGTAAAGGTATTATACTTTTAGAACAAAAGATAGACGACCTCACTTTAACCACTTCTAAAGAAAAGCGCGAAAAGAAACAACTTCAAAAGCAAATAGCGTACTTAAAAAATAATATTGCCGAATTGGAAAAGTTTAAGACAGAGTACTTAAAACTGCATAGGTCATATGAATCTACAAATGGACGGATGAATACGTCAACTGCTCACCACCAACTTTTGGCATGGGTCAAAAATAGACATAATGTTATGCTCTTGAAAGAAATTCTTTACAATTTCAAATTTGAAGAAGGCACAATAAAAAAAGATTAATTTTCATGTTTTTAAACGTAGAGCTATATGCTAAGGGTAAACAGAAAGTCTCCAAAACTTTCTATCTGGGTTCGACTCCCAGTAGCTCTGTTGCTGATTGAAAGATCAGCAAACATAATTTATATATCTATATTTTCCTCCCGTAATGACAAGCTACAAGGATAGAGTAGTGAAAAAGCTGAAAAGCTTTTTTATAGAGTTATCTGCCAATAGGTAGGCAATCAGTCTTTAATTTCTCGTTTTAATTTTTAAATTTTTAGTTTTAAATACTACTTTTTCTAGATTATATAATTATGATTTTTATTTTTTGATAATATCAATTTTTAATAATATTAATGAATTTATCTTTTCCAAATCCAAGTTTTTAACAATGACTGACAATCCGGGTTCGACTCCTGGTAACTCTATTGCTGAAAAATCAGCAAAAAAATCTAAATTTTAATTTACATACACATAGGATGATCTCTTAGTTCATCTTATTCTAGGGTTATATGCTAATGGTAAGCAGCTAAGGTAGGCAAGTAATCAATGATCTTTTAGTGTGTTCTCCACGTGTGTGGAGATGATCCAGATCCTCTTAACGATCCAGGTTCAAATCCTGGTAACCCTATTGGTCGGAAGGCTTGCCGACTAAAAAGAATCAAGTCCACGTAGTACATTGACAACTGAATATTAACGTAGGAACCACATACGCGGAGATGTGGGTGCTGCAAACTTTGGAATGCGGCACTGCTCCTTGCATTAACTGATCCATAAGAATACGTTGGGTTTTGGGTAAGGAGACCTATAAGACCTATATGGTGGACCCTACTGCGGGAAGAGTAAACTTTCTGCTTTAGGCTTCGCAAGCGGCAGTTCATCGGGGCATAAGAAATCTTAGGATTGTAGTTGTTAAGCAAAATTAGGTATTGGATCGATTTGAGTCGACAATGTCTTGCGTTTAACCAATTGAAAAAATTTCAGGCTATGTAATTTGTCCGTCGGATGAGGTTATGTGTCAACCCAAACACTTCTCGTTGTTGGTCGGTAACGAAAAACCATCGGTATCAAAAATTTTGTCGCAGGCTTTGATTAAATCTCTAAACAATAAAAAAATAATTTAATTAAAAAGAGAGGTAAACATGTATGTATAAAGATGCATGTCAAAAATTTTACAAAGCATTGAGGAATGGTAATGTGAAGAGAATGTCTCTTGACGAATATGCTCAACGAAGGCATTCCCTTCACATCCGAAAACCTCGCTTAAATCCAGAGTTAACTCACGATGAACGGTTAGCTATTATTAGTCAAGCACGTAACTTTCCTAAGTTAGGATTAACTTACGAGAGAAATAAGTTTGGTGTAATAACTAACGTTTATTATCTGCGTTAGTAATATTGAACTAACCTTGAAAAATGACGTACAAAGACAGCTGAAGGATTAAATAACTAGAAAGTGCATAAATCTAGAAAATACTTCTTTAATCTCAGCTATTTATGTATTTAGAAGGTAAGGTGAAGTTAAATGATTACTTGATATTTCCTCTAAATATTTATTTAAAAAAACATTTATTTATTGCTGCAAAATTAAATATGTTGCGGCATAATAATGTTTGTAAAGTTAATAAATCCCAATGGAGGAAGTAAAAATGAAAGAAAAAAATATTGTAAAAAATTTAGCCACCGCAACTTTAGTGTCTGGCGCAATGTTACTAGCAGTAAATAAACCAACTACAGCTCATGCAGCAGATGTTGATGTTAAAAATAACAGTAATGAGACCCAATCTAATAAACAAGACGCAATTGTTACAAAGGATCAAGCTCAAGAAGCTGTTACTAAGGCTCAAGACGAAAGAGACGCAGCAAAATCTCAAGTTGATGAAGCACAAAAAAACGTCGACAAGGCTAATGAAACTGTAGCAAATGCTCAACAAGAAGTTGAAAATGCTACTAAGGCAAATGACTCTGCTAAAGAACTTCAAAAGGAAGCAACACCTGAACATATTAGTGAAGTTCAAACTAATATTAAGGATCAAACTCAAGTAGTTTCTGATAAAGCTAAGGCTCAAGAAGCTGCTCAAAAAGAAGCTGATCAGCAAGCATCAAATCTTGCGTACGCGCAAAAAGATGTTGACGGTGCTAACTTTTGGGTAAATGAATACTCAAATGAATTAGCAAAAAATCAAAAGGCAATTGATGATGCTAAAGCTAACTTGAATGCAACTCAAGATCAAATTAACCAAGCACAACAAGAAGTTAATAACGATCAAAATAGAGTTGCTGAAACTCAAAAAGCTATTCAAGATGCAACTGCTAAGAAAGATCAATTAGCAGAACAAGTTAAGAATGCAGATCAAGCAGTTTCTGATGCTCAAGCAGATGCTAACAATAAGGAAGCTTCTTTATCACAAGCTCGTCAAAAGTCTGATGCAGCTAAGAGTGAACTTGACCAAGCTCAGAAACAAGTTAGCGAGTTGCAAGCCAAAGTTGATTCAATTAATACTATTACTATGCCTAATGGTTATTTAAAGCGTAATAAATGGGGAGCTTTAGCAACCATAGATGAAAATGTTGCTAAAACTGGCTATAATTCAAATACTTATAAAGATGATCCATTGGCAGAAAAAGAAGTAGTTGCCCACAATAAATATGGGGTTGTTCAACTAACTGATGCGCAACAGAAAGAGCTAACCCTATGGGTTGCTGGTATTTTGAATGATGTTCGAACACAAGTTGGCTTAAAGTCAAATATTGTTGTTACTCCAACATCACTTGCTCATACTAACTATATCGCTACTCATTCAACTGTACCTACCTTTGATCACGATACTAAAGCAATTGATGAAGCTGATAGTCATATTGATGATTTGTTTACATCAATGGAGTCAATTGGAACTCCTTGGTACGCTGAAAACATGAATGACATTAAGCGGGGAGTTTACTATCATATGCTAAGTATGATCTTTGCTGATTCTGATAGTGGTTGGGGTCATGCAGCACAATTAACTGGACTTGATACTTCTATTGAATCTACAGATTCTAACCCCGCTAATCCAGAATACTTTGGAGTATCCTTCAGAAATGATATGGGATTTATTCAGTTTGATTCATATGCTAAGTGGCATCTTGATCCTAAAGAAGAAAGTCAAAAATTTGCTATTCCTAACTATGATAGCTTAAAGGCTGACCTTGCTTCTACCAAATCAGCGCTTGCTCCAAAACAAGTTGCTTATGACGTAGCTAACAAGGCAACTGTTGATGCACAACAAGCTTATAATTCAGCTATTGATAAGCTGACTCAAGCTAAGAATGCTCAAGCTTCTGTTAAGAGTGCATTTAATGATGCAATTGCTAATTTAGGTGAGCTTAACAATGCATTAGTAGCTCTTCAATCCAACTTGAAGTCCGCAAGTGATAAGTTAGATAAGTTAACAGAATCTAAATCAGATAAGGACTTTGATTTATGGAAGGCTAACGGATTTTACGATGCAACTAAGCAAGATTTAGATGGTGCTAAAGCTGATGCAGATAACATGCAAAAAGCCTATGATAAAGTGAAGGCTACTTATGATCAAGCTATGGCAAAATTAAACCAAGCAAAATCAGAAGTTAAGCAAGCACAAGATCAATTGGATAGCCTAAAGAATAATTTAGGAGCTCTTCAAAATGCTGATGAAAATGCACAGAAAGCAAGTAAAGCTTTGGAATCAGCTCAAACTAAGCTTGATTCAGCTAAAAAGGACGTTCAAGATTTACAAGTTAAACTTGATGAAGCAAAAACTGTTTTAGCTGAAAAAGAAACTACTTTAGATAGTGCCAAAGTAGAATTGGCTAAGATTGAGAAAGAAGAAGCTGCTAGACAAGCAGTTGAAAAAGCTCAAGAAGAGGCTAAAAAAGCTGCTGAAGAAAAAGCAGAACATACCAATTTCTACAAAGCAGGTAATGATAAGTTAGTTGATTCTAAAGGTCAAGTAATGCCACAAGGCTACACTGTTAAGGACAACAAAGTTTACGATGTTAAAGGTGAGTTTGTTGGGGTAGTATCAAGCAATGTTCAAAGTAGAGTGGTTGCACATGCAATTGCTAAAGTTGAAGCCAAAGAAGTAACTAGATCTTCAGCTCTAGTTTCAAGTTCAAATGCATTTTCTACATCTGCTTCTAAGCAAAATAAGGCTCATACAGTGGATTCAAGCAATAGAAATGGTTTACCAGCTACTGGTAGTCAAAATACTAATCTTATTAGTTTAATAGGATTCGCAGTTGCGAGTGTAGGTAGTTTAATGGGTCTTGCTTCTTCGAAGAAAAAGCAACGTTAATATTCATTAAGTACTTAATTTTAAAAATTAAATAGTAATTTTAAAGCGCCTAGTTTTAAAACATGTCTATGGTACATAGTTTTAGAGCTAGGCGCTTTTTGTATTTTAAGAAAGGAAAATATATGAGAGTTAGAAAAAAGAAGAGACTTGTCTTGCTTTTTGCAACAGGACTAACTCTTGGTGGATTGGCTTTATCAAATCGAACCACTTATATCGCATATGCGGCTTCAGATAATGTTCCTCAAACAATCACTACTAACAATGCCCAAGCCACTTTCGTAACGGCATCTTCTGGCAAGTTGTATGCACAATATGAAGGTCAGTGGAAAGAAGGAAACGGATATCACCGGGTTAATATTATCAAGGAAAAAGGTAAGAGTGGTCGTGATTCCTATATCTTCTGTATAAATTGGAGCAAAGAGGCGCCAAGTAACAAGCAACTTACAAAACAGTATCAAGCTGACGCAGCGGTTCAATGGCTAGTTACAGACTTTTCTAAAGGTCATGATAAATCATTTGAAAGTCTTGACAATGCTGGTGCCGATTACGATTTAGCTGATTACTGGCTATACCAAACAGCAATTCACTTGGTTGCATGTCCTAATGAAATTTCACCAATTGATGGTAAAAAGCCAGGAGACACGCTGGATAAATTTGCGCCGCAAGTGCGGGATAAAGTTTTACGCTTAGTAAATGAAGCTAAAAAGCATAAGAATGAGTCAGATTCTGAAATCGTCTTAAATCAAGCTAAGCTTAACTTTGATCCAAGCGAATTAAATATTAATTCAGGTGATCTGCATGGGGATAAGTATGAAAAGAGCTTCCAAGTTAAGTCAGATCAGATGCATGATATCCAAGTTCATGCAGCAGAGTCTAAAAATTCAAAATACTTAAGCGGTACACGAAAAAATGGAAGCAAAGTTGACTGGAATAATGTTAATGCCGATGATAATTTGAAGGTTTCGGTACCATACAGTGATATGGCAAACAATTCCGATTTTTCATTTAAGGTTAAAGCAACGGGGCACTGGAATAAAAGAGCTAAGGTAGCATGGATCTACGGTAATAATGATCCTAATACTCAGCATGTAGCTAAGTGGGCTATTAAAGCTACTACAGTTGCAATGGAGGGTGATGCTGAAATGACCGTTCATGTTAAGCCAGCATTTGGTAGTCTAACCTTTGTTAAAAAAGGATCTGGTGATAATAACAGTAAACTATTACCAGGTACTGAGTTCCTATTAACTTCTGATGGCTTCATGGAGAGAAAGACAGTTGACAATAATGGTCGTGTAACATTTGACAACTTACCACTGGGCAAAAAGTACCACTTGAAAGAAATTAAACAACCAAATGGACAATATAGTGCTTCATACGAACGAGATATTGACCAATTAAGTGGCGATAATCCTCAACGTCAGGTTGATTTAGGAACTATTATTAATGACAAAACTCATCAGCCATTTAAACTAACTAAGAAAAATACTAATGGTGTTGGTATTGAAGGCGCCCAATTTGTTCTTCTTAGAAAAGATTATGGTGAACCAGTTGGTCAAATATCATTAGAAGATGCTAAGAAACAAGCTTTTCGTATGGTAAATGGAGAATTGGTATTGGGGCATAGTGATCAACAACCTTATATCGCTACTACCGACAAAGATGGGAATACATATTTCCCAAATGTTTTGATTCCAAAAAATGAAAAGCATGATTACTATGCGGTTGAAGTTAAATCGCCTAATGGATATGCATTAGGTACTACTCCGATTAAGTTTCCCAATGTTGGCATTACTTCACCTGATGTAGTTTCAGGTGAAATGACTGATACAACCCAACCAATTCCAACAACTGGTAGTGATTATCTATTAATTGAGGCCACTGCAGCAATCACAATTACTTGTGCTGTAGGTGGTTATGCATACTATGTATCAAAGAAAGATAAGAAAGAAAAATAAAATCGCATGAAAACTTTTTTAAAATCTAAAGCTGGAAAAGTACTCACAATAGTTACATTTTTAGTAGCAATTGTGAGTTTTTTTTGTTTAAGAGCCTATTATCAAAATCAGCAGATTTTAAATCACGAAGTTAATACTGCTGTAACTACAAAGACTAATAGAGCTGCGTTAAAAGAAGATAAAAATATTCAACCGCCTACTGAAAGCGAGCTGATTAAGAATAAGAAAAAAGCTCTTCAACTTGGCGTTGATAAGTACCCTAATGGGTATCTGATAATTCCGTCAATTGGAGTCCGATTACCTATCTACAATAGAGCTAATAATTACACATTAGCTCTAGGAGTAGGTAAAGATTACTATCTCGATAGTCAATTCGGGAAGGGAAATGTTGTTCTAGCAGGTCATGATATGGAACGACCAGGAGTACTTTTGAGTAACCTTCATCGGGTTAAAGTTGGGGCACAAATAACTTTGACTGGATATAATGGTCAACAATATCAATACCGTATTAGTAGCAAAAAGGTAGTGTCACCAACAGTTAAGATTGTTGATGGAAAACCAGTTGAAGGAAGCGCGTTCTATATGCCGAAAGAGGGAGAGAAACCTATAGTTACAGTGTATACATGCGCTAATGGAGGAATTAACCGCTTAGTAATTCAAGGCGAGTTAATAAATTAAAGAAGAAAAGATGTAATAGAGTATTGAACATTTAGTTCGATGCTCTTTTTTGTCTAAAAAGAAGGAGAACTATTAATGAATCGAACATTTAGAAAATCTCTTGCTACTGGCGGAGTAGTTTTAAGTTTATGTGGAACTGCCCTAGTAGGAGTTCAAGCGGCAGTAATGATGGCACGACCAACAATTGTTAAAGCTGATCAAGTAGCACCAAGTACTACTAACATTACAATTCACAAACTAATGTATGACACCAAAGATGCTAAATTCTTTGAAGATCACAAGATTAAGAATGACGGTACTGATAAATCCAAAGAGTTACCAGATCAAGCTACTCACTATAACCCAACAACAATGGGAAAAGTCGAATTTACTTTGTACGACATTACTGATGTGGTAAATCAAAAGTTTAATGACGGTAAGGGTTTGACCGGATACACCAACAGTGCTGCTGATCAACAAGCAATGAATGGTCGCGTCAAGTGGATTAGTGAATCAATTCAAAAGTCCTTTAACAATGCCTATGATGCAACACACGGTGTAGATCCCGCTAAACTTACCCAAGAAATGAGTAAAAACGAATATCTTGCTGGAGCTCAAAAAGTAGCTACTAAGGCAATTGATGCTAATGGTAATGTAACCTTCGAGAATGTCAAGGCTTACGATGCTTCTAAGCCTCAGAAGTACCACTACTATGCAGCCGTTGAAACTAAGACACCGCGAGGTTTTGTTACTCCACCATCTGAACCAATTATCTTTGTAAACCCTTATACAAATCCTGATGGAACTGGCTTCCTATCTACTACTAATCTCTATCCTAAGAACAAGACTCAAAAGTTAAACTTCGATTTAACTAAGTATGTATTATGGAATGCTGACAAGGGCGATAACAAGAAGGTTCCACTTGCTGGTGCTAAGTTCCAATTGTACCGTGGCGAACCAGGAAAAGGTGAAAAAGTTGGCGGAGTCCTAACCACTGACAGTAAAGGTAAGGTAACAGCTAATAACCTTATTATGGGCAAGTACTACTTTGTTGAAGAGTCAAGTGAAGTTGCTGGCGATGAAGCTGATGATCAAGCACGAGCAGCAATTTCACCAATTGCGAAAAATGATACTCGAAACAAATTAACTTTCGAGATTGGCGAAGATGGTATTGATCCAACCAAACTACAAGGATCTCTAGTTAACTATGGTCCTACTAATGAAGAAAAGAAATTAACTAATGGTATTGGACCAAATCAAAGTTTGCACCGTGGTGATTTTGCTCACTTCAACTCTAAGACTGTGATTCCACAAAACATTATGGGGTCAGCTTGGCAAATTGATGCGACAGGCACTAATGCAATGACTGAACCATATCACACATTCTTTACTCGTGATGAACCAGAAAAGAACTTGAAAGATGTACCTGCAGAAAGACACTTAGTAATTACTACTCCTGATGGTAAAAAGCTTGAAGAAGGAAAGGATTACCAAATTTTAAACGGCTCTGACAGTAAATGGTGGGTTAACTATGTAGTTAAAGGCTTAAGCGAACAAGATTCTAAGACTCTTCAAGATGCAGCAAATTCTCATGATAATAAGAAGATTGAAGATGCTGTAAAAGGTTTAACTTCCGGTAGTGTAAGTGATCTTGTTGCTGCCCAAGCTGGTAAAAAACTCAACTATGAGTACGATGAAGTTCTGACTGACGATACTCCATTAGATCAAAAGATTGTTAACAACATTACTTTAGGTTGGAATGATGGTAGTGGCTATAAGGAAATTCACCGTCATGACAATACTATTACTTATGGTATTAACTTTGTTAAGGAATCTTCAGGCTTTATGGGCTGGGGAATTGCTAAGCAAAAACTTGAAGGAGCACAATTTGCTGTTCAAGATTTAAGAACCGGCAAATGGTTCAACGGTTTTAAGGATAACGCAAAGAAGGGCGAAAAAGATATTGATTGGGTAGATAACTATTCCGATGTTAAAGAAGGAATCTTAACTTCTGATAAGGAAGGGAAGTTTGCTCTACAAGGTTTCTCCGAAGGTGATTACAAGTTACGAGAAGTTAAAGCACCTAAGGGATATCAATTAATGAATGAGACTGTCAACTTTAAGATCGGACCACACACCAATGATCAAACTATTGCTAACCCATTTGTCGTGAAGAACGACGAAAAGACAGCTATGCCATTTACAGGTTCTCAAGCACTTCTATTTAGTGTAGTTGCTGGAGTTGTAGTTGTAACAGTTGTTGGTGGTGCTTACGTCTACAAGACTAAGAAAGCTGATAAGTAATGAAAAAAGGTAAAAAACCGATAGCTATTCTTATTTGGAGCGTCCTATGTTTGGCTGTCTTAGGTGCATCAACCTATCCATTTTTAAATGATTACTTCTTAGCAAAAAAGCAAGAAGCTGAAGTTGCTAAGTCTGAAAAGCAGGGAAGCAACTACTTGGAAGCGTTGTACAAGGCTCCATCTACTCAAAAGCCGATAGATCCATTTGCGAAGGATCCCACTAAAAGGAAGGATAAGAATTCTGTTGATGTGGCTGAGTCAGAACTCAAGCCAATTGCAGCTCTAAGTATTCCGAAAATTAAGGAAGTACTACCTATTTATAATGGAACGTCTCAAACTGTGTTAGATAACGGTGTTGGTGTGCTAGAAAATACATCTTTACCAACAGGCGGAAAAGGTAAGCATTCAGTTTTAACGGGACATAGTGGACTAAGTCTTAATCGGCTTTTTACCGATTTACCGAAATTGAAAAAGGGTGACAAATTTTATATCAAGGTCAACAAAGAAGTACACGCTTATCAAGTTGATCAGATTAAAACCGTATTACCAAATAATCTTCGCTACTTCCAAGTGGATCCTAATGAAGATTATGTCACCTTAGTTACTTGTACACCGCTATTCCAGAATACGCATAGGCTTTTGGTGAGAGGTCATCGAGTTCCATATAATGAGGAAAACATTAATGCGGATGGAGGTCTAACCTCACTAGGTAAGGCCGCAATTGCAGCTACAATTGTAAGTTCCCTTATGGGATTAGTTTATTGGTTCACACATCGTAATAAGAAGAAAAAAATTAGAAAGGTACATAAATATGCGACGCGGAAATATGAAGAATAAAGTTGTTTCTGCTGCTTTGATCTCAGCTAATGTTCTTACATTAGTTACACCAGCTGTTGTACATGCTGCTGATCAACCAGCTACTTCTTCTCAATCTTCCCTTGTACAAAATAATAAGCAAGAAGATAAGAATAAAAAAGGAGAAACAGCTACTGACAAGAAAGAAGATAAGACAAAAGATTCTAGTACTGCAGTAGACCTAAAGTCTGAAAAGAAAAAAGATAGCAATGAAAATCCACAAACTTTAAAAGAACAAACAATGGTTTTACAAAAAGTTATTGCAACCTCTGAAGATGATTTGAATTCAGACAGTTTAAAGGGTGTAAATGGCGCTAAGTTCACTGTATATGACGTCACGGATCTGATGAATACAATCATTAAGGAAAAATTAAAGGTTTCTGATTTTGCACCAACAGATGAAGCAATTGATAAAGCCGTTGATAAATTTAATGAAGATGGAAAAGAAGTAGTTAATACTACGGCTGATGTTAAGGAAAAAGAAGCTACCAATCAATCAACTTCTGATTCTGAGAAGTCCGATCCTGATAAGCAAGAGTCAGCTAGAGTTTCTGAAACTACAAAAAATTCAAATAAACAAGCTGAAGGAAAAGCCTCAACTCAAGCTCCTAAAGCAGATTTAGATTTATCGGATAGTACTAAAGAAAATAAGGATAAAGAAAAATCTTCTGAAACTAATCAGTCTTCATCAGACACAAATAAAAATAAGGAAGACAAGAAATCTGCAGAGGAAGAAAAGCTTGTTGCTGAAATTGAACAGATGCGGAAAGATGACACGATCCGCAAAGAAGTTGCTAGTCGTGCAGCTAAACTTGATCCTAAGGAAATGAAAACTTTCGCTCAAGTTACTACTGAACATGATAAGGAAAGCAATAAAGATGGTGTAGCACGAGTTAAGTTACCAATTGATGGTAAGTACCACGCCTACTACATTGTTAATACTGAGACTCCGAAAGAAGCTTTAGCTAAAAATTCTGATCCAATTGTACTTTTAACTCCTGTTACTGATAAGGATGGCAAGTATAGTCCAGAATTTAAGGTATATCCAAAGTCAGATAAGATTACGCCAGAGACTCCAAATAAACCAGATAACCCACAAACTCCTAATAAGGAAAATGAGCAAAAGAAGGATAATCCCACTCCAACCCAAGCTCAGGAAGGTGATAAGCCAACGGTTACTGATGCTAAGATGGTGCAAACTGGTAAGGAACATGGATTTTTAAAGACCGTTATGTCTTATCTTGAGAATTTTTTTAATTAATAAGTAATTATAATCAGGAAACTTGGGGTGATTTTCCTGATTTTTTTATCGGGTGTGTTGGTGGGAATATAGAAGGTGAATTTTTTGACAATAACTAACTTAACCAAAGAACAAAAGAAAATTATTTCAGATTGGCGTAAAAGCCATGGAATTGATCAGAAAGAACGTCTTGCACAAAAGTGTACTGAATTGGGTACGTCTTTAATTAAGCAAGAAAAGGGACCAGCCTTAGAATGGGCCCAAGAACAGCTAGATTTAGCTGATTTGTTTGAAGCTACAGCTGAAGCAAATAAATTATTCAAAGATAAAAAAGATAATATTAAGGGAAACGATTATTTAACTAATCGCTCCTCAAATTCACCATTAGATCATCAATAATTGGTGTTGAATAATGAATCTTATAAGAGCTGAACCAGCTCAAAAGAAAAGGAAAAATATGTTAATAAATACTGCAGAGTCACAAACGGAATTAAACGTTTGTGGCTCTTTTTTATAGAAAATTCTGATGATATTTAAAAGAGGTAAAAACAATGAATTATTTAACTGCATTAAAACTAAAAGTTGTAACCGGTGCTAGTGTTTGGAATCAAGTTAACAATGGTGCTAGCTATGCATCTACTAATATGACAAATACTGCTCGTTTTATTGGTATCGCTGTAATTGTTGCAGCGGGTCTCTTCTGGATGTTTGGTGGCCAAGCAGCACAAAAAGCTAAAACTTTACTAGTTAGTGCTTTGATTGGTGGATCAATCTTACTTCTTGCTCCACAATTAGTACCAACTATTTGGCAAATGTTCGGAGGGGCCACTTTCTAAAAAAATATTCCGTTAAAACGTAAAAAAGAAAGGAATTATCTAAATGATTGAAGTAACTTTTACTTCTTATCCTAAAAATGGAAAAAAATTGTTTAAAACAGGTGTTTTTAAGCAAAAGCCATTGTCTTTGAAAGAGGCAAACGAGAGGATTAAGGAGTACGCTACAACTTTATCAGCGCATGAATCACAAGCTATTTCTTTTACTATCCTAAAAGATGACGGTGGGGAAGAAATGGATCAATATGATTTCGATACTCAAATTGAAGCTGGTGATACTAACTTTGGTATTATCAACTTAATTAGCCGTGAAAATGCAGATGAGGAGTTGAGCAATGAAGAAGATGAAGATCTGGAAAACCTTCAGGAAGCCGTTGAAAAAGAATTGGGGTTAAATGCTGTTAACTATAAAGATCAGCTTGAACCAGATTACTCAAAGGAAACTAAGCTAGAATCTAATACTTCTCATCATGTAGATAAGGTAGAAGAAAGTGCTCTGCAAGAAAAAGAACAGTCAACTTCAGGTATGGAGGAAAATAAAGAAGTTCCAGAAGAACTTCCTGAGGAATCAGATGATTTGCCAGCAGCAAATTATAATGATGAGCCAGTCGATCCACTCCCTGATTTAGTTGAGCCTTCTAATTTACCGAATGATACCCATCAAGAAGATTTTGAAACTGTAGATCTTCCAGATCCGACTAGCGAATTTGTAGCACAAAATCAAGAGCGTGCTGCGCCGGTTCAACCGCCGGTTGAAGCTACAGTCATTCCAAGTAGTGAATACGAAAATCCTGAAGATATCTTTGAAAAGATTCCGAAAAATTTCCAATCGGAATCTTTTGATTTAAGTATTATTAAGCAACAGTTGGGATATAAGGTTTCACCAGCAGATAGGTTTGATGAAGAATTAAATCGTGCTATTGATGAGATTTTAAAAAATACTGGGCTATCTGTATTGCAGAGTAATTATGATATTGCTAGAAGTAATCTAGAAAATAGCTTAATTGAAGCCTTAACTACAAAATATAATACGATCACTAAAGATACTGTTGATAGTACCGTTGCAAAACGGTTGCAAGATAAGATTAATGACTTAGAAGCCGATGCTGAGAATAATAAAGTTAAAAACCAAGAGAACTTTGAAAAGGCTTGTTCTACTGAAGAAGATCGTCTAACAGCGGAAGATACTGCTAGATTAGAGCAATTTAAAGTTCAGTTACAAAATGAACATCGGGAAAATATGAGATCATTTAAAGTAAATCAAGAGAAGCAATTGGATGCTTTGAATGAAAAAATTGATAGTCAATTACAAGAAGCAAAGGAAGATCTAAAGCACAGAGAACATGACAAAGTAGTCAATGAAAGAAATCAGGCTCTATCTGATGCCCGAGTTGAGGCTTCTAATAACTTCAGCCAAGGCGTAAAGGATGAATATACTAAATCATCGGAAACCTTTAGGGTATGCCTTGATAGTGCAATTAATCTTATTCAAGAAAAAAGTGATGAGATTGGACAAAAGCGGGAGAAATATAATCTTGAGCAAGCTAAGATTGCTCAACAAGAAAAAGCAAATGAACTTAAAGCTCGTGAGTTAGATCAAAAAGAGAAAGAACTTGCTCTAACTCAAAAACAAATTGAAAGTTTGCCTGATGCAATCGCTACAGCATTAAGTAAAAATCAATCTTCGCAAGTTCAAGCAATACCGATGAATCCAATTCCAAATAACTATTATTATGCTCAAGTTGGTGCGCCGAATGTTTCTGTTCCTCCTACTCCGTCTAATAAAGAACTATCGGAATTAAGAGAAAAGTATGAAACTTTGCAAAAACAGCTTGCTGATTCTCAACTAGAAGCTAAGGAAACAGAGTTAACAGAAGCAAAAAAAGAATTGGCCACAACTAAGAGTTCTAAAAAACATTGGCAAGCCGGTCTTGTTTCATTCTTAGCTGTGGCCGCTTTAAGTACATCAGCTTTTGTTGTTGCTGATAAAATGAATCAACAAACATCAGCAAATAAAAGTAATCCATCAGTAGTTTTAGTAAAAAATGCTGAGAAGAGCCAAGAGAAGCCATCTTCGTCTAAAAAGCAAGATAGTTCATCAAAAAAGACAGTAAAAACTCCTTCAGTAACAATTAAGACTCCTGAAGAAAAATATGATGATCTTAAGGATTGGAGCGAAAAAGTTGATTATTTAAATGGATTAGTAGGACAAAAAGATGTACGAGCCTTGCAGGTAATTAATCGCAAAGATCCTACTAATTTAAGTAAGCTCTACTTAGCAATTGCTGAAAATAATCAAAAAGATATTCGTGACACGTGGTTGAAAATGACTGCAGATGAAAAACGAACCATATCAGATTCAGCAAGAAATGCTGTTGTCTTGGCATTTTATGCAGTTAAAGATTGGCATAATGGGTGGTTAGCACATGCAAGTTAGAAAAGTTAAAAAAATGAAGAGAACCAGTTTTAAAAAAAGAACTGGTTCTTTTTTAAAACAAGTTTTTTCTAGTATAAAACGTGAAACCATTGATGGCGCTAGTTTACCTGATAATACTGAGGAAAGACAAAAAGACGTAAGGCTTTTAGTTGGTGTAATTTCAAGTGCCGCACTTTTTATAATCCTGCTACTAAGCGCTAATACGGCTCGCCTTACGTTTCATGTTATGAGTCAGCCAGGGTTTAATTTCTTTACTCAGACTATTGATGAAGAGAAGATTTTTGCAGAGGCACTTAATATTGCAAAAAATCCGTTGCCGTTTAACTGGTGCATTGTTATTGCAGTAATTAGCCTTGTTGGTGGAATTGGATTAGCTAAAAGACTTAAATTTGCGACCAAAAATGTTGCCTATGGCCAAAAAGGTGATGAACGTTTTACGACAGAAAAAGAGCTAGAAGAGCAATATCCAATGATTCCAGATCATGATGAGAGGGAGTAATGAAAAATGGAGAGAAAAAAATATAAATCATATAAGCCCTCTTTTCCAGGATATGGAGGAATTCCTATTTCACACGTTTATAAGTGGAAAAGAAGTAAAAAATTTCCATTTATAGAAAGAAAAGGTTTCTATTTTATTGATCGAACTACAAGTCACAATATTATTGTTGGGACTTCTAGATCAGCTAAAACTCAAGCAATTGTTATTCCGATGATTGATAATCTATCGCGTGCAGAAAAGCAGAGTTCGATTGTGGTAAATGATCCCAAGGGTGAGCTTTATGCAGCTTCTTCTGCAACATTGAGAGAGCGTGGATATAATGTGTACCTACTTAATCTTGCCGATGGATCTCAATCAATGGCTTATAATCCACTTCAGCTAATTATCCAATCGTGGAAACGTGGTGACATTGAAGGTGCCATGCAACTAGTTAACTCTTTGACCTATACGTTGTATCACGAGGAGAATGCAGGAGCTAACAGTTGGGTGTATGAAGGTGCGCAAAAAGCTGTTAACGGTATGATCATTGCGTTAATCGAATACTGTATTAAGCATAATATGACTGAAAAAATTACGCTTAATAATGTGATTGATATGGTTAATGAGTTGGGAACAGTGGATTACGCGACTGATCCTGACGATCCATATGATAAATCAAATGTTCTTGATGAATATTTTAAGCATTTAAAGCAAGGATCAATTGCTAAAAGAGAGTTTGGATCTACTAGTTTCTCTGGAGATAAAGCTAAAGGATCTATCTATTCAACCATTGTTCAAAAATTAAGCGTTTTCTCGATGCCAAAGATGGCAAGAATGACCTCTATGAATTCATTAGAGCTTAAGTCAATTGGTTTTCCAAAGTATTTAGACTTTGAAGTAGATAAGTCACTAGCTAATAAGCGAATTCAGTTTATTTTCTTTAATAAAAAGAAAGAAGTTATTAGTAAACATGTAGTTAAGGTAGCATTTGGTGGATTTGTTCAGTATAACTTTGACGATCAATTAACTGATGGATCCTACCTAATGATTAAACATGGGAAAGAATTTAGTTCGTATAAAATTAAAATTGATCCTAAGACAGAAAAAGTACAGTTGATGCCATTACAAGAAAAAATGCCTGTACGTAATTTGCGTATGCACTATTCTGATAAACCAACTGCTGTCTTTATGAAAATTCCAGACTATGACAGTTCTAATAACGCCTTAGCTTCAATCTTTATCTCTCAACTCTACTCAGAACTTGCCAAGCAATGTTCATATGTTGCTGGCGGAAAAACAATTAGAAGAGTCCACTTTATTTTTGACGAATTTGGTAATATGTTACCAATCAAAGATATGGATCAGTTAATGACAGTATCTGCGGGACGAAATATGTTATTTACCTTAATTATTCAGTCGTATAAGCAGATTTACGCTAAATATGGCAAAGATAAAGGAAATACAATTAAAGAAAACGGTCAGAATCAAATATTGATTAAATCTACTGATATTGATACCAATAAAGAGTTTTGTACTTTAATTGGTAATAAAACTGTTGAGGGTAGCAGCGTTAATAAATCAGTAATGAATACCGCTCAGTCGATTAATGTGTCTGCTGATTCAGTTCCTTTGCTTTTACCTGAACGTATTAAAGACTTTATGATAGGTGAGAGTGTAGTATTGCGACCTTTGTATAGACAAGATTTGAAGGGAAGATCAGTACGACCATTTCCAATTTTTAATACCGGTAAAACCGAAATGAGACTTGCCTATACTTTTTTGAATGATGAGTTTAATCCTGGGACTAGTCCTGATCTCTTACAAATTGATGCACCCCATGCTCAATTAGATTTAGGAAGTTTAGCCATTAATTGGCGTGACTGGATTACCTGGTCACAAGATGCATTAAGTGCATATGATGAGCACCAACAAGCAGATGCAAGTAAACAAGATGGCGTCGGAAGTGATGATACTGCTAGTGGTGCTAAGGCTAAACAGGAAAGTGAACGAAAAGAAGATGAATTTCTTTCTCCGTCTGAAATGGATAGACAAATGGAAGAAGTTAGTGGTGAGTCAGATAGCAAACAAGATGCACTCTTTGAATTTTGGAGTGATCACAAGGAAGAATTGGGAGAAAATGCAACTGTGTTTAGAAAATTAATCTCTCATGGTGGCACTATAGATGATTTTCAGCAATTCTTACAGGATGATCCAACTTTATTAGCTGAGTTCATCGAACTGTGGCAAAAGATTAAAAATGAAGAATTAATGACAAATAGTAAGTAAGACAAGCATTAAAGGCTTGTCTTTTTGTATGGAAAGGAAAAATATATGGGAACAAAATTGCTGATATTGGCTCAATCCTATATTTTTACTGGATGGATTGATTTAGGAAAAGCCATTTCAGATATGTTTGGTGGTGGCGATTCTAAAGATGATCTAACTAATGCAGCTAATAGTTTAGACAATATTCGCCCTTATCTTCACTTTCAAGATGCAGTAGGACAAGTCTTTAACTGGATCAAGTGGGGAATAATTAAAGGTGTATATAGTATGGCGAATGCCGCTGAAAATCTGGCTACTAATAGTCTAGATTTCAGCAAAATTCTACAAGATGCTGGGTTAAATAAATGGATCCAAGGATACGTTCTTGGAGCAGCTGCAGCTGTCATGATTGCAGTTCTAGTATGGATTGGGATTAAGATGATGTTAGGGAAAGAAAAGACCCCGGTACAAAACGTTATCTTGCAGGCTATTATTGCTACCTTCTTAATTTTCAACTTACAGCCTTTAACTAATTGGGTAGTTGATCAGTCCACAAATATCTATAAAGCAGAAGTTACAGAAGGTAACACATCAAGCATTCCTTTTGAGATTATTAAAGGAAATACTAACGATATTGCATATCTGGTCTATAATAACTGGCCTGATTTTGGCACTAAGAAGGACTCAGGAAAGATTAAGACACTAACTGATGAAGATTATGGTTACAACGGTTGGGGCGGTAAAGATGGTAAAAAATCCTTTGATCGTCTATCCGCAACAAACTTAGCCAGTGCAATCACACCAGATACAGTTGACGCAATGGAAAAAACGGCTGAAAAATTACAAAAAGATCATAATTGGAAAACTTTAAAGTTCAAGCCTAAGTACTTGAAGTACCAGTTAATCGATGGTGGAGATAAGCCTGCAGCTGTTAAGATTGGTAAATCTAGTGTGCCATTTTCAAATTCATACTCTGGAGGCTACCAGAGATATACAGTTGCCTTTCTTCCAGTTGTAGTCTCACTATTAGCTCTTTCAGTTGCATTCTTATTTATTACCTATGTAATTATTAAATCATTCCTTGATTTAGCTATCATGCAGATTCTAGCATTGCTTATTTTCTCTACGGATTTAGATTCAGGCGCAAGAACTAAGGCTGCCATTCAAGATATGTTTACTGCAGCTTTAACCATTGCACTTCAAGGATTTGAATTAGCTTTCTATCGTATTGTTGTTAATTTCATGACTAATGCGGATATGGGACCAATTCTTTACTGTGTAGCTATGATAGCAGCAACCGCTATGCTTTGGACTGGCTCCTCTAAAACTGCTAAATTCTTTGGCGTTGATACAGGTGCTCAAAAAGGCTGGGCTATGGGTGCAATTGCTGCTAACCAAACAGCTGGTCTGTTTAAAAAAGGTGCTGGTCTTATCGGTGGATCGGTTAAAGGAACGGCTAAGATGGCTCATAAAGCGGTTGATCTTGGCGGAGCTGGAAAAACAGGAGTTGCTGCAGCTACCAAAGCCCACAAGAATGGTAAAACATGGGGCGACAGTTTTCATGAAGGATATAATGCTAGTCATGCTAAATCGCAACTTAAGAAAGATTTCTTAGCTGGTGGTGGAAGTCGTCATCAGTGGAATAAAGCAAATAGAACCGGATTAGTTCCAACTACGGTTAGTGAGATGGCTGATCGTATGAAGCAAAATAACGGATTAACAGATAATGAATACAATGCGTTACGTAAGCCTACAAGTGATAAGAATAGGTATGAAGATTTTGCTTTAGAACATGCTAACACGGCCCAAAAATCAGGATTGAAATCATCAATTGAGGGTGCCAAGAGTGCCCTCTATACTGCTTATCCAGTTAGAAATAATAGTCAAGAAGTTGCAGAGGCTAGAAAAGACCTTCGTCATGCGGTTAAAGAAGGTAAGCAAACTATTAATGATCCAAATGCTACAGATAAAGAAATGGAGCAAGCAAAGAGCAAAATCGATGTGGCTGCTGAGAGATATAGAAAGGCTACAGGAGTGACTCCACCTAACATTCCACCTACTCCTAATAGCTCAGAAACAGATGAGAATACTAAGGTAGATGAATCTAAGGATAAAATTACTACTCCACCTAATATAGATCAAACTACTGATTCAAAAGACGACGATAAGCCTCCTGTTCCTCCTATGAACACTGAAGCAAAAGAAATGCCAAAAGTTAGTGAAGAGAATGTCCAAGGACAAGGTAATAAGAAAAAGATTCTTGAAAAGTCTACTCCTGATGAAATCACTAAGAGTAAAGAAAAAGCCAAGGAATCAATTGTTACAAACCATGAACCTGATAATCCATCCACAGAGACTAAAGATAATAAAGTAAATGAGTTACCTAAAGTTAGTGAGGAACAAATTCAGGGACAAGATAATAGAAAACACATTACTGAAAAGGGTGGAACAAATCAAATAACTAAAGCCAAAGAAAAGGGTATTAATCAGAAAATTAATTCTCAAGATGATGAAAAAAAGGATGATATTCCTACTAATACAGTAGCTAGTGAAACAACTAAACTTAGTGAGGAACAAGTTCAAGGACAAGGTACTAGAAAGAATATTATCGAAAAAGGTGGAGTAGATCAGATCAGTAAGATTAAAGATCAAACAAATAATCCATCAACCATTACTAATGAAAAGACTGTTGGTAGCTCTGATCAACATATTCCTACTAATACAGAATCTACTACAGTAAATGAGGAGCAGGTTCAAGGACAAGGTAACAAGAAAAATATTGTTGAAAAAGGAGGAGTAGATCAAATTAGTAAGATTAAGGACCAAACAAATAATCCGTCAACCATTACTAGTGAGAAGACCATTGAAAACTCGACTCCAAGTAGTCCTACTACCGAATCCACTACAGTAAGTGAGGAACAAGTTCAAGGACAGGGCACTAGAAAGAATATTATCGAAAAAACGGAACCACAATCTGTAATAATTACTAAAGATAAGAGTGGAAGACCAACCATTACTACTACCTCCCAAACTTCTGCAGTAACAAATCCTGAAGTAATACAACCTGATACACAGGAACAAACTATTCAAGAATCACCTCAGAAAGTAAATATAACTAAGACAGGTGGTTCGCAAGATATTACCATTTCTAGTCAGCCATCTTCTACAAATACTACTGTTAGTGAAACACCAACTAAATTTGCAGCTCCTGATCCTACTTTAATCTCTAACAATCCATCAGCTCCAACGTTAGAAAGTGTCTTACATGGTAAGCATTTTGTTAAACACTACACTCAAAATGTTAAACAAGATGTAACAACTGAGATTAATCGGGAACAGATTGATCATCATATCGATAAATTTAATAAAAAAGTAGATTTTAAGTCTACAGGCAGCAATAACATTGCTCCTAAACCACCACGAAAGGATAAGTAATAATGGATAATTATCAAAAATTGGTAATGCCTAAAAAAACAAAATATAGGTTAACAGTTGTATATGTACCATTAATTGATATTTTGACTGTCCTAGGCTTTATTGCTTTGGGGTTACATGTTGCTAAGATAAGTAATTTACCATCAATTATGCAATTTGTCTTACTGGCATTTTCTGCAATCGTTGGTATTGCAGCAGTTGCTTCAACCACACTTTGCTATGGCGTACCAAATTGGAAAGTATTGTTTTTAGTATTAAAACAAGATAGAAATAAATACTATCCATTATATGTAAGAAAGAAGAAGGAAAATTGGGAAAAAGAATAGTCAAGAAGAATCAATCTTTATTTGAAAAAATATTTAAAGCAAAAAGAGCTAGCCCTTCGGGGCTAACTAAAAAAGATATTAAATCAATGTTGGAATATTTAGGATATAGGGCCTGTAGCAAACATGGTGTCTTATACCTAAAAGACGGATCTGTATCACGCTACTTAAAAGTAGAAGCTACAGATCTTTTTAGTTTAGACGATGACACACGATTAAAGTATTTGACCGGTTTTACAATGTATAATCGGGTCTTTACACCAGATTATAAAATTATTATCTTATCTACTCGTATTGATACCAGTAAGCAACAGATTTATTGGCGTGGTTTGCGAATGAAGAGCATGTCTGAGAAAACGAAACAAGCCGAGATCAGAGCTCAATTACAAAGATATTATCTACAAAAAGTAATTGATCTAGAGAGGGAAGCTGATAGTTTTAGCGATATTAAGTTTTACATTCAAGTATTTGGAAACACAAAAAAGCAATTAAAATCAGTAGTCAAATCAGCAAAATTTGCAGATCAAGGATATTTGCATTTAACAGAAGTTGATAAAGATGAGACTGCAGAAGTCTTGTACCGGTTAAATAATCTAAACAGCAAATAGCATAGAAAGGGCGACAACACTTGAGTATTTTTAATAATTTACAAGAAATAGGAAATAAGATCCTGCACAGAGAAAGTACAGTTAATACAAATATCAAACAACCAAATATAGATCCAACTCAAGCTATTAATGATGCTGGAATTAAGCGATTGTTAAGAGACGGCTATGACGTTGAATTTCTAGCTAAAACTCAGCCACAAGGTGGTATTACTTTTGATGATGATCATGCAATTGGAGACGGTTACTCTGCTTGTGTTAATATCTTACAATATCCTACTGATCCTAATATCCTATGGGCAACTCAAGTCATGTTAAATGATTCAACCACAGCAATCATGGATGTTAAAACTGCGTCTAGCGAGCGTTTGAAAGGTGAAATTAACCGGAGCTTACAGGAATTGGGAGATCAAGCTGAAAACGGACGTAAGGCCACTTCAATGAGTGATGCTCAAGATAATTATAGTGACTTAATGGAGTTATCATCTTCAATTTCACGACAAGGTGAAATTCCAAAAAAAATTGTTACCAGAATTTTTGTTTACGCTCCTACTATTGAAAGTTTGCAGGAAAAAGTACGAGATCTGATTAAGAGCTTAAAGGGTAACGACTTTAAGGCAACAGTTTATAACTTCACTCAAGCTGATCAATACAAAACAATGACACAACCTTTAACCATTCAGGAAAGAAGTTTTGCGGCTGTGCCTGAACAGATTATGCCGGCTAGAACTTTAGGTTTCGGCAATCCATTTAGTTTTCAAAGTTTAAAAGATCCTCGTGGAATCCCCCTTGGTACAACAAGTGCCGGTGGGGCTTTTTTGTTCGATCAATTTAGATCTACAGATACTAGAAGATCGTTTAACATGATGGTTTTAGGAAAAATGGGAGCTGGTAAATCTACCTTACTTAAAATGCTTGCAGAAGGTAGTTTTGCAAGAAATATGTATTGGCGAGGTATTGATAAGTCTGGAGAATATATCCGACTAGTTAAAGCACTTGGTGGCATTGTAGTTAACCTGGATGGTAGTGAGGGAATGATTAACCCCTTAGAAGTTATGGCAACTGTTACTGATAAAGAAGGTAACAAAGTTGATGAAGTTGCTTCGTTCATGCAGCATCTAGACAAAGTCAGCGTACTTTTTAAGATGGTTAATCGCGATTTTGAGGAAATTGAAATTCAAGACTTTAAAAGTATATTGCGTAGTTTCTATGTTTACATTGGTCTACTACCCAAGGATTGGCAAAGATTTCCTGGCAAAGTACACCTTACAGGAAGAGAGCCTTTAGCTTATCCAACATTCAGTGATTTTAGTAAGTTCGTTGAAAAATGTAATACAGATGAATATTTAAATGCTATTCATGCTAGTCCACAACGACGAAGAACGTTTGAAAAAATTAAGATTGGTGTTGAAGCCATGATTGATAACTATGGTCAAATGTTTGATGGGCATAGTAATATGAAAGATTTGTCTAGAGAAAAGGTAGTACTATTTGATACATCTACCATTGCCAGTCAAGGAAGTGCATATCAGGCACAACTTTTTTCAACTTTATCTTTAATTTGGAATCAGGCCTTACAAAATGGACGTCGCCAAAATTATTTACTCAGAGAAGGTAAAATCACTAAAGATGAAATTGAATATTTCGATGTAGTACTTGATGAATGTCATAACATCATTAATTACAAAAATATGGCCGCTGTAAGTTATATCAAAGACTTTGAAAGAGAAATGCGTAAGTTTAGTGCAGGTGTTATTTTTGCCACACAGTCCCCTGAGGAAATGGTTCCTGATAAAGTCAATAGCGTTGAACAATCGGAACTTAAAGTTGTATTTGACCTATGTGCTATTAAAGTGTTGATGGCAATGGAAACATCGCAATTATCTAAAATTAAGCGCCTACTAGGTGATAGTTTAATGCCCAGTGATTATAGTGAAATTCCTACTTTAACAACGGGGAACGCTATTTGGACCTTAGGAAGTGGCCAAAGATATAAAGTTACAAACTCACCTGATCCAGAACAATTAAGATTATTCGATGGTGGTCAATAATGAATGTTAAAAATAATAATATTGATCCTATTCAAAGATTTCTAAAACACAAAGCTCGATTAGCTACTTTGAATATGGGATTAATTATAGGAGGTGTTACAGCATGTATCGCCTCCTTTGTCATATTTATAGCAATTATTTATAGCGTCATTCTGGGAGTTAAAGGAACTTGTGCACCAGATAATTCTAATCCATTATCAGGAGATGTCAGTGGAGGTGGGGGCTCATGGACTCAAAAAGGGACAAAAGATTATAACACGGCCAAAACAATTTGGGATCGATTAACTAAAGACCTCGGCCTTTCTGGAGCCGCTACTGCAGGAGTTATGGGAACTATAGATCAAGAGTCAAAATTTCATACCGATGCGGTAAACGCTGGCGATAATGGTTCTGGTTTAATCCAATGGACGTTTGCCCGGACAACTGCTTTAAAAAGCTTTGCAGAAAGTAAAGGCAAAAGTTGGACTGATTTAGATGTTCAAATTGAAATGCTTGAAAATGATATGAAAAACCAAGCAATGTGGACGAGTGGAAAATTCAAAGACAATAGTTTAAAGACCTTCGGTACTACGACTGATCCCAAAGAAGCTGCTGAGAGATTTTATATTAGTCAAATGGTAGCGGGTGGAGGATATACTAGTGATCCAGATGGAAGTGGATCAAAAAGAATAAAAGCCGCTGAAACAGCCTACAAGCTTTTTAACGGAAGTAGTGTTAAGGCTGATG
>ERZ777011.1400-NODE-1400-length-25474-cov-15.611314_pt1 | contig 25474 bp, 16 predicted proteins | sample MGYA00374964_ERZ777011 | MGnify/ENA primary metagenome ERZ777011 (study PRJEB29310, sample SAMD00008975) | mouse gut metagenome | study: EMG produced TPA metagenomics assembly of the Metagenome analysis of fecal microbiota from mouse which was promoted... | reverse complement strand
AGGAGGTGAGCTGATTGTATGTTGTGTAATTGTATGTTCGCTGATTGAAGATGTTGCTCAACGAGGCGGACAGTTCAAGTCGCTTGCTGAGTTTGTAGATTACTTTGGTGTCGAGAAGGAACACGTTTTTGAACTGATCAGCAGTCAGTTCGTTGCGGTAGTGTTCGCCGCTTATGTGCCATTCCCATTTCTTGTGGGGCATGATATTGAGAAGAAGCTCGTTTTCCATATTGCAGAGCCACGAGGCGTTAATGCCGTTCATGGACATACGGCTCGAAGCCCACTCGAAACGGTAGTCGAAACTGAGCCAGCGCAGCGGCGAACCGTTGATTTTCGCTCCGACCGACCACGAAGTGCCGACCGAGTTGACCTTGGTATTTTCTGAAATCAGGTGCGATTCACTGCGGCTGAACGAGCCGTTGATATTTGCGCTGCCTCGCATGAAATCGAGTGTCTTGCCTATATTGCCGCTTGCCATCAGCATCTGCCCGTCGCTCTTGGCATCGGTGTAGGAATAGACCACATAATCGCCGTAAAGCTGCTGCGCCATTGTGTAAGGATTGTGACTCCACGACTGCATCACGAAAGCGTTGGCGAACAGTCCGCGACGGGTGTGTTTGTAGGATAGTCTGCCTGATACCCGCTGGGAGGATAAATTATAGAAATCATCGACACCGCGACGGAACGAGCGGTAATCAGTCATCACATAACCCGGCTGAATCATGTTGAGATCCATCGGCGAACGTCCGGTGCCTCCGCTCACGCTCATCGAGAAGCGGTTGTTGGGTTTCCAGTTCATGCTCAACGACGGCGAGAAATAAACCTCGTTGCGGTTGGCAAGAGCCTTGTCGAAGGTATAATGGGCGAAACTGACAGGAGCATCAAGCGAGAAATTCACCCGTTTCACCCAATACTCGAATTTGGGGGTGGCATACACCGTAAAGTAGTTTGTATTCAATACATTCGCAGTCTCGCCCGGTATCTCCTCCGGCATATCGGGCAATTCTGTATTGAGAGAGCGGAAATAAGCTTTTACACCTCCTTCAAGACTGATTGTGATACCTTTGACGGAAAAGGCGTAGGCCGCACTCTCGTTGGTATAGAAAGCATGGTCTTTGACGTGCTGGCGCATAAGTCCGTCATTCATCGACACGGATAACGTCTGAGGAAGTGATTCCCATTCATTCTTGCTTATGAAGGTGACTAAATGCTTGCCGTTGAATCTCTTTATAAGTTTGAAATCATTGCCGACATAGTAGTCGGGAAGAGATGCCGCCTGGTTGTTGGGCAGTGAACCGGTGACACCGAGGCGCACATTATCCCAGTCAATGTTGGTTTTCAGCGTGTTGTTGATGAACGCCGTCTTTTGGTTCAGCTCATAGATGAATTTACCCGACAGAGAATGTGAGCGGTCAACGCCGTTGCGGTCTTCGGTAACGACACGGTTGCCGTCGTTGAGAAAGTAGGTCGTTACGTTTGCCGCCTCTGCCGTAATACGGTTGAACGAATAGTCAATCTGTGTCTTGAACTCGCCGCGTCCGAGTTTCCAAAGTGCATTGGTTGAAACAAGCGCCGAGCGGTTGAACAGCGTGCGTTTCCGGCTGAGATTAGGCACTCCGGGGAGCGACACACCGACATAACGCCTCAAATCTGTTCCACGGCGCGAAGCGAAAAAGTCCGTAGCTTGCGCCGATAAATCTTCGCCGATGTTATTGGTTTTGAATGTGGTTATATTCTGAAAGTTTGGCATTACTGCCATCGCAAAAAGTTCGCCGTCCCATATCGCGCCGGCGGGTTGCCATGAATAGCCGCCTCCGGCATCGCCGTGAAAACTCCATGTTGCCTTTGCCTTGTTTTTCAGTTTGAGGTTGATAGCAGCTTTGTCTGAGAAAGATATGCCCGACAGCACCTGCATCGGCTGATGGTTCTCCATCACCTCTACCGAACCCACATCATCGTGGCTGATGCCGTTGGTTGCTATGCCATACTTCCCGCCAAGCATATCCGAGCCTTCGATATAGAACTTGTTTATGTCCTCGCCCTGATACTGTATCTTGCCGGAACTCTCCACATTGATTCCCGGCATGCGTTTCAGGACATCGCCAATCGAGCGGTCCTGCTGCTGGGCGAAGCTGCCGACATTATAGGTAATTGTATCTCCCTGCTCCCTTATGCGGTCGGCCTTGACAGCCACTTCTTTGAGCGTTATTGACCCCGGTTCCATATGGACTGTGAGCGGGAATGTCGCGCTGTCGAGAGGAATCGACTGTTTGGCGAAGCTCATCATCGAGACCTCAAGCCTGCATCCCGCCACGGAGGGTATTGTCAGGGAGAACCGTCCGTCTGTCTTTGAGGAGGAGAACTTCTTTATTTTTCCGTCCTTCCCCTTTATTATCACGGATGCTCCGGTCAATGGCTCGTTCGCCTCTTTGTCAACTACTATGCCGGTAACGTTCACCTGGGCGTGTGCATATGCCGCTGTCAGAAGGCAGATTGTATAAGCGAAGAAACGGTTCATTTGCGGTAGTCTGTTTCAATCAGGTCGATGTTTTGCGTGTTTTCAGGCTGAACGGCTGGAGCTTTTGAAATGGCTGACCGTTTTCCGTCCGGCAGGTTTTCAAGGGCGGCGCGGACAGCACCATCCATATTTCCGTAATATGCGCTCAATGATTTCAGCATATCGATGCGGTTCATCTTCTCGTATCTGTGCTTGCCGTATACAGGCTGCATCAGACGGTCGCTTTTCTCTATTCCGTCGGCTATGAACGAATGTTGTCCGTCGGTCTCGTTTGCTTCAAGTATAAGCCCGGGCAATCCGCAGAGTTTCCACGGGCCGTCGTGTATCGGTATGTCTGGAGTGAACCATACATTCCAGTGCCTGCCGTGATAATCGGTCGTTGCCATAATGCATTCATAGCCCAACAGGTTTTTTGTGGAATCTCCGATGGCCCATTCCATCTCGGCGAAAGGCTCGGTGTAATGTCCGAATTCAATCATTCCCGCTCTGTCGTAGACCTCCGTTTCCGTCTCGGGTATGGATTTGAACACATAGATGTCGCCGTCATTGTGAGGCACGGCGCTGCGGTCGCCTGTTTCAAGATAACGTTTCACTCCGATGTCCATAAGCTGCCGAGACACAGCGCGGCCTTCCGGCGTGGAGTCCAGAGAATCGAGATATTCCGTCTGCGGGCTGTAGAACTTTGATTCCTTTTGGTTGGCAAGAAGTATGTAGCGGTTGTTTATTTCCACAACACCGTCGGAGCCTCTGAAGAAAAGATGCCGGTAATTGTAGCTTATCTTGATTTCTGCTTTTGGTGCGTCTTTCCCGGCGAGAGAACCGGAATGGGCGAGCATAATCATGGTTGACGCTAAAAGTGCTGTTGGAACCGTAAGATGCATGGCGTGGTATGTTTTTGATGGCAAATTTAGTGGTTTGCGGCGAATTAGGCATAAACAAATGTTTATGATAATGTTTTTTGCATCATTTAACTAAAATTAAGTATTCGGTTTAGATAAAAGCGGATGAAGGGAAATTATGGTTGGTTTTCCGGTAAAACGGGTAATTGCATTATTGACTCCGGATATTAACTTTGCATCAATAATTTTGAACACTTGCTTAATGAAATATGAACAAGACAATTGCAATGCTGATGCTGTCTTTGGCAGTATTGGCCAGTAAACCGACTATTATGGCACAACAGAAAATCAGACAGACCGCAGGCCGCACAGTTTTGGGAGAGTTCGCCCCGAAATTCGCAGAACTTAACGATGACGTGCTTTTTGGGGATGCCGTGTGGAACGACACGACCTTAAGCCTTCATGACCACAGTATGGTCACCATCTCCATTCTTCTCGGCAAAGGGATGACGGATTCTTCTTTCCGCTCACACCTGGAGATGGGGAAGCGGCACGGAATCACGCGCAAGGAGATCGCCGCACTTCTTACACAGGCCGCTTTCTATGCCGGATGGCCCAATGCCTGGGCCGGATTCCGCATCGCCCGGGAGGTGTGGGCCGATTCCGATGATGCCTCCACGGATAAGGCTCGTTTCCAGCAGGAGATGATATTCCCGATTGGAGAGCCTAACGAGGCTTATGCGGAGTATTTCATAGGCAACAGCTATATCGCCCGTGTTTCCGATTCCCAGATTCCGTTTGCCAACGTTACTTTCGAGCCTCGTTGCCGCAACAACTGGCATATGCACAAAGCGGCCGAAGGGGGAGGGCAGATGCTTGTCGGCGTGGCAGGGCGCGGGTGGTACCAGGAAGAGGGAAAACCGGCTCAGGAGATTCTGCCCGGAACGGTGATTCATATCCCGGCCAACGTGAAGCATTGGCACGGTGCGCAGGCCGACAGCTGGTTTGCGCATCTCGCTTTTGAGGTTCCGGGCGAGGGCTCTTCCAACGAATGGCTCGAACCGGTAACGGACGAGGAATACGACAAGCTGCCATAGACAACAGCCTCTTAAACCTTTGAATCCGCCGGAAACGCATATTTTGCACCGGCGGATTTTTTGTTTACCTTTGCATTCAACAAACATTGATTGACTTATGAGATGCAGATATTGCGGCAGGTTTGCCGGACTGTTTTCGCGGAGCCACAAGGAATGCGGGCGTCGGCATTCGCTGGCTCAGCGACGTGTTCACGACGTTCTGCGGCGATACTTCCGGGGAGAAGCCGGCATAGGGTCTCTTAAGGCCGATGTGCTGGCGGCGGAAAGCGAAGGTTGTTTGTCTGAGGAAGATGTGTGCCGGGGCATGGATTATGCCGTGAGGGCGTTTTCCGATTCCGTATGTGCGCCTGTGGCTCAGGGTCAGATTGACGCAGCATGCAGCTTCTTGGCGGCATTCAAAGATAAGGTGCCGCAGGATTGCCTGGAGTATGCCGCTTGCCGTTTTGTGGAGGCATATGTCGAAGAAAGCGTTTCCAACGGCTCAGATGTGGAAAAGGCACGGATGCGCATTGATTCCATTCTTGATTTGCTGGGAATAAGCCTCGGCCGTAGGCAGATGGTTCTGAAATCGGCGTTTTGCGGCTGCGCGGGATGGATCATGCGCTGCAAATGGGATTCGGCAGAAATAAGATGCCGGTTCTTCGGTTTGTGTGTGCATCTGGGGATTGATGTGCTTTCGTTGCCTGAGGATGATTCTGACAACGCACAGTTGAAGACACTGTGCCAGCTCATTGTTGTTGACGGACTCATAGGCGAGGACTCGCAATCGGTCATATGGACTTACCGGCATGTGGAGGTCTTTGATGCAGACTGTGCGGAGACCGGACAAGGATATCCAGTCCTGAAAGGATTGGCATATAAGCCAGGCCAATTCAAGGGCCGTCCTTCGGAAACTGCTGGTAAAGAGCCGGTATATGCCGGAAAGCTCGAAGTTTACAATGACAGGTTGCGTCTGTCATTCGGAGAGCAGGAGCTTGAAGTCTGGTTTGCCGATGTTGTCAGGGCGGTGCCGTATTCCGATTCCCTTGCGGTTGCGACTTCGTCGCGGGAACTGCTTATTCACAACGTGGATGCGTGGTTCCTGATGTCGCTTTTCAATCTTTCTTGACAGAGTCCGGGTGTAGGATGAAGGCCGGTTTCTTTTTGCGTCGCAGGAAAGTGAACGGGTTGTCGAAATCGCGGCGGTAGATGATTCCTATCCCTTGTGTGGTGAGCGAGGAACGGAGGTAATAGTTCTGGTCGTTGAAATGGTTGTAGGCTTTCAGCCGCAGGTTTCCGCTGCGGTTCAGGAGATATTCAATGTCGAAATCACCGACGAAAGTTGTCTGCGACGTGGTCCGGTCGCGGTAGCCGAAGTTGCCGTTTATGAGCAGGCGGTTGTTGAGCAGGCGGGAGGAGAGAGCCAGATCCACCTCAGTGTCGGAGAAGTCTCCTTTGTCGCTGCGGAACGAAGGCGCGATGCTCCATTTGTCGGAAATCTGTCCGAGGATGTTTGTGATTTGGGATGATATTGTGCTTGAGGCCACGGAAGCGAGTTCTCCGCCGTTGCTTGATGTGGCCATATACTCCGGGGTGTAGAAACGGTTGAGCGCAAGCAGATACATTATCTGGCGGCTCATCTGGTCATCCGTGGAGATGATGCTCTTGACTTTGCGCTCCACGTCTGACGTCAGCGTGGGCAGTTTTATGTCGTATGATATTTCCGGGTTCTGGAGGTCGCCGTCCACCATAAGCAAGGCATCGACGGGGACGTTTGTGCGGTTCAGGTCCCGGTCGGTGGAGAAGCTTTTGTCGAGGTCTGAGAGGCTTGTGTTGACCCTGTAGGCAGCCTCTATGTCGAGGGTAGCCGCGAGAGGGTCGCCGTTGAAGGAGATGTGGCTTCCGTGGTTTATCTTGAAATCGCGGATGATGAGGTCTTGGAGCGTGAAATTGTAGTTTCCTTCGTCGATGACGTATTTTCCGTACATCTTCATCTCGTCCGTTTCAGAGTCGTAGGCAATCTGCATCGCTCCTTGCCCACGCGCAGTGATTTTGTCTCCTGCGCGAGGATCCATTATTATGAAAAGCTTGGCCTGCGGCGTTACGGACACCCGGAGGTCGATGGCGAATATGGACGGACGGTTCTGTTCCTTTTCGATGCGTTTATGGAACCTCTTCACGAACTCCGGGACGGTGTCGGGTTTTGCCTTCTCCTCGGCTTCCCGACGGGAGTCGCTGAAAGTGAGGAATGTGTATTCTTCAACGGCCTCAGTGTCGTTTAGCGCGTAGGTGAACACGGAATTGGCGGCGGTGGACACGTCAACGAGAACCTGAACGATTCCGGGACGCCCTTTTATCGTGGCATTGCCGTTGACATACACCGTTCCGTACCAGTCAGGATTCATTTTCGCGTTTGTGTCATAGGCCAGAAGGCTTCTTGCGTCATTAAGCCTGAACTCGAATGTCGGGTCGTGGAAATAACTGTGCTTGACAGTTCCGTTTACTGTCGCGCTGCGGCCGTTCCGGTCGTAGACCCTGAAGTCGGGTATGTCGATTCTTCCCGGGGAGAGGAATACGGAATCAGAGCCTGCGTACCAGGTGTTGGTGTAGTCTACCTTCATTCGTATCGTATCTGCAAACAGTCTGCCGGTCATGTCAATGTCCTTGAATGTGCCGTAGAGCTTTGCTTTGCCTGACGCACGCCCGGACACGTCGGACGTGAAGGCCTGCATGAATGGTTTCAGGAACTTGATGTTGACTTTGTCCACGTCGAAATCGAAACTGAGCGAGTCTCCTGCCACCCAGACTCCTCCGTCGATGGATGCCACACGGTGTTTTTCTTCAAATATGTGGGCGTTTATGCCGACGCATTTGCGATTGTTGTCCCATATGCCTTTAAGTTCTGCATGGTCGCCCAGCACCGCCCCGTTGTAGCTCAGGTTTTCCACTGTGAGTCCGTCGGTCAAGGCGATGGGATGTCCGCTGAGCACCTGTGTCGCCAACGCCTTTCCTGTGGCGTTTCCTCCGAAAGTTACGTAGTTGATGTTCAGGGTCTCGAAAAGGTAGTCAAGGTTGAAGTCGGCAAATTCCACCTTTACTGTGTCGGTCGGCAATGCGGAAGCGTCCCCGTTCACTTTCACGAATTGGTCTCCGTTGGAGACAAGGATGTTGTCCACGGAGATTTTCTTGTCATGATAGCTTATCGCGGATTTTCCTATATGCCATGCCGCTCCGGCCACATTGATGTCGGATGGGTTGATTTTCACGTCTATTCCGGGGAACATCGAGCCTTTTACTGCGGGCTGCAGGGTGGTGGAAAGGGATACCTTGCCGTCGTATATGCCTTCGCGGTGGATTTTCCAGCTGATGTCGGAAAGCAGGTCGTTGCGGTTGCCGAGCAGGTTGAGGTTCAGCCCTATGTTGCCTTTCTTGCCAGGCATTGTGGTGGAGAAGTCGAGCCTTGAGCCTCCGTTTTCCGCATCAAGCGCGGCGGAAAGCCTTGTGGAACGCACGAGCTTGTCCTTGCCTTGCTGGATATACGGTATGTCCACTGTCAAAGCGGCCTGTCCGACGGAATCTAGCAGCTGGCCGCGTATGGGTACGGGTGTGAGCAGGCGGAAAGGAAGGTTGAAGAACTCTGTCAGGCTGTTGTCGGCGGCGAGCGTGATGTCGAAATTCAGGTTCTGTGCCTGTGATTTCATCGACGGCAGAGCCGGGGCAAGAGCTGGCATTGTGCGTCCGAGAAGCGCGATGAATGCCCCGGGGAGTTTTGTGATGGCGAAATCCCCCTTTATGTTTGCGTCCACCCAGTCGGATGCAACGGCCAATGTCCGGCCTGTCTCGCCTTCGTCCGCCCGGATTTCAAGCCTGTCCAGCCTAAGGCGTTTCGTTTTGCCTGACATTGAGGCATCGCAGACAGATATGAAGCCCGACATCGTATCAGGGTTGTTGCCGTATATGTCGGCGTAAATCCGTCCGGATATGTCGTATCCGTTGAGTTTTGGAGCCACACCGAATGCTGATGGTGTGAAGTTGCGTATGTCGGCCTCGGCTTTTGTCGTGGAGTTTTTGCCGTCTAAATGAGCTTCGGCATTTGCCGTAAGGTCAAGGTCAGGGTCGTTGGATTCTACCGAAGCTTTTGCGTCTTCCCCGTTCTTCGATGCGAAGACCGACACGTTCTCGAGACGCTTGCCTCCGAACTCCACGAATCCTATTTCTGCATCGGCGGAGCCGTTGACTGTTTTGCCGATTACGGAAATGTCGGCATCGGCATCGAAGGATGTCGAACCGAGACGTGTTTCTGCAAGCAGAAGTCCGAGGTTGAAGTTGTCGGTGGCGACATGGGCTTTCACTGCGAGATGCCTTTTTTCAGGAAACGCAATCTTGCCGTCAATCATTATGTCTCCTATTCCTGAAGCAAGGCTCGCTTTTGTGTCGATTATCCTTGAAGAAGCGGCTCCCTCCGCTTTGAAATCGATTCTTCCGAGCCTGAGCAGCATATCGCTTACGTTTTCAGGCAGATTGGCAAGGCGTGTTATGATTTTCTCGGCTTCGGATGCGTTGGCTGTTACTTCCAGGCGTTGTGCCTCAGCCGCAAAAGCTTGCCGGTCGCGCAGGTTAGCTGCGTAGCCCTTGGCGTAGACCTGTAGCCGTCCGTCAGGAGTGGAAATCAGAAGGTTTCTCAGGTCGATCCGTTCGGCGTTGCCTTCGGCATCGAGCGAGAGGTTCATCGGGTCGGAGAAAGCACCCAGCGGTTTGGCAAAGCTGCGGAAATCGCTCAATGTAACTTTGTCTGACTGCAGTTTCAGACGGTTGGAGCCGTTGATGAATGCGTTTGGAATATCTGAATAACCGTTGAAACACAGTGATAATGACGATGGCCGCAGAAGCGTCCCGGGAAGCTCTATCTGCAGATCGCTTACTGAAATTGAGCTTTTGGTAAGTCTCGCACGGCAACTGAGGTCGTTGAGCGTGAATCCGCTTTTCTCTTCAAATGACAGGCTCCGGAGATCGATGTCGAAATCGTCATTCTTCAGTCTCGGTATGTTTATGTCGGCACGGATGTTGTTGAGCGACAAATGGTTGAAGTCTATGAGCGACGGGTCGCTTCGACGTGGGAGCCATGACTTCTCGAAACTGAAATGGCTTTTGCGGATTACAATGCTGTGGATGCGCAGGTCGAATTTCGTAGGCGGCTTGCCTGGCTCTTTTGGCTTTAGCGCGTCGATGATGAACTGGATGTTTAGTAGGCTTTCTGGCGACGTCTTTTTCAGGCGGCACTCAAGTCCTATTATCTCGGCATAAGTGATTTCAATTTCCCCTTTGCGTATCAGCCTCCACAAGCCTATTCCGGCTCCTATCTTTTCTGCATCCAGGCATCGGCTCCCTTCAGGAGTCGGAACTTCCACATCATATAATTCCACTTGGTTGAAAGGGTGGAAGTCCACGCGTCCGATGCTGACCTCGGTCTTGAAAAGTCGGCTCAGCTCTTCTTCCGCCATTCCCTTTATCCAATTCTGCATCGGCGGCAGCGACAAAGCTACATAAAGCAGCAGGAAAAAACCCACCACGAAAAGAATCAGTGAGAAAAGTATGCTTCTCACCACTCTGTATATGTTGCGTATCGTCTTCATTCTGAACTTTCAAGCAGCCATTATCCGATGAAGGCCACTGTTTCAACCTGCAAAATTACTCAAAAATCAGCAACTTCGTTTAAGTCGGGCCTCAAAATGCGCTATATCGAAAAATGATTGTGTGAGCCGGGGATTTTGCGTAACTTTGCGGAGCGTTTCGGCTGTATGCCGCGACAAACCGGTCTCTCCTGTTTTATTATGTTTGTAAATTAATATTCAAAATTCTGTGCTTGACCTGATTACAATGTCGATGTTCAATGCCGGCGAATTCTTCGCATGGTTTGTGGACAATGCGAACTATCTTTTCGTGTTCCTGTTTATGGTGGTGGAAAGTTCGTTCATTCCTTTTCCGTCAGAAGTCGTTGTGCCTCCGGCTGCGTATCTTGCATGTGCGTCCCCGGATTCCGGCATGAATGTATATCTGGTTGTTTTTTTTGCCACACTTGGCGCGCTTTGCGGTGCTTTCATCAACTATTATCTGGCTTTGTGGATAGGACGGCCGGTGGTCTACAGGTTTGCAGACAGCCGTCTGGGACACGCATGTCTGATAGACAGCGCGAAGGTGGACAAGGCTGAGCGATACTTCGATGCGCACGGGGCGGTCTCCACGTTTGTGGGACGGCTCATTCCGGCAATACGTCAGCTGATTTCCATACCGGCGGGATTGGCGCGTATGAACGTGGGGCTGTTCGCTCTGTTCACCTCTTTGGGCGCATTGGTATGGAATGTGGTTCTCGCATCGTTGGGCTATTGGCTTTCGCTTCATGTGTCGCTGCCGCAGCTTTTCGACAAGGTGGAAGAGTACAACCGTTATCTCACATGGGGCGGTTACGGCTTGTTGATTCTGTGCGTGATATACATATGCTGGAAGGCTTTCAGCAAAAAGAGATAGGACTTGGCTGTGTCGTATTATCTTAACAGCTGCTTACTTTAAATTCATTGGTTTTACTTGCTCTATGAAAGTATCCCCTTCGTTGTTATCGGCCGATTTCGGCAATCTTGTGCCCGATTTGGCCATGATAAATTCATCTGAAGCCGACTATCTCCATCTTGATGTGATGGACGGCGTTTTCGTACCCAACATCTCGTTCGGTTTTCCCGTGATGAAGGCTGTGGCCAAGCGTTGCGAAAAGCCTCTCGACGTCCACCTGATGATTGTCGAGCCGGACAAATGGATTTCGCAGGTTCGCGATCTTGGTGCCGAAATAATGAATGTCCATCAGGAGGCTTGTCCGCATCTCCATAGTGTGGTTCAGCGCATACACGATGCAGGGATGAAGGCCGGAGTTACCATCAATCCTGCCACCCCTGTTTCTACGCTGGTGGATATAATCGAGGATGTGGACTTGGTGCTGGTGATGTCGGTCAATCCCGGTTTCGGCGGACAGCCTTTCATCGAGCATTCGGTGAAGAAGGTCGCCGAGCTTGCGGCATTGAAACGTGCCACAGGGTCTAAGGCGATAATCGAGGTGGACGGCGGAGTGAATGCATCTACAGGTGCGCGTTTGGCAGCTGCCGGTGCAGAGATGGTTGTTGCTGGAAGCTATGTCTTCGGTGCGGAGAACCCACACGACGCAATCCACAGTCTTAAAGTGTTATAGATAAATTTATCGGACAATGAAAAACGGTAAGTTGGCACTTTGTGTCATCCTGCTCTTTGTGGTGGCAGCTATGGCCGGAGTAGGCATTTTCTATTATGAAAAGACGTTTGCTTCCGTATGGATAGGGGTTGGTGCGGCATTCTTTGTCGCATCGGCCACGCTGCCGTTTTTGATGCCGTTGTGGCGGCGTCTGACAAAGAGTGTGTCCATGTGGCTCTCAGTCCTTTGTCAATACGTTCTTGTGGGGCCGTTGGTGTTTATGCTCGTCTTCGGGCTGAATTACTGGTGCAGCAATCCGTCCACTACGGATTTCCAGAAGGCTACGGTGAGCGGAAAATTCCAGAAGGCCCACAATAAGACGCGTCGGTCGGGCCGACGTATGATTGCTACGGGAGAAAAATGGTATTCGTACTATTTCCTGATTACGCTTCCGGACGGACGCACCAAGTACGTTGAGGTTCCCGTCTCTGAATATGCATGCAAACGCACCGGAAGTCATATTGAGGTAGAAATCCGGCGCGGACTGTTCGGTATGGATGTGATCAGGAATTGCCGTCTGCGAGGCGGCCGTCAATAGTTGGATGCGCGTCTGTAGAGATAAAGACCGATTAGGAGATAGACCACGTTGGGTATCTGCATCGCTATGAAAGGAGTGGTGAGTCCGGAAACGGCAAACGAACTTGTAACGGTAGAGAACAGTATGTAGCTGAAACTCAAAGCAAGTCCGATTCCTATGTTGAGACCCATACCTCCTTTCACTTTTCGGGAAGACAAAGACATTCCTATCAGTGTCAGTATGAAGGCGGCAGCCGTGGCGGCATAACGCTTTTCCCGCTCTATCTCAAATGCTTTGATATTGGCCACTCCGCGCATCTTCTGCTTTTCCACGTATTCCGTAAGTTGAGGCGTGGTGAGCGTTTCTTGGTCGTTGGCGGAAATGAGGAAGTCTTTAGGCTCGATTGTCAGAACTGTGTCGAGAGAGCTTCCCTTGGTTATTTTTTCACGCATGCCGTTGAAATCGCGTATCATATAGTCGTGCAGCTGCCATTGGTATAGGCGTGTGGAATCGTAGGTGATTGTCTGCGCCGTCAGCCTTGACATCAGCTTCTTTCCCTCGAACCTGTCGAGCGAGAATCGGTAGCCGGTCTTGTTGGTGTTGTCAAAGCGGCCGAAATATGCCACCACGCCCGGCTTGACCTGCAACTGTATGTTCACACCAGTGTCCACGCGCTTGTTGCGCACGTATTTGTTGGTGTAATCGATTCTGCGTACGTTTGTCGGAGGTATGAGATAGTTGCTCAGAACGAATGTCAAGGCTGCTATAACTGCCGCCCCGATCATATATGGACGCAGCAGGCGTCGGAAGCTTACACCGCTTGAAAGAATGGCTATTATCTCGGAATTCCCGGCCATCTTCGATGTGAAGAATATCACTGAGATGAATACGAAGAGGGGAGAAAGCTGATTGGCGAAATAGGGCAGGAAAGACAGGAAATAGTCGAACAAGGTTTCTTTGATCGGAGCCGTCAGGAATGCGTCAAGCTTTTCCGTAACGTCAAACATCGCTATTACGGCCAAGAAAAGGATTGTGGCCATAAAGTATGTCCCAAGGAATTTGCCGAGGATGTACCGGTCAAGAATAGGCAGCCTGAGCCAGCCGAAACGGGGCTTGTTCCCCTTTGGACTCTTGGATTCGGTGTCTGCTTCAGGAGCGGGGACGGTTGTCTCTTCCTGTATTTCCATAGAGATTCCAGGCAAGTCCAGTCCAGGCTGCACTGTAATGTCAGGCTCGGTATTCTTTTTTCGGAACATATTGTCAATCAGCTTATATCTGTCAAAGACGACGTGTAACGCTTTCAACCATCTGCGGTTTCCATTGTGCGAAGTCTCCGGCTATGATGTGCTTTCTTGCCTCGTCCACGAGCCAAAGATAAAATGCGAGATTGTGGATGGAGCATATCTGGAGGCCGAGTATCTCTCCTGTGGTAACGAGATGTCGCACATATGCCCTTGAATACTCTTCGTCAACCCATGCCGGGCCTCCGGAATCAAGCGGAGCGAAATCGTCGGCCCATTTCCTGTTGCGCATGTTCATGATTCCGTTACGGGTGAATATCATGCCGTTGCGTCCGTTCCTGGTGGGCATCACGCAGTCCATCATGTCCACGCCGCGGTCGATGGCTTCAAGGATGTTGGCCGGGGTTCCTACGCCCATCAGATAACGAGGCTTTTCAGCGGGCAGAATCTCGTTCACCACCTCAATCATCTCATACATCTTTTCTGTAGGTTCGCCGACGGCAAGCCCTCCGATTGCGTTGCCGTCGGCTCCGAGAGAAGCCACGAATTCTGCCGACTGGCGTCGCAGCTCCGGATAGACGCAGCCTTGTACTATCGGGAAATATGACTGGTAATGTCCGTAGACAGGTTCGGTGGCCTTGTAATGCTCCCATCCGCGTTTGAGCCAACGGTGTGTCAGGTCGAGCGAACTGGCTGCGTAGTCGTAGTCCGACGTTCCCGGAGCGCATTCGTCAAGTGCCATCATTATGTCGGAGCCAATTGTCCGCTGGATGTCCACCACGTTCTCCGGCGTGAACAGATGCTTGCTTCCGTCTATGTGGCTACGGAAAAGGGCACCCTCTTCACGGAGCTTGCGCTGGCCTGAAAGGGAGAATACCTGAAAGCCGCCGGAGTCGGTCAGGATTGGACGCTCCCAGCCTATGAACCGGTGCAGGCCTCCGGCCTTGCGGAGTATTTCCGTGCCGGGGCGCAGATAAAGGTGGTATGTGTTGCCTAATATGATTCGGGCTTTTATGTCGTCGCGCAGTTCACGCTGGTGTACGGCTTTCACGGAGCCGACGGTCCCAACCGGCATGAATACCGGGGTGGCCACCGGCCCGTGGTCGGTGGTGAAAACTCCGGCTCGTGCCTTTGATTCTGGTGCGGTTGCGTCTATTGTAAACTTCATCTTTGGTTTCTTTTAGCCTGCAAAGTTACAACGAATGGCCTTAACGGCCAAAAACCGATGCTTCCTTATTTGGATTTGAGAAATGTCATGATGTCTTTGGGAGAGAATTTCTTCCCTTTAAGAAGCAGCGATGAGGTGTAGATTTTTCCGGCGAAGGCAATCGAAAGAAGTGCAGACCCGTAAAGCACTGCAAGGGACAAAAGGCTCATCCACAGAGGCGAGGACTCTCCGACCGCGTTTACTGTCCCGACCGTGGGGGACGTGAACGGTAGGAACATGCATACGGTGGCAAAAACGCCCTCGCCATTGTCCACGGCGTATTCACCGATGTAGAACGCACCAAGAAGAAGGAAAGTCAGGATTGACATATATTCCTGATTCTCATTGTTCTTGTCGGTCATGGCCCCTACGGCGGCGAACATCGAGCCGTAGAATATATAGCCGCCTATGAAGAACAGAATGCTCCATACAAGCGCACGCCAGAATATCGGATTGGCAAGGAAACCAAATGAGATGTCGGGCATGAACACTATCAATATTCCGGCTGCAATAACCCCGGTCAGCAGAAACCATAGCATCAGCTGTGTGAGTCCTATCAGTCCTACGGATATGATTTTTGCCATAAGCATGGTGCGTCCTTCCACGCACGTGGCAAGGATTTCGACTATTCGGTTGCATTTCTCGGTCTTCACCTTGTTGAATATCTGTGCACCGTACATCATTATGAAAAGCGTGAGGAGCATGCCGAGCATCATTCCCATAGCCTTGGCCGGGGTCATCTCATCAGGCTCAGGAGCGGCGAAGTTGGCGGTTTTGGTTAGTGATTCCGAATCTCCGGCGAGGAATCCTATGAAGGTGCCGAAAGCCACCATCACCAGAGGGAATACGAAAGTGGCTATCCAGAAAGATTTGGACTTTATGTCGGTGAGATACTCGTTTTTTATTATCAATGAAAGTTGCGACATTGTTTCTGTTTTGAAAAATATGAATTTTTGTGAACACACTCTAAGCCTCTGCCTTCGGAGATGCGTATGAGATGAAGATGTCGTTGAGCGTGGGCAGCTCCTCTTCAAAGTGGAGTATCTCCCCTTGTATTGCCACGGCATCGAGTATGTCTGCATTTTTTGCGTTTTCCCTTTTCCTGAGTCTGTAGGCGCATCCCTTTCTCCAGTTTCGTGTCTCTGTAGGCGTGGCCTCAGCTATAAGTCCGCTGTCGAGGAGGAGTTGGAGGGAAAGTTCCTTTCTGGTGGTAAGAAGCAGGTTGTGTGTCTGGTGAGCCTCTTTTATGTCTGCGATGTGGCCGTTGAGCAGCAGCTTCCCATGGTTTATCAGGGCAATGTCGGAGCATATTTCCTCTATTGCAGGCATATTGTGGGAAGACAGCATTATAGTGGTCCCTCTGTCGTGCAGACGCCTGATGAGTTGCTGGAGAAGGGCGCCGTTGATGGGGTCGAAACCGCTGAACGGTTCGTCGAGTATCACCAATTGCGGTTCGTGTACGAGTGTCGCGATGATCTGCACCTTCTGCTGGTTTCCCTTTGACAGCTCTTTTACGCGTCGGCGTCGGTCAGGGATTAGGTTGAAAAGGTCCATGTACTCTTCCATGACCACGCGTAGCCTGGGATGCTCGCCCCCCTTCAGCAAGCCGAAGTACATAATCTGGTCTTCGACACGCATCTTGTCGTACAGCCCGCGTTCCTCCGGCATATATCCGATGAGGCGGTTGGCATGGCGCGATGCCGGTTCTCCATTGATTGTTACCGTGCCGGCATCGCTCACGAGTATGGAGTTGATGATTCGGAGCAGGGTGGTTTTTCCTGCGCCGTTAGGGCCGAGAAGTCCGCATATCGAGCCGGCTTCGACGTTGAAGCTCACGTTGTCGAGAGCAGTCTTGTCGGCATAATGCTTGGTAAGGCCGGATATTTCAAGTATGTTCATTCTTGTATTGAGATTGAGCGTTTTTGACCGTTTATCTGATGGGAGATATCACGCGTTCTCCTATTGCTTTTGCTATCTGCGACTGGAGTTGGTGCAAATGGCTTATTTCCTGCATTATTTCAGGGATGCGGCTTGTGTCGCCGTTTTGTTGGCAATCGCGCATCTCCTTCATGAGCGAATCGATTCTCAGCCTTATGATGCCTTGTTTGAGTTCATCGATGGCGCGGGGCAGGAGTTCCACGAGGCGTTCATGTTCAGGCAGATTCTGTCCGAGCCTGTCAAACCGCTTGCTCAACGGCGGCGTGTCGTTTATGCATTCGTTTGCCAGACGTCGGATGCCGTCGTCCTCGTGGCTTGCGAGCATGCGCCCGGTGTATTCGGCTGAGAAAAGTCTGAGGTCATTCCACATTTCCTCATCTATGCGTTCGTCAAGCATTTTCTCCTCATATGCTATCATATTGAGGTCGAGTGCTTTTTCCGCAATCTCGTCTATGCCTTTGCGGCGTTTTTCGTCATATTCAGGCTGTCGGGCCGTCTTGTAGCGTTCTGCGTCGGTCTTGTAGCGAGCCTTCATGGCGAGTGTCGTTTCAAGCGCGCTTGAGAATGTGGGAGATGAGAATGCCACTCCGTCGGCACGGAACTCTGAATCGATGAATTCCGCCACGTTGAGCCATACCGCTTCGCCATCTTCGTCCACGCCTTCACAGAAATCCATCATACCGTAGCGGACACAATATCTTACCACTTGCCGTTCAAGCGGGTAGAGCCTTGATTCGGGTTTTGCGGCAGGTTCTTGGCCTTTTTTTTGTATGTCGTTGTCGGAAGTCCGTTCGTGTTTTGTCAGTGGGTCTGGAGCTTCTTTCTGCCTGAGTTCAATGTCAATGCGCTCTTTTTCGGACTCGTGCCGCCGTTCGCTGCGGATACGTTCCAGCACTTTGACGCGCATTCTTTGTGTTTCGGTGGAAATTGTTTCTTCATCCACGTTCATCAGCCGCGCGCATTCCTGTATGTAGACCTTTGCCGTGATCGGGTCGGGGATGCAGGCGAGTGATTCGACTACGCTTCTTATGGCATCGGAGCGTTTAAGAGGGTCGTCTGCTGCATCCTGCATCATCACCTGCGTCTTGAAGCGTATGATGTCTGTCTCGTGTGCCTTTACGTATTCCCTGAATTTTTCCGGCGTGTTTACCCGTGCGAAAGAGTCGGGGTCGTGCCCGTCGGGGAGGAGAAGCACTTTCACCTTCATCTTGTGGCTCAGAAGCATGTCTATTCCTCTGAGCGAAGCCTTTATGCCGGCCGCGTCGCCGTCATATAGAAGAGTGATGTTTTCCGTGAAGCGGTGTATGAGGGCTATCTGTCCGTCGGTGAGCGCGGTGCCTGACGATGCTATCACGTTTTCCATTCCGGACTGCCACATGCCTATCACGTCCATGTACCCCTCCACGAGAAAGCACTTGTCCTGGCGCACTATTTCGTTTTTGGCCTGATGGATGCCGTAGAGCTCGCGGTTTTTCTTGTATATGTCGGATTCGGGTGAATTGACGTATTTCGCAGGGCCGCCCTTGAGGTCTCTTCCGCCGAAGGCCACCACTTTGCCTGCAGGGTTGAGTATGGGGAAAATCACGCGCCCTCGGAAGCGGTCGTAAAGGTTGCCTCGTTGGGAGACGCCCACAAGCCCCACCGCCTTGAGCACTTCAAGGTCGTATCCTGCCGATTTTGCCGCATCGGCAAGGGCTGTCGGCCGGTCGAGGGCGTAGCCCAGATGGAATTTCTTGATGGCTTCGGGTGTGAGGCCGCGGTGGCTCAGGTATTGCAGGCCTATGTCGCGACCCTCTTGGGTTTCTGTAAGGTTGTGCTCCATTTGGAGCATGGCCCATTCGTTGGCCACAAGCATCCCCTCGCGCAGGCTCTGCCGCATGCGCTCTTCATCGGTCATCTGCCGTTCCTGAACCTCGATGCCGTATTTTTTCGCGAGCTGGAGAAGGGCGTCGTGATAGCTGATTCCCTCTTTCTCCATTATGAAATTGACTGGAGACCCGCCTTTGTGGCATGAGAAGCAGTAGCACATGTTTTTGCGTCGGTTGACCGAAAACGACGGCGTGCGCTCGTTGTGGAACGGACAAAGCCCCATATAGTTGGAGCCTCGTCGGGTCAGATGCACATAATCGCTCACCACCTCCACGATGTCGGCGGCATCCTTTATCTTTTCAGCTGTAGCCCTGTCGATCACTCTTAGAGTGTGTTTGAATTTTTATTCTGATTTTTACAGGCAGTTTTACAGGGCTTTCCGAGTCTTGGAACGAGGCGCATAGCGGGCTATGCAACGAGTGAAAGGCCGGAAAGGACTTAAAAATGCCGTGAAATGTTCCAGAGTGTGCCTTTATGGGCCTTTCGGACGGATTCGCGCCTTTGCCTCGGTCATGCAGCCCGCTGCACTCCCTCGTCTGCATGCGCGAATCCGTCCCGAAATCCTCCATAAAAAATCTTGAAGAAAAATTCCAAACACACTCTTATGAAACCTGATGCCTGAAGCCTACCTCAAGGCGGCGATGAGTGAATGGATCTTTTCGTTGGTCGATAAGCGCGTAGGCACGAGAGGCAGACGGAGTTCGTTGGAAACCATTCCCAAGGCGTTGAGTGCGCATTTCACGCCCGCCGGGTTGCCGTCCACGAACATCAGGTTGAACAGCTCGGTGAACTTGAAGTGTATCTTAAGGGCCTCGTCAAATTTGTGGTCAAGGCACAGGCGCACCATACGCCCGAACTCCTTGGGCAAAGCGTTGCCTATGACGGAAATCACGCCTACCGCCCCGAGCGTCATCAGAGGATACGTGATTCCGTCGTCGCCTGAAATCACCTGAAATGTTTCCGGTTTGTTTTTGATTATTTCCTCAATCTGCACGAAGTTTCCGGATGCCTCTTTTATGCCGGTTATGTTGTCGCAGTCGCGGGCGAGCCGCAGGGTGGTCTCTGCAGTCATGTTGACCCCTGTGCGTCCAGGCACATTGTATAGTATTACCGGAAGCGGCGAAGCCTCGGCTATGGACTTGTAATGCTGGTATATCCCTTCTTGGGAAGGCTTGTTGTAATAAGGGACTACAGAGAGCACGGCCTCGAATCCGTCGAAATCGCCCTTCTTCAGTTCGTCCACGACCGCCATAGTGTTGTTGCCTCCCACGCCTATAACGAGCGGAATGCGTCCTGAGATGCGGTGGCGCACACGGTTCTTTATAAGTTGTTTCTCTTCGGGGAAAAGCGCGGGAGTCTCGCCCGTCGTGCCGAGCACGACTATATAGTCCACTTTTGCCTCCACAAGTGAGTCAAGCAGCCTGTCGAGAGCATCCAGGTCTATGTTTTTGTCCTCTTTGAACGGGGTAACCAGAGCCACCCCCATGCCTTTTAGATTGAATGAAGCCATAAATGCATTTGTTCGTTCAAACCACAAAGTTAATGAAAATACTCGGAATCTCCTGCAATTCTTCGCTTATTTAGCATTAATTAGCTAATTCTTTGTCCGGGGCATGAAATGAGGAGGTGTAGCCGTCGTTTTGCCAAGGATGGCCGGCGGTCATCTGGGATGCGAGTTTTAGGCCTGGCATTCCCGGGTTACGGTTTATTCTGTCGATGGCCGCGAGCAGTTGCGAGGTGTCGCGTGTGTCAGCATACGCTTCATCGAAGAGCGATGGCGTGGATGCGCCGGTTCTGGTGATTCGGCTAAGGACGACGCCGGCACGTTTGTATCCCACTCCTGGACTGAATATTCTGTTGAGGCATTGTGTGGCGGCTTCAGCCAACGCGGATGTGTCGGTCTGGGGGCTTGTGAAGCTCACGGTTGCCTCCGGCCGGTGATAGCCGTTTTCGGTGTGGAATCTGTTGGAACGAAGGAATACAGTGATTGCGGCGCATTGTCCCTGCATCGCCCGGAGCCTGCGTGCGCAGTCGGTGGCGTATATGACAATACGGGTGCGTATGTAGTCGTAGTCTTCGATGTCTTTGGGAAATGTACGAGTCTCGCTTATGGAATCCTGAAGGTCGCGTTCCGTATGCTTCAGTTCTATGCACGGCGTGCCGTGGAGTTCCCGCCAAGACCGTTCGCCGTTTACTCCCAAGCTCCCGCGCACCCGTATCAGCGGCAGACGGTAGAAATCGGCGGCAGTGTACACACCTTTGGCCATAAGCCGCTTTGACAGACGTCGGCCTATGCCCCAAAGCTCTCCGATCGGGAGCTTCTCCATTTCGTCCATTATCTCTTTGTGGTCGGTGAGGATTCCTGTTCGCCTATTGCGCTTTTTGCAGATGTGTGTGGCGACCTTTGCAAGAGTTTTTGTGGCCGCTATTCCGATCGTTACGGGGATTCCGAGTTCTTTGCGGCATGCTTCAGTGATTTCCTCGGCTATCTGGCGCAGGTTTCCGGCTGGTATGCCTGAGAAGTCCAGAAAGGATTCGTCCACGGAATAGTCGATTGCAGACGGGACGAAGCGGCGGAAAAGCCTGTGTACTTTTCGGCTTATGTCGCGGTACAGTATGTGATTGCCTGAAAGCGCGATAAGTTTCCCCGATTCTATCAGGTCTCTCAGTTCGAAGGCCGGTTGCCCCATCTTCACGCCGAGGCGTTTCGCCTCGTTGCTGCGTGCGATGGCACATCCGTCGTTGTTGCTCAGCACCACGACGGGACGCCCCTCGAGCGACGGGTCAAGAGTGCGCTCACAGGAAACGAAGAAGTTGTTGCAGTCTGCCAGTCCCACCATTCTGTAATCACATATTGCGGAGATGCTTTTTCTGTCTGCAAATTTAAGCATATTTGCTATGTTGTGCAATAGATTTTCTTCATTGTGGTGCGGATTCGGGATTTGGATATTTGGAGTTTTTTTCGTACCTTTGCAAATTCTCATTCCTCGGCTTCCCTTCTCGGCTTTTGGCATTCCTCAACTGTTGCGCGGTTGGACAGGATTGCCGGATTAATCAAAAAAGATACGCCACAATGACTTATAAATGGAATTATCAGCCGCTTACGCTTCAGCAACGTCAGGAAGCCGACGAGTTGCTGCCTGCGTGCGGTCAGCTTTTCCCCATAGCCGAGGTGCTTTTGCGTCGCGGCATCAACACACGCAGGGGAGCGGAGAGGTTCTTTGTTCCGGCCATTGCCGATTTGCATGACCCGTTCCTTATGCCGGACATGAACAAGGCGGTGGAACGGCTCAACAAGGCAATGGGTGCGAAGCAGCGCATAATGATTTACGGGGATTATGATGTGGACGGAACGACTGCGGTCGCGCTCGTCTACAAATATCTCCAGAACTATTACAGCAATGTGGAGTATTACATACCGACGCGGTATGAGGAGGGATATGGCATTTCCCGCAAAAGCATAGACTATGCCCTTGAAAACGACATAAGGCTGGTCATTGTGCTTGACTGCGGAATAAAGGCCATAGAGGAAATACGGTATGCAAAGGAACATGGAATCGATTTCATAATCTGCGACCACCATGTGCCTGACGAGGAGCTTCCTCCTGCGGTGGCCATACTGAACCCGAAGATGCCGGGCAGCACTTATCCTTGCCAGCATCTGAGCGGATGCGGGGTCGGATTCAAGTTTATGCAGGCGTTCGCCCTCAGCAACGGCCTTACGAACCACAATGAGTTGGAGTCCTTGCTTGATCTGGTGGCCGTGAGCATCGCCGCTGACATTGTGCCTATTGTGGATGAGAACCGTGTCATGGCTTATCACGGACTCAGACGGCTCAACAGCAACCCTAATCTCGGTCTGCGCAGCATCATCCGCCTTTGCAAGCTGACAAACAAGGACATCACCATTTCCGACGTCATTTTCAAGATAGGCCCCCGGATAAACGCTTCCGGTCGCATGCAGAGTGGAATTGAGGCAGTGGATCTTCTTGTGTGCCGCGATCTCCATGACGCTTATGAGAAAGGAAAGGCCATCGACCAGTACAACAAAGACCGTAAGGAACTCGACAAGCGCATAACGGAAGAGGCCAATCGGCTCATATCCAATGATGTCAGCATAATTGAAGGCAAGCGCTCCATTGTCATTTATAACAAAGACTGGCATAAGGGCATAATAGGCATAGTGGCTTCACGCCTTACAGAACTGTATTATAAGCCTTCGGTCGTGTTGACATATTCCAACGGGATGGCTACCGGTTCGTCCCGTTCGGCACAGGGCTTTGACATCTATTCTGCGGTCAACGCAAGCCGGGGGCTCCTTGAGAATTTCGGCGGCCACGCTTATGCGGTCGGCCTCACCCTGAAAGAGGAGAACATACCTGAGTTCAGCAGACGCTTTGAGCAGTATGTGGCTGAACATATACAGCCCAACCAGCTTTCACCACAGATAGAGATTGATGCCGAAATAGAGTTTGCCGACATAACCCCGGAGCTTATGGCTTTTCTCAAAAAGTTCAATCCCTACGGTCCGGGCAACCAGAAGCCGATATTCATAACAAGGAATGTCTTTGATTTCGGAACGAGCAAACTCGTGGGAAAGAATCTGGAGCATATTAAGCTTGAACTTGAGGACGACAGCACGAGCCGTGTGATAAACGCAATTGCGTTCAATATGGCTCCGTATTTCGAGCATATACATGCGCATAAGCCCATAGACATCTGTTACACCATAGAGCAGACCAGACGCGCGGGGAAGCCTGATTCGGTGCAGTTGATGATACGCGACATAAGGCTTTCCGAGAAGAGGTGAAAAGGGCAAAGGAAATCCTGCGCCGTCATTGGGGATTCGGGTCGTTCCGCCCTCTTCAGGAGGAGATTGTGAGGTCGGTGCTTGACGGCCACGACACCCTTGGCCTTATGCCTACCGGAGGCGGAAAATCCGTTGCGTTTCAGGTGCCGGGGCTTGTCCTTGGCGGCCTTACTGTTGTGGTTACGCCTTTGATTTCTCTTATGAAGGATCAGGTGGACAACCTGCGTGCCCGGCGTGTCAAGGCAGTGTTCTTTCATTCTGCGATGTCTTCCCGTGAAATCCGTATGGCTTGGGAACGCCTTGCCAACGATGGATGCAGTTTTCTGTATCTTGCCCCGGAACGCCTCCGGAATCACCGGTTCCTTCAAGAGCTCCGTCATCTGCCGATTCGTCTGATTGTGGTTGACGAAGCGCATTGCATCTCTCAGTGGGGCTATGATTTCCGTCCGTCTTATCTCGGCATTGCTGAGCTTCGGAAGGTAGCTCCGAAAGCTGCGGTCGTGGCGTTGACCGCCACGGCCACACCGGAAGTGGTGGCCGACATATGCAGGGAACTCGATTTCCGCCCTGATGCAAGAGTGGTGAAAGCGAGCTTTGCCCGCGACAACATAAGTTATATAGTGCGTCCGACGGATTTGAAGATAAATGAGGCGTTGCACATACTTTCCCGTACTTCTGGATCGGCCATAGTTTATGTGAGGAGCAGGAAACGCACAAGACAGGTGGCTGAGACCTTGGTAGCTGAAGGGGTCTCGGCCACATCTTATCATGCCGGACTGCCTTTTGAGGTGAAGGAGGACAGGCAGAACCTATGGAAGACGGGGCAGGTGAGGGTTATGGTGGCCACAAACGCGTTTGGCATGGGCATTGACAAGCCCGATGTCCGTCTGGTGATTCATTACGACTTGCCGCCGTCGCTTGAAGAGTATTATCAGGAAGCCGGGCGTGTCGGTCGCGACGGAGGAAAATCGTTTGCGGTGCTTCTGCGCGGAAGCCGCGACAAAGCCGTTCTCAGGCGTCATGTGACTGAAGCTTTTCCCGAACGAGGTTTCATAAAGCAGACATATCAGAATCTGTGTGTATTCTTCAATGTGGGGATAGGTGAGGGATATCAGCTTTTGAGGGAATTTGATTTCCAGAGATTCTGCACGGTCTTCAATATTCGGGATGTCGAATGTGAGGCCGCGCTAAAGATTCTTACCCGTGCAGGATACATAGATTATATGGAGGAGAAGGAGTCAAGGTCAAGGATAATTGTGCTGGCAAGCCGTGAGGAACTTTATTCTGCCCGTGTGTCTTGCGACTCCGAGAAGGTTCTTACTGCGGTTTTGCGTAATTATCCGGGAATATTCACTGATTATGTGTTTGTCTTTGAATCCAAGATAGCTGCCGACGCCGGAATCGACGAGGATAAGGTATACGGGATTCTGATTGAACTCGGAAAAATGAAATTGATTCATTATGTGCCACGTTCGCGTACTCCTTATATATATTTCGCAACGGCTCGCGAGGAGGTTCGTGATATGGTGATTCCGAGATTTGTCCTTGAGATGCGCAAAGACGCTATGAAGAAGAGGGCGGAGGCGATGATTGATTATGCCTACAATGACAAAGGATGCCGGGTAAAGCGTATGTTAGGCTATTTTGGAGAAAACGAATCCAAGGATTGCTGTTCTTGCGATGTTTGTCGCGCTCGTCGGACTGTGATGCCGGATTCAGGCTTGCTGTATGGAAGGGTTGTCAGGCTTATGGAATCCTGTCCTGATGGAATGTCCATCCATGTCTTCGACCGACATTTCGGAAATGTGTCGGTTGAGGCATTCAAGGTGCTGCAGCAGATGACTGATGAAGGGTTGGTGTCGGTGGATGAGTTCGGGATTTATCATTATAAGCCCTGATGTATTGGCGGTGCCTGCCGATTTATCGTCTCGCCCGAATCCCCGTACTTGCAGTTGACTTCGGTCTTTGGCTGCCCCCGGCCGCATCCTCAAGTTATATCAAGTGTGTATATGCAGTCATATATATATGTACGTATATGTGTACGATTGTATATATGCATTATACTATTGAGGTCTGTTTTTCCGGTCGGATGTGGCAAGAGCCTTTGTAATTCCCGGCGGGCGGGGATGGTCAAAACCGGCGCGCGGGCGTCGTTTATGTTTCCGCAACACAAATGAACACAATTT
>ERZ777011.1398-NODE-1398-length-25499-cov-11.416719_pt1 | contig 25499 bp, 17 predicted proteins | sample MGYA00374964_ERZ777011 | MGnify/ENA primary metagenome ERZ777011 (study PRJEB29310, sample SAMD00008975) | mouse gut metagenome | study: EMG produced TPA metagenomics assembly of the Metagenome analysis of fecal microbiota from mouse which was promoted... | reverse complement strand
AAAATAAAAGGCTTTTCGAAAGCACAAGACTTTTTTAAATGAAAGAGCCGTGTCACTAAGGTAGAACGCCAGCGTATCAAGGAGCAGAAAGAGAAAGACCGCCAACAAGCCATCAAAGACCAGAAGGAATTTGAGGAACTAAAATCTCCATACTTCGGACTTGAAATGACCGATGGCGAAATCCAAATTCATACACTTGATACCATCGACGAGTATTATGAAGTTGGAAAGAGCCAACGGCTGTGTGTCGCAAGCAGTAAATATTACCTCAAATCCAATTCATTGGTATTTGTGGCAGTCATATCCAACAGAGTAGTTGCGACAATCGAAGTAAGTTTGGAAAATTACGCAATCCTCCAATGCCGAGCCTTCGCCAACGGAGTATGTGAATACCAGAACCGCATTGCCAAAATCATCAGCGACAACATCAAGTTGATAGCCGAGCGCAAAACCGCATAAATGCCCATAGTCGAAAATAGAGCGATGAGACCAAGTTGCCTCACCGCTCTATTTTTTGCGATTTTGCTCAAAAATTTGGCCGCCACAGGCGGCGAGGGGGTCATTTTGGTTTCTCAGCTTTCAACAATTTATTGATAACGATAAGCATCTGGTCATGAAGAACCCTTTTCAAATCCTTATCGTCCTTCAAAGTAGTATTCTCAGCCTCCTCAAATATACCAATCATCTCATCTTTCATATTATTGAAATCATTATTTAAGGGGATCAGATGTTCCTCGTACCAATAACTTTCAACATATTCCTCCCACATCTGTTTTACTGCGAACTTTGTGTCTTTGTCAAGTTTCTTGTATGGAATAGGCTCCAAGAAAGAGGGCATAATATCAATATTAGGATTGAACATGTCATATCCCATATCATCAACATCATATTCAACGAGTTCCGATGCTTCTTCCTCCGCAGGAAACTCATTACCCTTCTTCTTGTGCGACATACAAGTCTTGCAGATATGTTGCGCATGCCCCTTGCCACTGAATTTTTCATTGGCCTTGTACTCACCGCAGATGCGGCAATAATGTCCTTGTCGTTTCTTCTTTGCCATACACAAAATTAACACTTTCTCGATGGAAATTGTTAATTTTGTAGTCTGAAACACCAAGTAATAGGATTAGTTATGACAAAAGCAGAAATAGTAACCGAGATTGCAAAGACTACCGGTATAGATAAAGCAAGTGTCCTCGCAGTAGTTGAAGGTCTGATGACCTCAATCAAAGACAGCCTCGCACACGGCGAAAATGTTTATCTCCGTGGCTTCGGCTCATTCAATGTGAAAGAACGTAAGGAGAAGACTGCCCGCAATATCTCCAAGAATACCACAATCATCATCCCTGCTCACAATATACCGGCATTCAAACCCGCCGACGTCTTCAAGGAAGAAGTCTCAAAGTTACATGGATAATCTCAAGCATCTATTGAAGTCTATTGCTATTCTGAATCAAAGAATTAAAGATAGACAGGAACATGAAGATAACTTCAACTTGTTCACACTGATGTGTAAACAAAATGATGAAGTGCATCTTCATTCCAGATTTCTTTCGATTTTATTAGACCCGCGAGGTTCTCATAAAATGTCAGACTCCTTTCTTAAACTATTTTTGCGAAGATTGGATATTGATTTTGAGTATGACTTGAACTCACTTGAAGTCATACCCAACGAGGCTGATTCTTCTGAATATAAAGAAATTGACATCCTCCTCATAGATAGAATTAAGAAAGCAGCCGTCATTATTGAAAATAAAATAGGCGCGCAGGATTCCAATCACGAAAAAGAGGGACAATTGGAACGATACTACCGACGCATAACGCAAGAAGATGGCATACCCAAAGAGAGTACTTCAGTAATTTATCTTTCTGTTGACAGGGACAGCCCATCCGAGGAAAGTGTATCTACATCCTCTAAATTCCCGGAATTAAAAGAGAAGTTATTGAGCATTAATTACGGACATGAAATTCTTGATTGGCTCAAACTTTGTGTAAAAGAATCATACAACCGTCCTATTCTACGAGAGTCTATCAATCAATACATCAAACTCATTGAATCTATGACTAACAATACTACAAATGAAAGTGATATTTTGACTCTCATGAAAATTGTCAGCAGTAACGATGACAATATGCAGAGTGCCAAACTTCTAATGGATAATCTAAAACATTTTCACTGGCACTCAGTTTATGAGTTTTGGAAGCTGCTTTCAGAGGAGTTGTGCAAGAAAGAATATGCCATTTTTCAAAGGATTGAAAATGAAGAAATAGACAATCTTGTACATGGTGGCCCAAAAACAAGAAAAGTATATTTTAATCTTGGTGTGGTTTCTCCCAAAGGCACAAAATTGTTTATTAACGCGGATTATAACGATGATATTTGTGTGGGAGTAAGCACAGATATTCTTCCTTCAAATCGCAAATCAAAAGCTAAATCCTTTTTCAAAGAAAATAAGGACTCTCTGAATCTGGAGAATAACGACAACTGGCCATTCTTTCAATATTTCACATTCTCAGATGGCAAAAGATTGTGTATTTCTGATTTTAACGACGATACAACCTTCTCTCTAATATCTTCGCAACATCGTCAAGAAATAGTAAAAACAATGCTGAAACAAATTTTGGCTACCACAAAAAGTTTCGAGGATTACATTGGCTGAGTTTTATTGTTGGGATTATTCAAATATTGCCTTCACAAGCAATATGATATTTGTATCGAAGTCCGGGCCTAATCCTAAGGCTCGGAAATCGACATTGTAGTCAAAAATTGCTGCTACAGTCTGGGATGGAAAATTTCGGAAGTGACCTTGCGGATATTCAACACGGCAGAGATGATGCAGGTCGTTTTCAGCAAGATATTCAATCAGAGTCTGTGTTTTGCCTGTGGCTAACTCATAAAAGGGTGATTTTGAGATTGCCAACATGAAATTGGCGACGATAGGATCCATATCACAGTATTCCCACAAAGAATAGTGTTTGCGCAATATCCTGTATGGATCTGAGAGAAATGACTCTTCCTTTTCCGATTTTATGGGCTTCTTGTGTAGATATACCAGCGATGGCAAACATCTCCAGAACTTGTCGGCAAAAGATTCTTCGATTGGAATGGCAATTGAATTGTATTGAAACGCTCCTTTCTGATTGTTGATAGCAGTGAATATAATGTCAGCAGGATAATCGGTTACGTGCCCTGCCGCATAATTTTTGGCGATTATGCGTTCACTTGGGATTCTATGTGGCTTCGGCTCCTTGTTCATAGGTCTTTTCTCCTCATGTAAAGGTTCATTACGCGATGATACCAATCGTGATAGGTCGCTTTCAGATAAGGCATAACCATCTTGTCCGTGAACAGATTCTGACATATGTCACACCTGTCGTCACTGTACGGAAACGGAATAGAGGTATGTTCGGATATATATTTCATAATTCCTTTAGGCCCTTCCGTAATCAGCCATATTTTAAGAGCGTCCTTGAAGCCGTCAGCCCATAGTTTATCCATAGGACTATCATATACATTTCCAAGTCGCAGAAATGGTATTCTGGAGCAGTTGATTCCACAACAGGCCATCATGTCACCCTGCGGCATGATTATGATGTCTCTCATTATACTCTCGCAGGGCGCGGTCTTGATATTGCCGTGTTGCTTCCATTTGTGTCGTTCAGTCATCTCTTCATTGTTGAAGTTCTGCCAAGTTATAGGCTCAACTTTGATTTTACCTCGTTTTACCAATGAATTGAATTCTTCATCTGACTCCAGCACTTCAAAAGTCTTTGAATGCCTGTCATGAAGCTCCACTCTCATAGATACAGAATAGTAGTACTGATTGGCCGCTTCAATGGCGGCATCCATACATTGGCGTAATGACACCCATTCCTGATGGTCATCCCCGGTGCTGACAGTCATTACCCTCATTCCGGCATCATACAATTTCTTCAGTTTCTCTCTTGCGACCTCCCTTGTCGTTGCCCAAAAGCAGTTGGAAAGGAACCCCGAATTAAGGTTGTATTTTGAATGGGCATATCCTGCCACATCACGAATGTCATCATAACGAAGCATGCACTCGCCACCAGTGAACTGAACAAATTTGATCGAACCGAATGCGTTTATCGCCACATCAATACACTGCTTCATATCCGAAGCAGGCATCGTATGTCCTCTTGTAGGACGACAGCCAAAACAACAGTTCTTGCAGGAAGCATTGCATCTGAGGGTCGGCAGAAATGTTATGTCTCCGGGCCGAGGATTCTTCATTGGCTAAACAAATTAGGTTATAATACTACGAAATACGAAAGTTTCTTTTGATTTCGGAATATTTTAACATTAGAGGAATATTTAATCGAATAACACTCAGAGAAATAACTTGTTCGAGAATTATATCATAAAATAGTGTATATTACAACTTTTAACATTTTATATGGCGGAAATATTCTTCAGACTATGGTGACGACCTCATCAACTTTCAATATTCATATACATTCTTGTATTTTGTTGGCTGGCATTGCAGACAGGTGCAGCCGATTAAATGAGGATGGGAGAGAGTGTGTCATACAGGTAGTCGAACTTCTCACGGAGAAGTCGTTCATCTTTTATAATTTCACGCAGGGCGTTGAGACGCGCTACGTTGGGACTGTTCTCAAACCATAAGTGGAGATAGCCGCCTTCGGCATATTTTTCGTGAAGGTGGTCAAGGGTGCGCTGCCAGTGTCCTTCCTTGTCAAGTTCAGAATAGTTGGCGAGTCCATATTGCACTGTGCGCAGTATGATTGTGTCGGGGTCTATGAAGCGGTCGGCTTCGGCAACGATTTTGCCGTAAATGCTTCGCGGCTCATGGTCGGAAGACGCCCGGTGGTCTTCACAAGCCTGTGCTATAACTTCAATCTGTTCCTCATTGAACCAGTCGCGCAGCCACATATCTTCGCGGACAATCTTACCCGACACAATATGATGTGTCTTGCGGTCAACTGTCAACCCTGTATCGTGGTATGCCGCTATCGTATATACCATATTCATATCGACATTGAGGTCTGCGGATATAACCATACTCTGCTTAATCACCATTTCAACGTGATTTCGCTGATGTGCCGCATCAAAATCATCATACAGCGGCAAAATGCTGGTTTCTATATAGTTTTGGAGTGATTCGTCAATCATAGTGTTATCTAATTTCAAATTCAACGTATGCCGTATCTGACTTTAGCGTTGGGTATGGTGGATAGTGGAAAGTTTTTGACAATCGGTAACGGCCCGGCACAAGTGTTTCATTGTATGCTTTGGTTAGATTGGAATGTTGACGGATTGAATGTGGACGAATTGGGTAACCAATTGCGTTAAAAACCATTTCTGAACCGCCGTCTTCCAATATTTTACGAATCCTCTCATTGTATTGCAAATCAACCCATTTGTCATTTTCATATTTTTCTAAATTATACCATTCTCCAAAGGTAGCCTCTTCATCGGCATTGTTTATCATATCGACAACTATGGAATCAACAGGCATTTTCATCGCATCAGGATTAACGACCTCCATTTTCAGTTTGTCGTTTGTGGAATAACTTTTCTGTACGGGCATATTAGGAATCTCTACTTTTTCACCAAGGAAATGGGGTCTTTTGCCCATCCATAGGTCAAGCATCATTTTATCTCTTGCCAGCCATTCCCGTATTGCCAGCCTAATCCTAACCCATCGTCCGGCTCTCAATGGTGCAGCAATAGCAACCGCATCCATACCGTTAGCTTCTGCAAGATATATAGCTCTGGCACAGTGATCGGCCTGTGATATTATAGTAATGGAATCACAGCCAAATACCTCTTTTGCCCTGACAACTGAATCAAGTGTACGAAACCCAGCATAATCAAGAATGATTCTATTTTCGGGGATGCCATGCGCTATAAGTGAATCACGCATAGCGGTCGGTTCATCATACATGCGGGTATGATTATCACCACTGGCAAGGATATAATCTATCTTGCCCGCATGGTAAAGTCCTGCGGCTATTCTTATACGGTTAGTGAAATATGTGTTTGGTCTGCCTATCCTGTTCAATGGGTTGGTTCCAAGCAGCAAACCAACTTTGTTGTGGGGTATCGAATCAACATTCTCGTAAATCCTATCTTCTGTTGCCGTAGCCACTTTTATATTGACAATCAATGTGAATGTAAAAACAATAACTATCAATACAGCTGTGCTCAACAGTATCCGTTTGTAAAGTTTCTTCCTTTTGTTTATCTTTACCATAACTCTATTTATTTGCTTAGTCGTTCCTTCAGCATGGTGTTGCGTTTGGAAACGGTATTGTTGTGGATGGCGTATGCGAGGGCTTTGGTTGTGCCGACGAGTACGCATATTTTCTTGGCACGGGTTATGCCGGTGTAGATGAGGTTGCGCTGAAGCATCACATAGTGCTTCATCGTTATCGGCATTACCACCACCGGGAACTCAGAGCCTTGGCTCTTGTGGATTGTTATGGCATAGGCCAGTGTCAGCTCGTCCAACTCCGTGATGTCGTATTCAACAAGGCGGCTGTCGAAAGTCACTGTCAGCGTTCTCTCATTGGTGTCAACCGCTGTGATATAGCCGATGTCGCCGTTGAACACGTTCTTGTCGTAGTTGTTGCGGATTTGCATCACCTTGTCGCCTTGTCGATAAGTGTAGCCGCCTCTCGCAAGTGAGACGCCCGATGGATTGAGAGCATTTTGCAGTTCGATGTTCAGATTCCCTGCTCCGACAGTGCCACGTTGCATCGGTGTCAGAACTTGTATTTCTTTTGCCGGAAAGCCGTATTTCTTCGGCAGACGGTCGCGTACAAGCCCGATGATGAGTTTCAACATCTCGTCTGCATCTTCCTGTTTGATAAAGAAAAAGTCGGTCTCCTTACCATTGCTGATGTTTGGATATTTCCCGGCATTGATGGCATGGGCATTCATCACGATTCGGCTCGACTGAGCCTGACGGAAGATACGGGTCAGACGCACCACCGGGATTTGTTGGGAGTCGATGATGTCGCGCAGCACGTTTCCGGCTCCGACACTCGGCAGCTGGTCGATGTCTCCAACAAGTATCAGACGCATATTCGAGGGTATGGCTTTCATCAGATTGTAGAACAGCAGGATGTCAATCATCGAACATTCATCTACAATCAGAGCGTCACCTTCGAGCGGATTCTCCTCATTGCGCTTATAACCGTCCATAGGATTGTATTCCAACAGACGGTGGATTGTCTTGGCCTCCATGCCGGTGGCTTCGGTCATTCGTTTTGAGGCACGTCCGGTCGGGGCAGCGAGAAGAATATGCATATTCCTCGCCTTGAAAGCGGCGATTATGCCTTGTGTCGTGGTGGTCTTTCCGGTACCTGGCCCGCCTGTCAGCACCATCACTTTTGAATCCATTGCCTTTTCTATTGCCGCCTGTTGCACCTCGTCATAGACAATACCGTTGTTTTGAGTCGATCCATATTGAGCCTCAGGTTCGGCGGCAATGCTGTTGTCAAAGTTGTTTGTCTCAAAGAGAAGCGTTTTCAGACGGTTGGCAGAGCCGTTCTCGGCATAGTAGAACGGAGGCAGATAGACCACATTATTGTCGGCTATCACATCCTTTGCCTCTATCATATCAGCGAGAGCCTGACGCACCGGGGCTTCCTCTGCCTCCAAAAGTTTAGTTGCAGCCTCGACCAACTGCTCAGGCTCGGCATATACATGGCCCTCCTCCGCAAGTTCGTTGAGAGTATAGAGTATCCCGCTCCGGCAACGGCGAGGGTCATTCTTCCCATAGCCCATCTTCGATGCTATACCGTCTGCGGTCTTGAAGCCTATTCCCCAGATGTCATCGGCCAACTGATACGGATTCTCCTTAACCTTGGCGATGGACTCCTTCTCATACTTCCGGTATATCTTGGCGGCAAAGGCAGTACTGACACCATGCCCTTGCAGAAACACCATCACCTCCTTGATGTCCTTCTGTTTCTCCCAACTCTCCTTGATACGCTCTACTCGTTTCTTGCCGAGTTTAGGCACCTCTAACAGGCGGTCAGGCTCATTATCAATCACATTCAGAGTCTCAGTGCCGAACTTGCTGACAATGGATTTGGCAAACACCGGGCCAATCCCTTTGACCAATCCCGAGCCGAGATATTTCTCAATGCCGTAGATGGTGGCCGGCATAACCTCCGTCCACGACTGGACAACAAACTGCTGACCATAGCGGGCGTCCACCCTCCAATCCCCGTCGCAGAGAAGAACCGAGCCTACTGGCACGTCCAATAGCGACCCGGTCAAAGTCACGAGGTTGTCATACCCCTTGACCTTAACCTTCATCACCGACCATCCGTTCTCCGGATTCTGGTAAGTGATATGCTCGACCACGCACCGCAGATTTGACATAAGTATATTGTCCTTTACAATAGTCTAACTTTGTATGTAAAGAAGTCTATTGGTTCCAAAACTTTGATTTGTTGCTTCTTTCTTAAATCAATACCTTTCGGTTGTGCGACTATATTAACGTCAAGTAACTTGCAATAATTATTCTTCACAAGATACCATACTCCGTTCTTATCTTTGCTGAAATTAACGTCAATAAGGCTACCAATGTTAATTAAAGGAGGATATGTATATGCCAACTGCACATCACTATTACTTTTATTTCCATTACTTAGGAATAACACTTTCTTTCCGTGATGAAATTTTATATCCATAATGTATGCTTGATGCGCAACCTCTTTTGATGGGACTTGAGTTGCCAGTCTTTTATCAAGTATGGCAAAAGATTGAGAATCGTAATCAATAAAGAGATAATAATTATCCAGCGATTTTAAGAACCGGAGTTTTGTCATTAAGTCACCTATAGCCAATGAGGAAGCTGTTCGTTCTGTTTTGATGTTTTGTTTCTTTTCTAGAACGTATTGACGGAAACCTTCAAATCCATTTCTGTCGATCTCTTTAAGCAAAACTCTATCAACACGGCCTTTTGATAGAATTCGGTTTTTAATCAACATCGCCGCCATCCTGAAACTATAAGATTTTGATTCTAGCATTTTGTCACAACATTTTGCGACCTCTTCAGGTCTCAGTGACATAATTGTAGAATCATCTTTGAGCATTCCATTCTTCATTCCATCGGAATAAATTCTATAAAGTGTAAATGCTGCTGCCGTGCTCTTTATGTTTAGTAGATAGTCTATCGATACTGACGGAGAAATACCTGTCAGTTTAAATAGACGATAGAACAAGTCGCTGGAAGATAGATTCATACAACAATCCAAGATGAACCCCTTTTGATCATCAGTTAAATGATGTTTGAATGGCATCATAAAATCTAACGCAGATTTTATTTTCCCACTCTTCCCAAATGCGTTATGAATTATATGGTCAAGGACATCTGATACAATATCAACAGTAACATTGTCTATTTTAGAAGTATCAGCCTTGGCTACCGCCCCCATAAATACTGTCGGATTATAGGACAATATAAAGTTTACGAAGTTCCAATACATTTCCGACGATTCAAACGAATTAATCGCATTTGTAACTTCCGAGATAATTTCACGCACTTTTATCCCATGCAATTCTTTGTCCAAATACTCTTTCAGTGCAACCCAATTACTATTGATTATCAGGTTTTTGATGTTTATTTTCAAGGTGTCTGGTTCATCTGGAATAACTATATCAGATAAACTGTTCAATGACTCAACATTCAAATTAAGATTGGACATAGGGCTCTCATTTAAAACAAGCTCTTTCATGTCATTCTTAGATTGTTTAACCGGTGAAATAGAGTTTCCACTTGCTTGGCCCTTAACCCCAATATGAAAAAGTTCTGGGAGATCTCTCATCGGTGAATATACTACATTTAGATATTCCGTTCCCGGAATAGGCCGTCGTAAATTAGCGTCATAAGCATGGTAATCAACATATACGATCGAGGCATTGAAATCACGAGCAAATATGCTTGCGGCTGCCACCATAGACTTTTTGCCTCCAGTAATGTTGATTGTATAATTTCGTCCAGCCGTTAAAGCCATTCGTGATTGAAAGACGTCATATATTGTAGAAAAAGACTCGTCTGGCAGTTCTATTTTGTCAAAACCCTCGGGTAAGAACTTGGATAAATAGCGCATATTGTCTTCATTGAAAGTCACACCACTATCGTGAAAAATGATATGGTGTTTTGGGTTCAATGCTCTTGCAGCAAGAATGATTGGCTCTGGGGTAAATCCCAAAACCGAGAACAGAACATCAGTACTTCCATCATTGGAATGAATCGTTGAAGTTTGTTTTACAAAGTTCTCTATTACTTCACCAAAGAGTTGGTCGAAGTAGTATTGACGTGCTTCTGCAAAACGTCCAGATTGGTTCATTTCTCGCCATTCTGCAATATGTCGTTGGAAGTTATTTCCCATACTTTTCAATAACTTTAAGATATGACAATGCGGTTTTTCGTTCAGATTCGTCAAGGATATACCCAAGTTCAAAGCCGGTCAATAAACCACGTTTGCCGTCAATATTAGCAGTAAATATCATTCCCTGAGTTTCTGAAATAACGCACTTGGCATGATTATCTACTAGAGGAATTGCTTCAATATCCCCAATTTGCTTGGATAAGTTGTCTATTTGTTTTCGAGTGCGAGTTATCTGCCACTCCTCACCTTTAGTTCCATAGTATAATCTAATATGGACACCACTTTGTTTTGCTTTAGAGAGTGACTCAATGAAATCTGGAAGCTTCTCTACTTCATTAAAGGACCATGATACAATATCAACTGAAGTTTTGGCGTTAGCTATAATCTCAATTATCTTATTCAATATTGACGTGTACTTACATTCTCTAAGATTGCTTGACTCCTTAGATGCCATGGTCATCAATAATCTAGAATCGCCAGAGAAATCGAAAGTCCCAACGGGTATAGGAGAATTCTTATCGGCATAGCGATATTGCTCTTCGCTATCCAATAAGATAGTATCAGGATGTAAATATAATTCGTCAAAAACATCTTCCAGATTCGACAAGTCTTTGCCAAGTACGTCTACGCCATTCTCAGGATTCCCATGCAGACTATCCAGAGTATAGTTTGCACTCATAATTAATCCGGATTTTCCGTCCGCAATTAAAAATTTTGCATGTAAATCCCTACATAAGTGTACGTGAACACCTTCTCTTTCCAAGTTATGAAGATTGGAAATATGAGGGTCAGTTTCTGCCTTATTATTCGCAACTGAAATACCTCTATTTTCGTTTCCGGTTAGGTTGGAAAGGATAAATACAGCTACACCTCTCCTTGCTGCATTTAGAAGTTCTCTTTGAATGGTTTCATCTCGAAAGAAAAAATTACCAGTCTTAATATATGTCTTTGAATCTCTAATGAGAGCCAATATCCTATCAGTTAGGATTTGCCGCTCTTTTGTACTAAAATAAAGCATCTTAATTCTCCTTTCTATTAAGTATGAAACAAGCTCTGTCTATAGATTCAAGAACATCGTATTTCTTAAACATAACAAGCAACTTTCTCCATTCTGGATATTTTTTCTCAATAACAGATTTAAATGCTATTCCTTCTTTTTTTCCGGTAATGTCCCATTCTGCGATTTCGGATACGAAGTCTATGTACCGTTGAATAGAATGAGAAACGTCTATCTTGATCATCCCGTTGTATTTTACGGGAAAATCTATAAAGCTGTTCTTCGCATCATAAACAACTTTATCCGGCATTTTAGATTCTAACAGCAAAGCTTCGTCGATAACAATGATAGGCAAACCGGTTTTGTCCTCAAACTTTATCTTGACAACATAATTCGCCGGCAGTTTATATCGATGTTGTATAATAGAACAGATGCCTTCGCTCGGAGCAATGAGTGCCAACGTCCTGATGTCCTGCGTAAACCCAACATTATAGCCGGTATTGGCTCGGAAACTCCACTGATTATTGTCACTTTTCATGATAATGCTATAATCAAGAGGGCTCTCCAAAGCCGTACAGTTAATTAGATTGCCATCATACAATATAACCTTTTGAAGACTTGAATCCAAATCATAGTAGAATACAGCAACTGCTCCTTTTAAGAATTTCTTGTCATAACCGACAATCTTAAAATTTGTACCTGACGATTCTATATGAAGTAAATCCTTAACGGGTCCCTTCTCTAAATTACGAAGTAGTTTATCTGAATTAGCCGTATTGATGGTGATGTCTACAGGCAAATGAGGGCTTACATCTCCGTCAAATCTCCTGAGGTCACGTTTGCTCGTATATATAACATTGGGCAGAAGAGTCAAATCTTTACCGTCGACAATAAAAGAACCGGAGACACGTACTGTAGGACGGCTATTAGCCGTCAGATATTTCTTCTCTGCATCTGAAGTTATCACTAAACAATCCTGTTGCCATCGCAACATGCCTTCTTCTTTAAGGTGTCGGATGCTTGATGTCAACAATGGACGTTCAAACCCTATCACATTTGCAAAATATGATAAATTCTCATGCTTAGGGTCAACCTTAGTATATCGCAGAATGGCTTTATATATAGGATAAAACGGATCTGTGTCCACGCTATCATATTCTACGTGTATAACATACACAGGGAAAGAGACGGGGAAATATCCGACCAGTTTTCCCTGTTTTTTAGTTACATACTCTATTATAGGGTCCATATTCTATGTCAGACTTTAAACGTTACGGAATAACGACAGATTTTAAAAATAAGCGCCCTTATCTCACTGCCCTTTTTCAGAATGTTAGGACAATATTTCTTTAGAACTTTACCATAGACATCTTCGCATTTTACGATATACATTTCCTTGTCAGAATCATCAATAATGGTAATCTTTACATTTTCTGATTCGTTATGATTTTCTTTAAATCTTTCGTAATCGCTCTTATGCAATGTCGCTGTTCTATCGGCATGGATATAGAAATTCAGTTCCGATACTTCATAACTATTGAGAAGCACCATACTAAATGTATCATCCTCAATTCTCGCGTTTAAGTTCAATATTAGAGACGAACCATCTTCAAACTCTACCTCGTAATCAAGGCTATCTTCATTCATCCAGCCTAATAGTTTTGCTTTGAATGACCGTTTGTAGCCATCTTTAACTTGCTGGGCAATCGACACTTTAGGGAGATATTCAAATCGCGGTCTGCCGTTTGATCCTATACCAATGAATTTTACATCTACCTCTTTTTCTGTATTACCATAATGTTTAAATGTGTCGTCAGACTTTATGGGGAATAGAAGGTCTTCTCCATCCAAAGATATTGTAACGAGAAGTCTTGAATCGGTTGTTTCCCATTTACATCCTTTGAAAACTGTTCCGATTTTGATAATTCCATTTTCTAAAGCTGTCTGGAGTTTTGCAAGAGATGTCATTTCAACACTCCGCTCTTTTATCTCTTTCAGTTTCCTAAACACTTCTACTGGTACGATGTCGGAAGGCTCTTCGGTTCTGAAATGAGCACCTTCGCTACATAGTGTCCGCAGATTTCCTATGATAATAAGTTTCTTTTTCGCGCGGCTTAGAGCTACGTTTAAGCGACGCATATCATCAAGGAATCCTACAGTTTTATTTCCATTAGCATCAAAAGCCCTTACCAGCGAGAGAATCACAACATCAAATTCAGTGCCCTGAATAGAATCAATGGTGAAAACACTCCCATTAAAAGCCGTATCCTTTAGTCGTTGTATTAGTTTCTGCCTTTGGGTTCTATATGGCGTGATAATTCCAACTGATAAATTGGGATTATCACTTATCATAGTTTCTAATCTTGGAACTAATGTTTCTTCTATAATTTTTATTTCATAAGGATTATAGAATCCATCCTGAGAGTTCCCCTTTTCAAACGCGATATTACGTCCATCTATGACCTCATTCGTTGTTGTGTCAATAAACGTGACTGCATTTGGATACCCAGCTAAAACACATCGCTGACTTTCTGTCCCTTTTCCGTGCCTGAGCTCTCTGTCATAAAATAATTCAGAAATATAATCTCCAATTTCCGGATTCATTCGATATTGATAATTCAATAGGACAGTATTGCTCTCAGGAAAGTTGTCGTCGTGAAGAAAGTCCTCAAATAGTGAATAACTTAAAGCAGACTCAACTTCTTTTTGCGAGAGATTTTGGGAAGATGACTCGTTGATAAATTGAGATACTTCTTCCCGATCCATATAGGGTGGAAGTTGACGCTGGTCGCCGACAAGAATGTATTTCTTTCCGAGCTGCATTGGAACGGTCGTTTCCGCAAGGTTGGCTTTACCAGCCTCATCAATAATTACGGTATCGAAAACAATGCCGGATTTTTTAAGTCCATAATCCATCCCAATACCTATACATGTTCCCATCAGCACATCAAGCGACAAGTAATGACTGGCAAGGTTGAATGAAACTGCTTCATCTCCCATAGCTTCAAGTTCGGAATGAAGTTCGTTCAAAATGTCTAAGTAATCAACTACAGCAACATTTTTATTATCAGCAAAATAGTCCATTACCCTTTTATGCTCGCCTGCAAAGTGCTTTTTAGCATGCTCTGTCAAATAGTCTGTAAGGAAAGAATACAACTCGTCTTCTTTCAAAGGCACACCTGATTTTTCGGCTGCTTGTAGACGTTTGAGAAGAAGCATGTTATTCTTTAGATATTTTAATCGATTGTTATTGTCGCTAGAAACCATAGTCTCTTCCACATCTATGTTTCCAATCCTAATGCCGTTGTGACTATCTTTTAATCGGTCATAAATATTCTTCACAGCAGAATGAGCCTGACTGCATACCAAGACCCGTTCTTTTTTATTAAGTACCAGCTGTTTGATAATTTCTACAATCACTGAAGTTTTTCCGGTTCCCGGAGGACCCTGAATCAAGAGTATGTCCTTGTTACCCATAGCCTTTTTTATAGCTATGGGCTGATTGTTACCATCTTCAACATCCTCAAATTTAGCATCGAAGAATTCTATGTCAAATTCACAAGGCTCTGGAGAATCAAGGTCTCCTAATTTTAGCTTCCTGAAAATATCAAATTCGTCTTGTCCTTGAACAAAGTCTTTAATGGCGACCTGTTGAAGTTTAAGATGGTTGATATTAGCTTTTCGTCGTACCTCAAAACCATTACTTCTGAGTTCAGTCAGAGAAAAATGACTATGATAAAAATGAATGTGGTAAATATCTTCTTCTTCCGTTTCTATAAGGATCGCATTCAATGGCTTTTCTTCACCTCTGAATATTTCGACATGACATTCTCGCGAATCTGAGACCGCAAATATATTGGCTATCTTCGGAAAATTGAATACTTCTAATACCGCATCTTCACTATTGTTAGAAGTCACTAATCTTAAAAATTCCGGCAAGATCTTAACCGACAGACGGTCGTGAAGTTCTTGTTCTTTTTTCTCTTGAAAGGCAAGCAACTCTCTTAATACTAGATAATCTACTCCGGCCTTCTCTTTTTCAATCTTTACTAGTTGAGATAAATTATAAAGAATTTCCTTGGCTACGATTTTCTGGGCAAAAAGCATCTCACCCAGTTCAACATAATCATCCTTCACGAAAATATCAGGATGAACTATGATGTTTCTGCCAGATATGACGAGTGCATTTTGATTTTTAAAAATGAGGTGTCGAGCATTTTCTCGGCTCTTGTTATATGAAAACTCGGTAACCCACATACCGACTTCATTGACAGTAACTTCTATAACTAGATTATTTACATCATATATTATAAGTTTATGCTCGTCTGATTCATTGTCCTTATAGCATCCTAGCCAAAAGACATTTTCTTCGAAATAGTGTGGTTGATTCGTTAGAAAATTATGAAATTCTATTTGAGACGAGGGACGATAGCACAAATCAAGTTGTCTATTAACAACACTAATGTTATGCCTATTAAGTCCTGAGGTATTTTCAAGAAGTTGTTGTATTACTTCTAAATCGTTTTCACTAATAACCGCTCGTTCTTCCTTTGTTAGGAAATCTTCAATTCGCATTGAATCACCACTGTCATTTAAATTGACAGAGTCCGCAGTTATAATCGCACGAGAAAAACGGGATATGTCCAATTTCGAGTCCCCAACCTCAATAGGAGATATATGTATAGTATCTCCTATTTCTTCCTCTATTGGTTCATCAATAAATCCAAATTGACCATTTACAGAAACAATAGATGTCCCAAAGCATTTGGCAATGACCTCTCCTCTATAAATTTTATTGGATACTAGCTTATTTTCAATAGAAACACCCTTGACAACGTCAGAACAATCCAACTCTAAGAGCGCGAAGGTCTGATTGTCCCCAAACCGAGAATTTATAGTACATTTTTCAAGTAAAGATTGATTATGTTTTACCTCTTCCAAGATTGACTGTGAAAAAGGGAGAGAAATGGGATTGCCCTTGTAATGTATATTGTGCGGAAACAAGATGGCAGAAGAAAACCGATGGTCTCCTTCTATTATAATGAAGTTCTGTTTCGTTTCTGAGATATGCATAAACTTATATTTTTGAGTTACCAAAAAAACTCATTATTATAGATTCGTTAAGATTGTCATATTGCAATTGACTATGACTAACTTTGATAACTTTCGTTTGCCTACTATAATCTGAAACTTTAAAGTCGATATAATCATCGTTTAAAGAGAGAAGCTCAATTTCATTGGTAATTGCTTTTAAACCGTTCTCCAAGATTACCTCTACAACTCCAATAGATATTAATTTCCCTATTTTACCTCTAACGGACACACCACATTGCATATTGGACCACGGATCCGGTATAAGTTGTCTTATACTAAAACTCAGTCTTCGCATGTCTTTGTCAAAAACAATAACTCTTGCAATAATCGTTTCTCCGATTTTGGGAATCATAGATTTGGGAAGTTCTATTGAAGAATACTGCCATGAGACTTCAGATAACCTTATTGTTCCAATAAGATGAAGATTATCAAGTGTTTCTACTCTTATGAATCTATCTTCATTTATTTCTACTACCTTTACTTCAATATCCTGTCCTTTAATATTTTCATCGGCCAATATCCATGGGTCAGGAGTGAGTTCCTTTATTGATGCGTATATCTTATGTTTTTCTATATTAATGGATTTAACAAGGACATTAATAGAGTCTCCGATACTGAAACATAGATTTCCTGAGCCGGTTTTCTCCCAAGCAAACTCTGATTTATCAATACATGATTCTACATCATCATCAAATTTGACCCATATTCTATCATCTGTTTTTCCTATTACTTGTACAGGGTATGTGTTCCCAGGAATATAACGAGTTTCTACCGACTTCCACTGCTCATCGTAATATGGTTGACGGGTTAATATTAGTTTTTTGTTTTGTGCATCATAGTTCTTTATAAATACCGCTATCAACTCATTAGAAGGCTCTTCTTTTTGAAAAAACAGGAATTCCTCGTAAGACATTTCACTAAGAGGAAGAAAGCCTTCCATGTCATACGCTATACTTATAACCACTCCATAGTCATTTACTTCAACGAACGAGGCTTCCTCTGTCTCGTGAAATCCGTTTTCATTAACCTCAAAATCAAGTTCCTCCCAAACATTTGGAATACAAGCCTTATGACTTAATCGAATGTTGAACTTGCCATCCACAATCTCTTTTGAAATAACTTTGGCTGTTATTGGTGCCCCAACATTCCAATAATGACTTATTCGTTTAACGTTGCTCCAAAATAAATTATTTTTATTGATTATTCCACGCAAATTGCCAAACTCAACGAGAATAAAGGTTTCCTCGACTCTTGACACCACTGCATCAATGACTTGCCCCATCTTTATCTGGTCAAATTCGTTTGCCAACTGTTGCTTGCTTATGCGAGACTGCTTCTTCTGCGATGAGGGTTCTTTTAAATTGCCGATTGCTTCTCTCTTTTCTTTATTACGTGCTTTAAGCTTTGGCTGTTTTTCTATACGGGGAGTCTTAATGAGATATTCTTTCCCAAAATATATCATTATAGCATTAGCAAGGTCTTCGGATACTCTCGAATTTGGATTGCTATTTCCTTTAAAAATATGATTATATTGTTCAACTATAGATTGAACGCTAACATTAAGATCATTGGCCAATTCTCTTAACTTATACAATGAGCCTTCCCCGTTTCCAAACGTTTGAGCCGGTGATAGTTTCTTATTTTGTTTTTTTCGGCCTTCATCATCCTTAGTAATAGTCGGGGCATATAGACTTATTATGTGTCCCACATATTTGTCGGGCACATGAGTATTTGTACTTATAGACAATTTGTCACTAAAGACAGTTTCTATTGCGTTTGCAACAGATTGAATTGTCGTATTACACCTTTTGGCCAAATCTAATAATGTCATTGGTATATCATGTTATAAGCCGTTCATTTCGAGGTTGGTGATGCTCTTGGCTGTGACGTAGGCGTACATTGTCACGAGGATATGTACGGCCACTTTTAATTCTTCATCGGTAAATTCCGGAGCGCTGTGCGCTTCGTCGTTGCGCCATGCTCGTACCTTATCCAGATAGTCCCGGAAGCGGAAATATCTGGGGTCGGTGGTGTGCTTCAACCTGCGTAGCGATTCATGACCAAAAATGCAGTCAGCAAACTGTGTTCTGTCAACTGCGCCTTCGCGGGTTGTCAACTCCCGGTTGTTGATGAGGTAGTAGAGCTTCTTCAGGAACGGCTCGAATTTACCGACAAGCGTGTTGAAGTGGGCACGACGGTCAAGTTCTGTTAACCTATCATTGCACAAAAGATGATTTAGGGAGTTTATAAGAAGGTCATTAGCTCCGTCAAGTCCGGGTTTTGTCCTCTTCTGGATTATGTTGATGAGATATTCGGCCACTTCATCCAGCCTACGAGATGTCTGCGCGAGTTCGGCAAACTCAGAGCGGACTTCCTCTATAATTTTTTCCGAGAGGCGATGCAGGTCGAGGTCGATACTGCTCTGTTGATTATTGCGCAACGCCATGTCGAGGATATTGCGGATGTATTCGCGTGCAAAGGGAGTGTCGTTCATAAACTCTTCATAGAGGTCTATGCCCTTACCGCTCATGTCAAGAACAAGATCCTGCGCTCTTTCTGAAAAAAGCTCGCGGAGCACTCCGTAGGAGTTGCCGGAACGAACTGCCTCATTAATACTGGGGTCCGTCAACATCAGATGGTTGAGCGGACGCAATACAATGTCGTGGTCTTCAAGGAATCCACGATATGGCTCGTTTATTATGTCGAGAATCTCACGGAGTGTCTTTTTCTCATCCTCAACTGGTGCTTTCACGTCACCGATGCGGGATGAACTGAGTTCGGCATCCTCATTTTCAAGAGCGATTGTCCCCTCCATCACCATTTGCAAGCGTAGTTTGTTAAGGTCAACGCGGTCAAGAATCTCCATAGGGAGAGTCTCTTTAGTGTATTGCAGGTGGGGATAGAGTGCGCGAAGGAATATGTATTCACGTTCAAGCTCAGGGTCGCAATAAGTCAAGAGCTGCGCCATGAAACCATAACTGCGGATATATCGGTTCACGAGTTTGCGGAATTTATCCTTATCCTCGTTGCTCAACGGTGTCTCCCGTTCGCGGACAATTGTGTTGCAGATTGATACTGCCGAAGCTGCATCTTCCTTGACCATTGCGGCTACGACTTGGTCTCTTTCGGCCGTGTTGTACAATTTGAACACCTTTATATCATCGAGAAGGGTATAGAGGCGCTGGGTGTCAACCTCGCCGGTGAGGATGGTGGTCTGATAATACTTTTGGAATGCCTTCTGCACGGAGTCTGCATCATTGCGGAAGTCAATTACCATCGTATCTTCCTTCTTTACACCTCCCTTGTCATAGCAACGATTGAGGCGTGAGAGGGTCTGTATGCACTGGATGCCACCGAGCATCTTATCTACAAACATAGTGTGAAGCAGCGGCTGGTCAAAGCCGGTCTGGAATTTATCGGCTACAATCAAGATGCGGTATTCGGGAGTATCGAATGTTTCGCGGATTTTATCGTCTTTGATTCCCCAGCCGTTCATCTTGTCTTCGGTGTATTTCGTACCATCGGGCAACTCCACTTCTCCGGAGAAGGCCACTAGAGTCTTGAACTCGCTTCCGTATTCCTCAGCGAGCAGGTTGTCGAAAATCTTCTTATAGCGAACAGCCGCCGCACGGCTGTCGCTGACAAACATGGCTTTGGCTTTGCCCCCTATTTTGTTGCGGGTGTGCTGCATGAAGTAGTTGAGAGCCAAACGGGCCTTCAGTGTCATATTCTCCGGCTCCTGATTCAGTTTGCGAAGAATCAAAGCAACAGATTTCTTCTCACCATACAGCTCTTCCGGTTCATTAACGCCGGAAACTCCCTCCGTGGTCATCGCCATGGTGGGATGAGCGGAGTTTTTCTCGATGTATTCAAACATCGTTTTGTAGGTGGTGTAGTTGCGAAGCACGTCGAGGATAAATTTCTCGTCGATGGCCTGCTTCATCGTATAGTAATCATGTGCTACATATCCTTCAAGAGTTTTCTTTCCGAAAAGTGCGTATGTCTTGTCCTTGGGTGTGGCGGTGAAGGCAAAATAACTGATATGCCCCATCTGCTGACGCATTGTCTGCATATAAGCCATGAGTGCATCCATTTCGTTGCTTTCATATCCCTCGCCCTCCATTTCGGCAATTACAGCCTGAATATCCTCGTCGGTGGAGAGGGCGTTGACAATATCCTTAGCACTTTCATTGCCTATTGCAGTGTGTGCCTCGTCAATGATAACAGCATAGTTGCGGTGCTTGTCGCGTTTAAGTTCGCTTAGTGCATAACTGAATTTCTGTACGGTGCTCACAATTATGCGCCCACCATCGTTTATCGCTTTGGCGAGTTTCTTGCTGCCGCGACGTATGTCCTTCACCACACCGGCTTCTGTTGCGAATGCGTTCACATCGTCAGCCATATTCGCATTGAGTACGATGCGGTCTGTCACCATGATGATGGAGTCAAACACCGGTGTCTGGTCGGGATTGACAAGATTCACGAGCTGATGGGCGAGCCATGCCATCGATTTGGTTTTGCCGGAACCGGCAGAGTGCTCTATAAGGTAGTTATGGCCGGGACCGTCCTGCTCTACCCACTTAATAAGATTGCGCACAACCCTCAACTGATGGTAACGGGGAAAGAACGTGATTGTCTTGCCGTTGTTTGCCACAGACTTGATAAAATGGTCAATGATATTGAGAAGGGAATCAGCTTGCCAAATTTCTTTCCAGAGATAGCTGGTGGCATAATCACCCGGCACTTGCGGATTGACGGAATCAACGTTGAATGGCAGGAACGATGTATCCCCACCGTTGAGGAAGGTGGTCATGAACGCATAGTTGTTGTCAACGACGAAATGCACCAGTGCCGTGCGGAGCATGGCGTTCTTGGGATCGCGGTCATGGCGATATTGATAAATACCGTTGGTATAGTTTTGGCCGGTGCCTTCGTTTTTCAGTTCAGCTGTAATAATGGGGAAACCATTGAGAAGAATACACAAGTCAAGTTCATTGCCCTTGTCGGCCTTGTCCTCTGAATAGCGCATCTGACGCACCACGGCAAAACGGTTGGCGAGGTAAAGCTCATGCAGATTGCTGTCCTCTCCGGCGAGAGTGGGTTTTGTCTGCATCAGTTTCACAGGTACGCCCTGAATCCTCAACCCATTGCGAAGAATCTCAACAAGCGAGTGTCCGTTGTCGAGTTTGGAGTTATAATCCTTGATAACGGCATCAATTACGACTTCACTTGTCTTGAAGCGTTTCAGCAGTCGATCCCAAGTGTCGTGTTGCGCGTGGAGGAACTGCCACAACATTCCGGGGTCAACACGACGATTGATGTCGAAATCCTTGGGACTGCGGCTGATATATAGGGGCGAAGCCAAGAGGGCGGCTTCGATATGTTCTTCAAAACGAGTTTCGTTGTCTGCGTTCATGATATGTGAATTGAGCACGGCTCTTTCATTTAACTTTGATGCTACAATGCGCCACTGTTAATCAAGTAGTTATATGTAGCAGTTACGCAATGGCGGTATTAATCTCATTTTGGATAAAAGGGTTAATGGCTTTTAACTAACTATCAGTCATGCACTTTGAAAATTCCAAGCATTTTTAAATGAAAGAGCCGTGTGAATTGAGAGGATTAAACTACTTTTCTTTTTCCGGTAACTACTTCTGAAATCATCGACTGACGGAGTTCGACAAGAGTATCGCGTTTCTTCTTCAACTTTGATTTCAAATCGTCAATTTCTGCACACTTTTGGTCAAGATAGTCAGCTATCTCACACTGCTCGGCGAGAGGTGGAACTGATATTTTGAAGTCTGCAAAATTTGTTGCAGAAATCTCCAAGAATGTCGCTCCCGAGCCATAATTTTCAAATTCTCTTGTCGCAATCGAAAATAGATAATAAAAGTATCTACTCTCTGTATTTCTTTTAGGTACGCATGAGATGCATCCCTGATTTGTACATAATGGAATAGATGCAATAGCAACAGTACCGATAGGAGCACGTTTGGAAAAAATAAGACTTCCCTCAGGCACTAATTCTGTAGCACAAGAATTTTTACCTTCGATAGTGATCTGTTTCTTACTTGATACGATAAAATGATCTTCTGTCTTATAATCTGCTGGAGTAACCCATACAATTTCTCCATCCCAAAAGCACTTATTATCGGTTTTAGGGGTTGCTCCACTAAAAAGAGTAAACGGATATTTTATCGGTTGGATTGTCCAATGTTCGGGAATTTCGCCAATCCAGTCGATGCCGGAGGGTCGGAGTGGTGCGTTGGGGTTGAGGCCACGAGTTACGACGCGAGAAATTTCGCTTTGCTTCAGTTCGTCAATCAGCTCAATCTCCCGGTCAACCTTGGCAATTGCCGCATCTATCTCTCCACACTTCTGGTCCAGCCACGCCGCTATCGCCTCCTGCTCGTTTACAGGAGGAAGGCACACTTTAAAATTTCGTAAATCGTCCATATTCATCGCCGGGAATGTAGCGGTTTTAGTTGATGACTTGCAAAACTCATCAATAACGTAGAGATAGTAAAAGAAAAATTCTTTTACAGCGCTACGCGCCAACGATTTACGAATCCTTAGATTCGTAAATCGTTGATTCGCAAGCGAATCAACAATTAGCATTGCGTGCTCCCCTATGGTTGCAGTTGTGGCTAATATAAAACTTCCAGCTTCGAAGAGTCCACCGCCTTTTACGGCTTCTTCTGTGACGTATTGTTTTGCCTCATTAAGGAATCTACCGGAATCCCTGATATCTTCCATTCTATACCAAGGTATTGTACCATCAATCCAAAATAGTTTATTATCTTTAGATGGAGTGTAACCATTACGGAATTCGCAAACGAGACGTAAACGTTTTAAATCCCAATGGCTCGGTATATCTCCAATCCATTCAATGCCTGACGGCTTATATGAATCATATCGCTGCTTCATCACGTTTCGGAAATTAGAGATTTGAGACTGGAGGTGGTGTCTGATTCGAGTGCCATCAGTTCGGCAAGGATTTTATCCGTGGAACGAAGCGGAGTGTAGCGATAGAAAAGGCGTGTCAACGGGAACTCGCAGCCTACTTTGTCCTTGCTCGGGTCGCGCCATGCGTCAGGAACAAACGGCAATACTTCGCGCTTGATATATTCGTCGATGTCCTCTTTCATTGGAATGGTCTCTGTGTCAGTCAATGCCGGGTCGATAACCCATTGCCCTTTGTCGTCACCGGGTGTTACCCATACTATCGGTGCCTCAGGGTCAGCAGTGCCGAGAGTGCGTACCAACTTGATTACAGCCTGTGTAGGCTTCTTGGGAAGAATCCGTTGCAATTCATTGAAAACCTGTTCATCAGTAAGTTTTCCTTCCGGGAAAGTCATCGCGGCAATCTTTTCCAACACTTCTTTGTCGGCCTTTTTGACTTTATCGGCCTTGGCTGCTTCAGCCGCCTTCTGTGCGATATTCTCGTAGAAGAGACGTAGCGGACGGTAGATGGTAACGGTAGTGTAGAGGAAATCCTCTATATCCATCAATCGGGCCACTTTCACATCTTCAGTGTCCGGAAGAATCGCATCCTTGAAATCACTGTATAAGTTGACAATCTCGTCAATGGCGTCATCCGGGATTTCGTAGCGTTTCTTACCAAGTGAGCGTTGGAGCAGTTTGGCATAACGAGGGTGGGTAGCATCAATCATCAGCACCTTGCCCTTTCGCTCTATGGGTTTCTTGTTGTCGAGAATCCAGAGATAAGTGGATATATCAGTACCGTAGAACAAATTTTTCGGCAAAGCAACGATGGCATCGAGCAGGTCGCGGTCCATCAGCATTTTGCGGATTTCGCTCCACCCGCTGCCTGCTGCGCCATTGAAGAGAGGACTGCCATTGAGCACAATACCAATACGCGAGCCATTGGCATCCATCTTACTAATCATGTGGAGCAGGAAAAGCAGCGAGCCATCGGAGGTAGACGGCAGACCAACCGAAAAACGGCCATCACTTTTGGCTGCATCTTCCTTTACTTTTCCTTCTATCTTTTTCCAGTCCACGCCGAAAGGAGGATTGGCAAGCATATAGCCGAATTTCTCACCGGGGAACTGGTCGTTGGCGAGGGTGTCGCCAAGAGCAATGTTTCGGTCTTTGTCGAGGTCGCCTTTTATAAGAAGGTCAGATTTGCAGATGGCGTAGGTCTTTTCATTAAGCTCCTGACCAAAGAGATATATCTTCATATCTTTGCGGTCGGTCATCGACTGGAGGTAGCGTTTGCCCTCAGTGAGCATACCGCCGGTGCCGCAACAGGGATCATAAATCTGGAAGTGCTTGCCAACAGTATTTACCTCGGCCTCACGACCGTGCATTACGAGAGATACCAATAATCGGACAACCTCACGAGGGGTGTAGAACTGACCGGCCTTGGTATTGGTAGTTTCCTTTGACTTGCGGATGATTATCTCGAAGATGGTGCCCATCATGGAATTGTCAACCTTGTCGGGATGAAGGTCGGCATTGTTGACGAAACTTTCGGTGACTTGAAACAGGAGGTCGTTTCGGTCAAGACGGGAATAGATGCGGCTGATGTCGCCATTCTCGCCATCTTCCTGAGTAAATGCCAAGAGAATGTTGCGGACATTCTGAGTGAAACCGTCAAGGTAGGTCTTGAAATTATCGGCAAGCATCTTCGGCTGGGCAAGAAGTTTGTTGAGCGACAATCCTGACGTATTAAAGAATGTGAGTCCGTTGCGACGCATCAGAGCCATCAACATAACTTCCTTCTTATCATCGGGAAAGTTCTTATACTGCTGGAAAAGCTCGTCATAGCGGTCTTGCAACACACAGTCAAGTCGCCGGAGCAGAGTGAACGGAAGAATCACGTTCTCTACTTCGGTATCGTCGTACACACCACGGATAATCTCCTTGATGTTCCAAATCATTCCTGCCAGTTCCTGTTCTGTCATATATATCGAAAGGTATTTGTCGGTTTGCACTCATGAAGTTACGAAAAGAGTGTAATTTATTGGAAATGAGCGTAGGTTAATTGCTC
>ERZ777011.1397-NODE-1397-length-25500-cov-3.433720_pt1 | contig 25500 bp, 16 predicted proteins | sample MGYA00374964_ERZ777011 | MGnify/ENA primary metagenome ERZ777011 (study PRJEB29310, sample SAMD00008975) | mouse gut metagenome | study: EMG produced TPA metagenomics assembly of the Metagenome analysis of fecal microbiota from mouse which was promoted... | reverse complement strand
CACACATGGAATCAGAAGTTGACGCAATGTCCTTCTGCGTCAACATTATACCATAAAACAAACAATTTTTCTTATTTTATATTTTATATCTGGCACTATTTTTCATTCTTGACGCTCACCTAATTACATTCTCATATCCTGTATATAACTGTAACCTTGCATTATCCTCTGCATATACTATAACGAGCATTTCTAATTAAAATATCTATCCGGAGGTAAACATGGATAATATAAACAACTTTAATACATTTAACGCTTCCCTCAATGATGAATTTAATAATACAGATACATTACAGGATATAAATGCCTTTATAGGAAATGACTTTGTTATCAATGCCTTTAACGCCGTTATACAAAATATATCCTCTAACCGCACAACAAGCTTTATAACCATATCATATGACGAATGTGTCAGATGTAATAACAGGGAAAAAACTGTTACATTAATTGCAGACAGAGACACAATAATTATAGGCCAGCGCGGAAATTCCATATCTGCAGATGAGCTGCAGCCCGGAATGATTATAAACGCATCCTTCTCTGCTGCCATGACAAGAAGCATTCCTCCACAGTCACAGGCATTTGTTATACAGGTAGTAAACCGTCCTTCCATGAATAATACAACCGTCGGAAGGATTATTAACACTGACAGTACTAACCTCTTTATTACCGTTATGACTAATTCAAATTTATCGTCTGTCATAAGATTTAATGTTGCTCCAAATGCAGTTATATTAACGCCGTTTGGCAGAAGCACAAGATTTTCATCTCTTGTTCCGGGTATGAGAGTCAGGGTAACTCACGCAGCGTTTATGACAATGAGCATACCGCCTCAGACTACTGCGTACAGAATCCAAATACTTCGCTAAAAAAAGTGCCGCGGGGCAGCGGCACTTTATAATTTGGCTCTGCCAAATTTTTGATTGCTATCCTTTATGCTATCGCCTTAAAAGCTGAACAAGCCAGCGTTATGCATAAGGTATTTCTATGAATTATAATACTGGGCCTGCGCATTCCACAGCTCGTAATACTTTCCTCCTGCATCCTCCTTAAGGCTCTCGTGGCTTCCCCTCTGCACAAGCTCTCCCTTATGGAATACTGCAATATCGTTGCAGAAGCGGCATGAGGAAAGGCGGTGGCTTATGTATATGGCAGACTTATCTCCCACAATATCATTAAAATTACTGTAAACCTGCGACTCTGCAACAGGGTCAAGAGCCGCCGTCGGCTCGTCAAGAATTATAAAAGGTGAAGCTCTGTAAAGAGTTCTGGCAAGAGCTATTTTCTGAGCCTCCCCGCCTGAAATATCCACTCCCTTTTTACTAAATTCCTTATATATGTATGTTTCCGTTCCCTCCTCCATTTTATTAAGACGCTCGCCAAAACCTGCCTTACAAAGGCAGCTTTCGACAATTTCCTTGTCATATTCAACCCTTGTACCTACATTTTGTCCAAGGGTAAAGGCAAACAGCCTAAAGTCCTGAAATACAACGGAAAACATTGATAAATATTCTAAATAATCATAATCTGCTATATTTATACCGTTAAGAAGTATCGTTCCCTCCGTAGGCTCGTAAAGGCGGCATAAAAGCTTTATAAAGGTTGTCTTCCCGCTTCCGTTTTCACCCACGACAGCAAGCCTTTCTCCTGCCTTAAGTCTCATACTGACGTTTTTCAATGCGTATTCGTCACTTCCCGGATACTTAAAGGAAACATTCCTAAACTCTATTTCATAATCAATACAGTCATTCTTTTCTATCGCTTTATCTCCCTGTCTCATGGTATTCGGTATTTCAAGAAAATCAAATACCGGCTTAAGAAATGAAGCGTTATTTCTCATATCCCCCACTGTCTCAATAAGCTGTGAAACACTTGCGGATACCTTTGTTATTGAGCTTATGTACTGTGTGACCAGACCTACGCCAAAGGCGCCTCCATAAGCCTTAAGACATACAAAAATATAGACAACTCCCGTAAATATCACTGACACAACAGCGGCTGCGGCATTATACAAGCCTACCGGTCCCTTTGCCATCCTTGCAAAGATTCCCTTTGAGCCAAAGGTATTTGTTTTGTCACTATTATACTTATCACATATTAAATCCTGACGATAAATTCTCACATCTGATGCATATTCCCGACTGTGCCCAAGCCACCCGAAAAAACCGAAAAGACGGTTTCCCAGATTATGATTTTCGGCCCTGTTTGCATAATAGCTTCCTGCCTTGTTTGATAATGCAGGGGAAATACATGTAACCAACAGCATTATGCCAATAACTGCAAAAATAAACACCGGATTATTAAGCGCCGTAAGCCTGCCTGAGCCTTGGGGAACAGCTTTGACAAACAGGGAAACTGTAAGCGCAATACCTCCGATAAAGGTAAAAATGGCAGAAATAATTGAATCGTAATTCCATATAACCCTGATAAGTCCCCAGCCTCCCCCATTTTGATTTTGCTTTATTGTTGAAAGCCTTTCATGGGTTTTAATGTCATCAATAGTGACATAATCCATGTCAAGAAGCTTGTTTGTAAGAATTCTGTTTACCTTATAAAACATTCCTGCGCATTGCGTATCCTTCCATTTTGAAAGAAAGGCGTTTATAAGCGATATGGCGGCTGTTACTGTTAAAGTAATTATCACAAGGCTTTTAAGCTTTTCAGGATTTCTGTCTGTGGAAATTTCCTCAATAATCAATGCAGACATATATATTGAAGCGTATGGTGTAAGAGCATTCCAAATAACACACCCAATCCATGATATAATCATTTGAGGATAATGACTATAAATTAATTTAAAGGCTTTTTTGTTTATAATGTATGCCTCTTTATGGGAAACCCTCAAGGAAATTTCTTTTTTATCTCTTACTTTCTTCATTTTCACTGACCTCATCTCTATAGTATTTGCTTTGAACTAAAAACAGCTCTGAATATCTGCCGCCTTTATTAATAAGTTCCTGGTGCGTACCCTCCTCCGTTATCCTGTTATCTTCTATGAAAATAATCCGGTCGCAAAACTTTGTGGAAGCAAGCCTGTGAGATATATAGACAGCGGATTTTCCCAATGTCATTTCATTATACTTCTGATACAAATTTGCCTCTGCAATAGGGTCAAGGGCTGCCGTAGGCTCGTCAAGTATTATAATGGGCGCGTCCTTATATAATGCTCTCGCCAGCATAAGCCTCTGGGTTTCTCCTCCCGAAAGCATAACTGCGTTTTCATAAACTGACCTGTTTAAATATGTTTCAAATCCGTCAGGCAGCGACTGTATTTTTTCAAGGAGACCGGCCTGATTTACACATTCCCTGACTCTTTCCATATCAATGGAGTCCTCAGACTGGGCTACATTAGCTGCTATTGTCGCAGCAAGAAGGGAAAAGCTCTGAAAAACCGCCGAGAACATTTTATAGTAATCACGTCTGTTATATTCTCTTATATCCCTTCCGTTAAGAAGCACCTTTCCTAAGGTCGGCTCGTAAAATCCGCACATAAGCTTAACAAGGGTTGTCTTTCCTGCTCCGTTAAGCCCCACAACCGCCAGCTTTTCCCCCGGCTTAAGAGTAAGATTAATATCTTCAAGAATATATTCCTCACTTTCAGGATATTTAAACGATACATTTTCAAGCTTAAGCTCATATTCCTTTTCATTATCAGGATAAAGAGGCTCTCCTTTATTAAATTTAAATGGCTCAGGATATTCAATACATTCTCTTACGGTAGATATATCTAAGCTTTGGCGATGCATAACCGATAAGTCTCCCAGTATTCCCGATACCCATGACGTAAAGCCGCCCACAGCGGAAAAATATAATAAAAATTCTGAAGCGCTAAGTCCATTATCCAATACCATTGTAATCAGGTATGCGTATGCGATTCCGTTTCGTATAAATGCAAGAATAAGGTCTGCAATCCTTCCCCATATATAAATTCCATTTGCCTTTCTATGAAATGACGTAAACGCTTCCATAGCCTTTCCTGAAAGCTCTTCAAGCCACGCTCTCATGCCAAAAATGCGAATATCCTTAGCCACTCCAAAATCTTCAGCCCTTCCGTTTATATACCACATTTTGCTTTCATATTCCGAAAGCTCTTCACGATGACGATATTCATATTCATTTACACGCTTACCGATAAAATAACCTGTTAACGTGGTAGCGGCAATGACTATAAGCAGCCAAAAATCAAGAGAAAAAAGCAACAGCATATAAATAATAAAGCCTAAAATATTTTTAAATAAGTTTGTCATAGTAATCCAAATGGCTTCTGTTGCCGCAGAATTATTGCCTGTAGCATCACCTGACTTTGTAAGCAGCTTTATAAATTTCTCATCAAAAACGTTAGGATATGAGGTTGTTGCCGCTTTTTTGTTAAGCGCCGCAATAACAGCCATTCTTACCTGTATTCTTCCATATTGTATATTTCTGTCAATATACGCCAAGGCTCCATTACATATCATCAGCAGTCCTGCAAATACCAATACTATAATTATGAGCCGGAATATTGAAGCTCTGTTTTCAACTGCTGATAAAACGGACGGTGAAATATAAAGATTAATTAAATTGACTGCCACTGTAAATAACGCTGTTAAAAATGACAAAACCAAAACCTTTTTTTCTTTTTCCCTCCAAGCCATGCCAATCATATATCCGCAATTCTGCCACATGTTATATTTAGGCTTTCCGTCCTTTTTACTTTTATCCTTTGCATCCGTCATAAATATTTTTCCTTTCAGCTTTTTCTATAAGAACTAAAAGAGCTAAAGCTCTTAAGCTAAAGCTCTTGATGTGCTTTATTAATAATAACTTATTTTAATTTTTTAAGCAATAGTCCATTGGTTGAAACTCCTTCTACCATTAGTTGAGACTTTATTTTATCTGCATCCGCTATTTTCCATAATTTATAATGACAGCAAAAAAGAACCTGCTGACGAATATGGCAGATAAACTATTCTGCCGGTTTTAAAGCTTCCGTCAACAGGCTCTTCGTTATATATTTTTATGCTGCTTTTATTTACTCCTCTCTTTTTAAAAGCTTATTAATCTCATCAACCATTCCGTTAATTGCATTAATCTGCGCCGTCATTTCTGAAATATCGTTTACGTTGCTCTCTACCATGTCATTGATAGAATTAAACTGGGTGTTTTCATTTCTTATGCTTTCAGCTATCTCTTTATTTATGGATACAGTATTTTGTATAACCATAGCCTGCTTACCGTGAGCCTCTCCCATTGTGCTTACGGCATCTGCCGATACTAAAAGCAGCTCTGTCATGTCCTTTATTCCTGCAAATACATTTGTAAAGTATTCGTTCTGCTTCTCAAGCTTTCTTGAGTTTTCACCCACATGCATTGTTATTTCATCAACATTGCTCTGTACTCTTGCTATAACTGTCTCTACCTCGTCAAGAGATTCCTTTGTGCTGTTTGCCAGATTTCCTACCTCCTGCGCCACTACCGCAAAGCCTCTTCCTGCTTCTCCTGCCCTTGCCGCCTCAATAGACGCATTTAACGCCAAAAGATTGGTTGACGCTGATATTTCATTAATGAGACTGAGAGTTGTTCCTATCTGCTCCACTGCCTCTGACAGCTTCTGCGCCACTTCTGTTGTGGCAACCATTGAATCTGATACCTCTTTGTTAATTGACTTAAGGTCTGATAACAGCTTTTCATTCTCCTTTGACTTGTTAAGTAAGTCATTTGATGTCCTTTCAACCTTTTCCACATTATCTGCGACAACATTCTTCCATTCGTCAAGCTCATTAAGATTAGCCATGCTTTCCTCTGTCTTGCTTCCGAGTACATTGCTGCTTTCAACAAGCTGCTCGCTTGTCGCTGACAATTCCTCCACTGATGTGCTTTCATTTTCTGATATCTGCGAAAGGGCGTTCCCTGCGCTGAACAGATTTTCTGACAATGTCTGTACGGAATTAAGCACATTTTTTACCTGCTCGTTATTACGCTCCATTTCATCCTTCTTCGCATTAACAAGAAACCGGCTTATAAGATATGTCAAAAGCACTGTTGTTGGCAGTGAAAGGCTTACGCAAACAATTCTGTTAAGCATGTTTGCAATAAACATTTCATCCTTTAAAGGAAGCAGTATATCTCCCCTTACAATCCATGACACTACAAGGGAGCCGGCAATTTCCAATGATGTTATGGCTACCATTTTAAAATCTAAAAAGAATGATGTAAGTATAACAAAGAAAAAGGCAAAGCCCCAAAAATCCTTGGCAGGAACCATATATAAAATAAAGTTAAACTGAATAAACATTATTACCACAAGGAATATTTTTCCCAGCTTAAGCTTAGACGCCTTAACAAGTCCTTTTGAAAATCCTGTCTTAATAAAGAATATTCCTGTTGCAAGATAAATAAGACAAGTAACATCAAATATTATAAGCGCTATCCAGCTAACTGCCGGCAGCCATCCCATGAATTTCTCAAAAGTATACAAAATTCCTGCACACTGGCATGCTCCCGGTACTAATAATAGGACTAATATATAAACCTTATTTATGTATTCATCTAACGCAGATAAATATACCTTTTTATTTTCGCTCATACGTCACTTTCATCCTCCTAAAATTGATATAATTGTACGATTATAGAATATCCTGCACCTACCGTGCAAATAATAATTTTTGTATCCGGCTGTGAATACATATCCCACATGCGGTTTAAGCATAATATAGGACAGGTATTGCCTGTATAGCCGTACTCCTTACCCACAAAGAAATACTTTTTATCATCAGGTGAAATTCCCAGTAAATTTAATGTTTCCGTATTATACACATCGCTAAGCTGTGAAAATATATAATAATCAATGTCCTTCGCTTCTAATCCGTTCCGTCCAAGCACCTCTTTTATTGCCTTTGTCCATTCCTCAGGAATAAAGTCCATAGGAAACGGATTCCATTCAAGCCTCTTTTCGTTTGGCTCTATTGCCTTCAGTGGAACCTTTGACATTCCGCACTTAGGATATGTAATATATTCGTGATAGCCTGCATTCACGGATACCTTTGTATCCAAAAAGCCCTTTCTTGTCTCGCCATCACTCATAGTAAGTGCAACACATGCCGCAGCATCCGCAAATGTAGCATATACTACAGTGTCTGTCCACAGCGCTATAGGCGTTATACAGAAGCATCCCACTACCAGCGCCTTCTTTATGTCTGATGCCTTCATATATTTATATACCACATCAATTCCCTGTATCATACCTGTGCAGTTGCTGTTTAATGTGAATGCTGTTTTTACATTTGATAATTGTTCACCATATAATCCTACTATTTTCATGGCATCTGACGGAAAAAGATACTCCGGTGTATCTGTACATACAACAACCATCTCTATTTCCTTTAGATTAATGTTGTTTTTTTTCACGCAGTCATTAATTGCGTTTATGGACATTGTAATTGTATTTTCTCCTTCTGAGATGAAATAACGCTTTCTTCTTCCCAAATGATTCATCAGACTATGTGCACTAAGTCCTCTTTTCTCAAAATGCTCATCCAACTGCTCATTATATACCTTATTAGTTGGAATATAAACGCCTGTACCTTCAATAATCACATTCTTCATACGCATATACCTCAATTTTTTAAATTAATATATAAGCAAATATCTATCTGTATATTTTATCTGAATGTATTTTATTTAAAATTTTTATCCTTTTATCTATTACTTTTAATTCCTTATATTACGCAGACAAACATTTTGTTTTACACGTAACTGATTTTCTCTTTTGATGTATATTATTTTTTAATTTTTATATTTTACTGAGATATTTTTGACTTACATATTGCTATAATCATAACATTTTATACAAAAGCTGTCAATTTGAATTTATTAATACTCTAAATATTATTCTAAATAATAAGGGTAAGTACATATTCCCTTTTGAATATATTGCTTACCCTTTTCATAAATCTATTCTTCACTTTTTAAAAGCTTATTTATCTCGTCAACCATTTCGTTAATTGCATTAATCTGGGCTGTCATCTCTGAAATATCGTTTACATTGCTCTCTACCATGTCATTGATACAATTAAACTGGGTGTTTTCATTTCTTATGCTTTCGGCTATCTCCTTATTTATTGATACGGTATTTTTTATAACCATAGCCTGCTTACCGTGAGCCTCTCCCATTGTACCTACCGCAGCTGCCGATACTAAAAGCAGCTCTGTCATATCCTTTATTCCGGCAAATACATTTGTAAAATATTCGTTCTGCTTCTCAAGCTTTGTTGAGTTTTCACCCACATGCATTATTATTTCATCTACATTACTCTGTACTCTTGCTATTACTGTCTCTACCTCCTCAAGGGATTCCCTTGTGTTGTTTGCCAGATTTCCTACCTCCTGCGCCACTACCGCAAAGCCTTTGCCGGCCTCTCCTGCCCTTGCTGCTTCAATAGATGCATTTAATGCCAGTAAATTAGTTGATTCGGATATTTCATTAATAAGGCTAAGTGTTGTTCCTATCTGCTCCACCGCCTCTGACAGCTTTCGAGCCACGTCTGTTGTTGCAACCATTGAATCTGATACATCCTTGTTGATTGATTTAAGGTCTGACAGCTGCTTTTCATTTTCCTTTGACTTATTAAGCAAGTCGTTTGATGTCATCTCAACCTTTTCCACATTGTCTGCAACCACATTCTTCCATTCGTCAAGCTCATTAAGGTTAGCCATGCTTTCTTCTGTCTTGGTGCCAAGCATATTGCTGCTTTCAAGAAGCTGCTCGCTTGTAGCTGACAATTCCTCCACGGAGGTGCTTTCATTTTCTGATATCTGTGAAAGGGCGTTTCCTGCACGAAACAGCTTATCTGACAATGCCTGTACAGAATTAAGCACATTTTTTACCTGCTCGTTATTACGCTCCATTTCGTCCTTCTTTGCATTGACAAGAAACCGGCTTATAAGATATGTTAAAAGTACTATTGTTGGAAGTGAGAGGCTTACGCAAACAATTCTGTTAAGTATGTTTGGCATAAACATTCCGTCCTTCAAAGGCAGTAATACATCAGCTTTTATAATCCATGATGCCACTAATGACACTCCAACCTCTAACGATGCTATGATAATCATTTTATAATCTAAAAAGAATGCCATAAGCACAACAAAGAAAAATGCAAAGCTCCAAAAATCTTTAGACGGAACCATATATATAATAAAATTAAACTGAACCAATACTATACCTAAGAGAAATATTTTCACTTCCTTAAGCTTGGATTTTTTTACGTGTCCCTCTGAAAATCCTGTCTTAATAAAAAATATTCCGATTAAAAGGTAAAAAACATTTGAAACGTCAAATACAATTAACGCTATCCAGCTGACTGAAGGCAGCCAGCCCATAATTTTTTCAAAGGTGTACAAAATTCCCGCGCACTGGCACGCTCCCAGTATTACTGCCAGAACTAATATATAAACCTTGTTTATATACTCATCCAATGCTGATAAATGTGTCTTCCTATTGTCTTCCATAAGTCTTTTTCCTCCTGAAATTTATCATATTGTAACTTTTATAATATTATCTTCTGCACTCCGGATAGGAAAGCCTTTCCTGACTTGAAGCAGTTGCCCTTGTAAGCTGAAGAATAATTTCGCTTAAGTATCTGGGACTTATTTCACTAAGCTTATATTGACTATTCTCTCTATTCTTCCTGTAATCGCCTCCATTATCTGAAGCTGCCCCTCTCCTGCGGAAAATAACGCCATATACGGTAACCTCTTCATTTTCGTCGCCTACAAAGCTTCCTGAAAACTCCAGCTCTACACTCACATCTCCGTCTTCACGGCAGAAGGTGTAATAGACGCCTGCGTCCTCTACGTCTCCTCTGTTCCAGCCCATCCCCTGAAGCTTTCCTGATAGTGATAATCCATTTAGAAGCATTCCCCCAAAACGCGTCATCTCTTTTTGATTTTCTTCATCTTTAGCAATTCTGTAGACCGGTCTTTCCAACTGTTCTACCGGCTGAATTACCTCATAATCTGACAGCTGTTCTCTCCATGCAGACAAGTCTTCCTCTGAAAGCTCAATAGGATGAACCAGCCCAATCATTCCCTCTGCCGGAAATTCATACTCATCCTCATCTACAGTGTTAAAGCTTCCATCCTCCATATAGCGAAAGGTTTCCTTTAAGTTTCCTCCTTCATAAAGCCCCCAGATAAGTCCTGCGGCAAACTGATGCATAACAGGATTCTTCACAAACAGCTCCTTCCATTGACCTACAGTCCACAAACGTTCAGTACAAAGAGCCTGCTCTAAGCGAAGCTTTTGATTACCTGCCACGGTTTTTAGCTGCTTTTTCAATAGCTTAAATGCGTCGTTAGCTGCCTTTGCCTTCACCAAATCATCTTTTTTCCCCGGACTTGGCATGCTCTTAAGCTTTTTATCTGTTTCATCATAAATCTCCAGCTCCAGTGCAGTGGTAAGAACAACACGAAAGCTTCTGGTTCCGTAATCAAAGCTTTGCTCCATGGTTTCATCAAAGCCAAGGTTTGGCACAATTCTATCCTCCAGCTCTGCCCTTGTAATACCTAACTGCTCTGCTGCATAATTAAGGGCGTCTCCTGCTGCTTTCTTTACCTGACGGAACTTGAATTTACGTGATATCTGGTCTACTAAGAGCAATGCTGTGGAGCTTCCGTTTAATGCCAGAGCCCTTACTGCTTCTGCCGCTATAGCGCCTCTTGCTGCCTTCGGCCACTCCTGAATCTGGTTAAAAATAACAGGTATAATCTCGTCTCCGCCATGAATTGACGCCGCATAAAGCACCCATTTTTTCTTAGCTTCTCCACCTTCCTCAAGCCATTTATTAAACAGCATTACCATATATGATGACAATTCTGCACTATTTAACTGTTCTGCAAGTCTTGCGCTGTCCTTATTCACCCCCGGTATTCCCATGTCTGCATAAGCTACAAGAATGGCGGCCATGTAATCCTCTGAAGCCGGCGTTCCGTCTGTCATATGTACCTGTGATAACGAAGTCTCTGTTACCCATGATACCTTCCGCTTCTTTCCTCCCTTTAGAAGCTCCTTAACCAAATCGTCACAGGTCATGGTTACTGCTGCCTCCTCAGTATTTTCCATACCAAGATATACCTGTATCAGCTCCTTTATCTTCTTGCTCTTCTCCTTTTCTAAGGCAGCCTCTAAATCTGTTCTCCATAAATCTACTCCCCATTTTTTTATCACAAGTACTGCCATCTCCCTCTCTTGTGATTTTTTTGAAGAAAGCATAGCCTTTATCTCCGGCTCACATTCCTTATGGATTGCATAAACTGCCGCCAGAATTTCCCTTACCTGCTTAGAGCTGTCTACGGCACAGGATAAAAGCTCCTCCTTATAATCCTGCCAGAACTCGCTTAAAAAGCTGATGCATATATACCTTACTGTGGCAGTTCCTTCCTTTGACAGCCTTACAAGTTCCTCTCCATACTCTGTCTTCCTTTGACTTATGGCATATACACATTCATTAATGAATTTTACCTTTTCTTTATCCTGATAAATGCCGTCATGTATTCCACCCAGAAGCTCTAGCTGGTAGCTTATAGGAAGCTTTTCTTCTTGATATATATTTAAAATTTCTATTATTGCGTCTCTGTTTATTTTTTTATTTTTACACGGCTTCCAGTAATATGTAAAAAACCCACTTTTAAGACATAATCCTTCCATTACCAGCCCCCGTCGGTACATCTGCTGCTCGTTAGCATTATCAAGTAATTTGTTTATTTTTTCATATCTTGATGTACTATAATACCATTCCTTTCTCCATCCGTCTACAAAGGGATACAAAACATCAAGGTCAGCTTCTCCAAGCAAATATTGTCTAACCTCCTCACTTCCCTGTTTATAATCATCCGCCAGCTCCTTTGCCAGCTTCAAATGAAATTCCTTGGCTCCCGAGGCGTTAATTTCTCTGTATAAATCAGTATTACTTTCCCTGACACAGGCTGACAGCTCCTGATACTGCTCTGTCGAAACCATAGAAACCATACTTTTAATTACATTTGGCTCACTCTCTGCAGCGCGCTTTAAAGGCTCAAAAATTTTATGCTCCAGACACCAAAGCATAAAATCTTCCCTTCTCACAGGAAAATCATCCTCTAACATAGAAATATTCTTATTAAACCACGGTCTTCCTCCCATCTCAAGGCATGCGTTCAATGTAACTGTATGATTTATTGCAGCGGATAAATGAATAAACCTTACAAATGTCTTTGAATACTCTATTGCCATAAATGAAACGCCTGCCAGAAGAGTAATAAGATATTCTGACACCGCTTTTCCTCTCAAGGCATTATATATTTCCTCCGGAAGCTTCTCGTCAGGCTTTCCCTTCCTCACAAAGGACTTCATATTATCCAGCTCCACCTCAGAAGGCTTTGCACCTGTAAAAAGATTATCTATACTCTCTATAAGGCTGTTCTCTAAGAAGCTGACTGTTTCCCTTTCATTTTTATCAGGCTCCTCCTTAAAAATTTTCCCTTTTAGTTTATTGCTTTTCTTTGTCTTTGTATAATAAAGACTAAGGCCTGCAAGCAGTACCTTTGCATTATCACTTTCATTATAGCAAAGCTTCATAGCCTCCCTAAGTATCTGGGGAGACGCTTTTATATAGTCTCCTGCTCTTTTCACATAATATTCATTCCATACAATTCCCTCTGCCCTGACAGCCTCTATCTGTTCCGGGGTAAGAAAATCCTGTATATGGTCTAAATTCCAGCCATAAGAAATCAACACATAATATGATGTGGAGCCTCCCACTGCCGCCGCAAATTTCACAAATCTCCCAAGCTCTTCAATCCTGTTTCGTTTCCTGCAATGCTCCGCATATTTGGTACATATTTCTCTCTTCTTATCGTCCAGCACAGAAAAATCCTGATGCTTTACTTTAAAAAGCAGCTCTTTATTTTCCCCCTTCATAATATCAAAGTATTCCTCTGCAAGCTTTCTGTTTTCATCTTCAAGCCCCATGGCATCAAGTGTGTCCAAAAGCCGCTGATAATTACGCTCCTCATTTAAATTCATAATGCTTCCTCCATATTTTTTATATACTTACCTGCACTGTGCAAATATTTTTTTAACTTTACTGCTCATTAAGCAGGCATAACGCTTTGTCATAATCTGCCTTTTTCCTGCATGCAAGGAGATATTCATTTAATCTTGCCATAGCCTTAATCACCGGCTCCGGATTAAATTCCATATTATGTCTCTTTTCCTTTAGAAGACGGCATATATTTGAAAATTCTTTACCTGCCTCATGAAGCCCCAGTCCCTCCGAATCCTCTGCAAAAGCCGATAACCGCTGTATTGTATCGTCCCAAACAGAGGAAAGACCACTTACAAACAGGTCTGACATCTGCCCCAGCGCTTCTTTTAGGTACAAGGAAAATGTGGTTACTACCGGCAGCTGCAAATTATTCAAGCTATTATTTATAGCTTTGCTATTATTTATAGCTTTGCTATCATCTATGTCCTTTACCGCTCCTGTCTCAATATTATCCTTCTCCTCCCTCATAAAAAATTCAATCGGGAAAAGGCATAGCCGTCCCTCCTCGTCAATATACAATGAGCCGAAAAAAATAATTTTACACCCGGAACGATTTTTAAGCCGCTGCACCAGTCTTTCAAGCATATTAATTGTCAGCCTCTCCTCCTTTGTATACTTAAGAGAAATGTAAAGCCTTCTGTCCTGCCTGTCATATATACTCCATGAAAATCTCTGCAAAACCTCATCAAAATCAGTTTCGTCCCATTTTACGGCTCCAACCAGCGCCAACCGCTCCCTCCTGTCATTGACCTTTCCCGCCCCGTCCTTACTTTCCTTTAACCCTCCTTTAAAATTATTATCCAACAGCTTTTCATAATCCCATGAAATTATCTGTTTTATTTTCTCATCCTCTAAGTTTCTGCTTCCTATAATTTCTGCCTTTGTCTCCTGACTGACCGAAAGCCGTCCTCCGCTTGCAGCCTTGGCATTTATAAGTTCAAACTCCAACTCCTGCATCTGCTCTCTGGTACAATTTAAGCCCCACGGCGCCTGAGATTGGTTAGAAACAGACGCCGGTTTTTTACGGATATCCTCATAAAACACAGGACGTACATCTGTCCATGTATACCACTTCTTTTTTTCAGTTTCCCAGAAATAATAAATTTCACCCTCATAGCCTGCTTTCCCCAAAAAGGTACGGCCTCCCATGCACACCAGCCGAAGCCTTCCTACAGGCTCATATGTATCTCTAAAAGCTCCGGCCAAAGCCCGAATTTCCTTCTGGTCTTGTGCTGCCATAAGCTTATCTGCTTTTTTATATATATCTAAAAGCTTGCCTAACAATACTTCACTTCTGAAAGCCGCAGACCTTTCAAAATACTGCTGATACTCTGTGGCTGCCTCCCTCAAGCTTCTCTCAAGCTCCGGCAGCTCTGACCTGTGTGCAATGACTGCCAGTCTTTCCATGCTTTCTGATACCTGAGGTGACTGCCTTGATAAACCTGTGGAAAGCTGCATGGTAATCTCCCCGCATATACTTTTACAGGCTTTATCCACTAAGTTTTTATCCCAAACAGCCTCTGACTCCTGTAAATCCTCTAATTCCTCTAAAGTAAGCATACCCTTTTTTATCTGATAAGCCAATACCCCCTGCGCCTTATGAACACACAGCTCCTTACTGTGACAGGAGCAGGTCGAATATGAAAATGGCTCCAATAGCTTTATAGTAGCATTTTCCCAAGGAAGTTTCATTGTTATAATTGAACTCTCCTCTATATCCGGAAACTCCCCTAATCTTATATGCGCAATAAACTGCGTAAATCCCCGGCGGCCACATGCGCGTTTTAACCTGTCTGTTGGAATATTAAGTATTTCGTCAAATTCAATCTTCCTGTCAGCCTCTTGAATAAACATATTTCCTTCATCAACTATGCTCCCGGCTTTTTGCTCACATATATCCGGCTCTTCTTTCTTTTCTCCATACTCCCTTTTCATCCATAAAATTGCTGTCACAATGTGACGGCAGATACTTCGCGACGGACAGCTGCAGCCACTATTTCCTAACGGAACCCTGATAATACAGGTTTCCTCTCTCAGGTCAATCTGCGCCTCCTTATCCTTCCATGTCAAAGCAGGGCTTTCCAGCTCCAAATCCTTATATGCGCGCTTCACTGTTCCTTTATTACTGAGACCTGCCAAATAATCATCATCTGCCTGCCGCAACAAAGACTTTAGCTCCTCCATACGCCGCTCCCTCCTGTTATCCGTTCATAAGCCTTCCCATAAAATCTCCCAAAGCCTCCGGCGTCATTGCTCCCACATGAGCGCCTAAATCTGCCAGACGCTGCGCGGTATGACGGTCGTAGCTTGGATTTGCATCCATATCAAGAGCCGTAAGACATATAAGCTTTGCTCCGCTTTCAATTATTCCCCTGCCAACACCAAGAAGCCCATTGACACTTCCCCCCTCGCACAGGTCTGAAACCAGCACAATCATAGTCTTATGAGGATTTTCAATCAATGCTTCGCAATACTGTAATGCTCCGGCAATATAGGTGCCTCCCCCAAGCTGTATACTCATAAGGGTTGCCACAGGGTCTTCCAGATTCCCGCTTAAATCTACTACCTGTGTATCAAATATTATAAGGCGTGTATCAAGCATGGGAAGCTTAGCAAAAATCCCCGCCATAACTGCGCTGTGAATAACCGAATCAAGCATAGAGCCGCTTTCATCTACAGCAATAATTACCCGCCACTGGCTATACTTTTTTATTCTGCTGCTAAAATACACCTGTTCCAGCATCAGCCGGTTATTTTCCATATCATAATGCTTTAGATTTTTCTGAATAGTCTTTTTAATATCAAAATTTCGTATAGACGGAACATGACTGCTTGCATTTCTGTCAACCCTGCCAAGCATTGAGCGGCAGATATCCTGATTAAGCTTAGCGGCAATCTCCTCCGCCACCTTTTTCACAATTCTCCTTGCCGTATCAAGAACATCGCCCTTCATAAGATGCTTTAGCTGTAAAACGGTCTTTAAAAGCTCCTGATTTGGCTCCAGCTTCTCTAACACCTGACGGTCTGTCACAAGCTCTGTCATACCATAGTTATCCAAGGCATGACGCTCCAGTATTTCAACTGTTTCCTTAGGGAACAGCTTCCTTATCCGGGTTATCCATGTGGCTGCTGTTAAATGGCTGCCTTCCGTTCCTCCATTTCTGCGTACATCCTCTCCCTGCTCTCTGTTATACAGAAAATCCAGAACTTCCTCCAAATCCATATATGAAATGCCGTTTTCCAGCGGATTTGTTTCATTAAAGCTTATCTGTTTTTTCGCATAGCTGCCAAGTATCAATCTCCACCTGTTTATTTGATTGGTACTCATATTTATTCCTCCATTCTCTGTAGGGCATATTCATTAAGCAATTCACCATACTCATACTCCAGGGGAGCCACCTTTCTTCCTCCAATAAGACTTTTCTTCTTTACTCCATGAAGCAAAGCTGCCTTTTCTGCCAGTCTGTTAATCTCTAAAGGGGTAAAATATCCAAAGGCCTGCCTGAACTCCGGCAGAAGCTTCATAAACGCATCTGCTGACAATTTTCCGAGAAGCTCATCTATCATATATATAAAGTCATCACAGACAAACACGTAATCCCTGGCTGTGTAAAACAAACCCCTGAGAAAGGCTCCGCTGTCCATCTGCATATTTTCCGTTCCCTGAAGATATCCGGCGGCAGCCTCTTTAATCTGCTTATCATACTTACTGTCATCACCATATAAAAGTCCAAGCGCCGCGCCCTCAAGCCCCGGGTTAATATCCTTTTTGCCTAAAAGCCTTGTGAATGATTCTAAAAGGGGCTGTCTGAAATATTCAAATTCCTTATGCTTTGTTATCTGATACAAGGACAGGCAGCTCTCCATGCACGACTGCTGCTGTTGCTCCTTAACGCCTGACATAGACGGCAATAGCTGTATAATTTTATAAAAGCAGCTTTCTATCATCTCTTTAAGCTTAGGCGCCGCCTCCACCTGATAAAGCTCCTGAAGCTGGTACAGCATTTTAAGCATAGATAATCCTTCCGTCAAAGAAAAGAAATCTCCGTCCTCCGCCAGTATCTCCTTTAGATGCTCTTCCATACGAGACTGCTCTTCTAAAAATCCCATAAGAAATCCCTGAGTCATCAGACGCGCGGCTTCCCTTCCTGTCCGGCTTTTTTCAAATTGACGGAGAAGCTGTATTTTTGCCGCCTCCTCAACAGTTCCTCCAAGCATTGACTTATCCACAAGCGCTGCTAATGTATTGCTTGAAAAGGAGTAGCTCCATACCTCACGTATACGGTTTCTGTCACGACGGTTTATAAGGTCTGCTCCTTTTTTTCTTTTCCCAAACTCCGTTCCTAAAAAGTCCATTCTATATAAAAAACGGCTCATAGCCATATGCTTCTTCTTTGTAAAAAGCTCCAGCGTCACCTCTTTAGGTACTGCTGACTGCAGCTTAAAGCCTAATTTCCCGCATTGTGCCTCAAAATCCGTAAGCAACGGCGGTCTTGGTGAAGCCTTACAAAGGCTTCCAACCTGCTCTCCCGTATTTCTATCCTTAAGTATCCTAAGAGGCAAATCTGTAGAAGGACTCCTCTCTCCCTTTACAAAGGATGCAAGCGCCGCATCATTTAATTCATAAAGCCCCGGCTCTCTTTTTCCTCTAAGAGCCGCCAGTCCCTTTGCCATAGAAAGTGCGCAGATAATATCATAGGAGGAAAGTACTTCTTTCTTTTTTCTTGCTAAACGTCCTGTAGTTACCAGCTGATGAAGAACTGCCTCCTCATAAGAACCCTCTGGCGTCTCCTGCTTAATGATATGCTCCCATACTTTCTGATAAAAGCCGGGAGACTGCATACCGCTGGCATATCCGTTTAATGCGTCTGCCGCCTCCATGGAATATGCCAGGGGATATACCCCCTGATTTTCTTCTTCAATATCATGAAGCCTTACAGGCTCTAATTTTCCCTGGTCAAGCAGTCCCATCAGACCATATGTATGAAATCCCCCTGTGACAACTAAAATACGTTTATGCCTTGCAGTCATTTCCATAATCTGTCCTGCCATGTACCGTTCCCTAAGAAGGCATCCGTCTTCTTCCATATCCTCTTTAGGGGTATGTATCCTTGAAAGAGTGCAATAGTCAAACATCTGGCATACAAAGCTTTTTGTGTCCTGAAATAAGCCGCCTATTTCAAAATATTTTTCCCACAGCTCATCAAAGCTTCTAAGTCCTGCTTTTTCACACAGCATATTAATATATCTGCTGCGGCTCAACAGATAGTCGTCATTGTAGGTCTGCTTTTCTCCTTCTGTCCTTATCCCTTTACTATCAGCTGTTCCTAATAAAATCTCTCCATAGGGCAAATCAATAAAATCCGCTTCAATTCCCCTATTCGCTGCCTCTCTAATTGCCACCAGCTCCGGAGAGCAGTCCAAAAAGGGATAATAACATTTATAGTCTTCTTTTTCTTCACTTAAAAGTCCCTTACTATCCTTATAAAAATAATATAAGGCCACCGGCGCTTTCGTATCCTCATGCGCCAGCACAGGTATCATGATGCCTGCATTCTTGGGTCCCTCAATTAAAATGCAGTCAGGATTATATTCGTCTATTGCCTTTTTTAGATGATAGGCGCATACCGGACTATGATGACGTATGGGAAAATATACCACAGAATTTGTCAGGTCATAAGGGTTTACCTTAGGTATTTCCTCGCCTCGTAGTAGCTGCTCCATAGGCTTCCCTCACTTCCTCCCTTATCTCTCACAACAGTCTGAAAATAGCTTCTAAGCTTTTCCATATCCTCTTTATTTTCCTTCTGTACTGCGCCTACAAGATTCTGCACAAGACATCCCATATCCATTCTGGAATCACCATAATAATAGGCATTCATCATTGTCTGATAGTATACGGACACTGCCTCTGCCGTACTCATTACCGCAGAAGGTCTGTCAATTCTGTGTCCCATGGAGGATACGCCTTCCCTAAGCTCATGATAGGTTGATGCCAAAAGCTCTGCCACGTCCTCATCCACCGGCATATCTATCTGATTTACCCTTGAAAGCTCCTCCACCTCATTTACAATAATCTGCTTTTCGAGAGCCACGTCACGGACAGGCATAACTGTCTCAAAATTAAACCGTCGTTTTAGGGCGCTGCTCATCTCGTTAACGCCCTTATCTCTTGTGTTTGCTGTTCCAATTACATTAAAGCCTGCCTTTGCAAAGAGAAGTCCGTCGTCTGAAAGCTCCGGCACATTCAATACCTTATCGCTTAAAACGCTTATTAAGCTGTCCTGAATTTCCGCAGGCGTTCTTGTAATCTCCTCAAATCGTGTAAGTATTCCCTGCTCCATCCCCACATAAAGCGGCGACGGAACCAACGCTTCCCTTACAGGCCCCTTTGCCAAAAGCAGCGCATAATTCCAGCTATACTTAATCATGTCCTCCGTAGTTCCAGCCGTTCCCTGAATGGTATTGGTGCTGATACCGCTTATGGCTGCCGATAAAAGCTCTGAAAGCATTGTCTTGGCTGTTCCCGGCTCTCCTACCAGCATAAGCCCCCGGTTTCCCGCCAAAGTAATAATACACCGTTCCACTAACGCATCGTTTCCCAGATATTTTTTCCGTATTGTAAGCTCTTCCCCGTTCCACATAACAGGCTCTCTGCTTCCCAGAATAAACGTACGTACTGCCCTTGGAGACAGTTTCCAATTTAAGGGACGCTTTCCCGTATCTGTCGCCTGCAGCGCTTCAAGCTCCTTTTTATAACGCACCTCCACTGGCGGTTTTATATCTGTATTCTGACTCATAAAATATGTACCCTCCTTGGATTTGTCCACTGCTTTTAGTATATCATATTATGCTTATGTTTTGCATATGAAATTAAAAATAAATCTGAAAATAAATCCGAAAACTTTTGGTCTGTACATATTATATCTGCGGCTCATAGCGCGGCTCATATTTTTTCTATTGAACATATTTCATAGCTATATGTTCATACTTATCCCCGCCGATAATTTTAAAGCCAAAGCTTTCATAAAGGCTTAACGCCACATTATTTCCTTCAACTACCGAAAGCACAATATCATTTGCTTCTCCTAAAGGCCTTTTCCTTACATAATCCATAAACAGCTTAATTCCTCTTGTCCCATATCCCTTGTTCTGATGCTCCTTATCCACCAATATGCGAAACAGCTCATATACCATTTTGTCCTTCAAGTCTGGAAAATCCTTACCCTTCACATACCGTATTTCTATTAATCCAACAAGCTCTTCACCATTACATAAGCCATAGGTTACGGTTATTTCCTCCTCAAATAAATCGCTATAGGATTCTGCCATCGAATCTACAAACGGCATAATGTAATCCTCTTGATTTTCAAGCAGCTTAAACTCAATTATTTTACTGCAATCCTTCATATTTATTTTTCTAAAGTTAATTCCGTCTTTATTTCCGATTATCTCCTCAGGATACTTCCCTGATTTTTTTATTTTATCTGCAAACTCATCTACCGTAGAATATGGTATTTCCTCAAACTCGCTTTCTAATTCTTCTGCCATTCTATTATTGATTTCCATGACGGCAGTTATTTCATCCTCTGATACGTTTTTTTGAAATCGGCTCCTTGAAAACAATTTATCTGCAATACTGTTAGATTTTTTATAATTAGCGGCTATTTTTCCCTTACCATATCTGATACAAAGCCATTTAATTATTTCTGATAAGATTTGCTTTCCGTATCCTTTGTTCTGCTCTGTTTCCTGAACTATTAATTTACATATCTCAAATAAGTTTTTTCTATCAAAATAATTAACCTGAACGAATCCTATGACATTATCATTTTCATATACCAAAAAGGGTATGGGAAGATACTCCCCATTAATAACGGCGGCATAATTATTCACCATATCAAATATCTGATGCTTCACATACTGCCACTGTTCATACTTTGCCGATACTAAAAATATATCTTCAAAGTTTTTATCTGTTACATTAACAAATTTCATTTTATATTCCTTTCATATAATTTAATTACAGATATTTTCTGCCTGCCTGAATAATATATACCCCTTAACCATTTCCTATCAACCTTATTCTTTTTTTCAAAAAAAAATGAGGGTGTTCATTAAAGAACATCCTCACTTAATATTACGTTTTTTCATTTCCTGTAAAATACGCTGTATGCTTTTTTCCGATAGAAAGTATTTTTCTGAAAGCCTTATGACGCTGCAGCCATTCTTATAATCCTTAAAAATTTCCATATTTCTTTGCAACAGCTTCTGCTTAATATGAGTAGCTTCTCCCCATTCCTGTCTGTTATCCTTTTTTCTTGGAATATAGATGCTTTCTCCGTCAACATACTTTTGTATTAATTCTATTATTTCCTTTGGCAGAATTTCCTCTGCTCTTTTATAGCCCATCCTTGCCCTCCTAAAATTAATTTTTCTTAGGAATAGCATTGGCTATAACACGCTCTTACGGATGCTGCGATAGCCAGTGCTATGCAGACATAACATGTTTCCTCATATAAAATCCCCCTTTCAAGTTTGTTTATTATATTAGCCGCTCTCTTACATTCTAACAAAACCGGCTGATTTTATCAAATAATTCCTTTTCTGTAAACTTATCCTGTACAAGCCTTACTGTATCTTCAATAAATGAATTATATTCCTCTCTTGTCATGGAAATTAAATTTACCATATTCTCATCAACCTCAGGCATCCATCCCATTATTCCGATTTTTCTCACTATACACCCATGAGGCAGGTAATCTATATAATCCGGAAATTCCTTTAATGGTATAATCTCTGTTAAAAATCCTGAATCCGGATTATCTCTTAAATACTCTGCTTCCATTTCATACATCTCTTTATCCCTTAAATCCCTTGGAATTATCTTTTTTAATGAAGCCCAATCATCCTTTGGACAGCCCTTTGCCTTTTCCTTCCAATAAATGTCTGCTTCTATTCTGTCCCATAATGCTTTCACTATTTTTTCATCACGGATAAATCCCTGATATGCCGCATCTGTAATTAAATGCGCATAGTAGCCTAATAAAAATGAATACTGTTCGTTAGATTTTATTTTGTCATAACGGTTAAGTATGTATTCATCACAGAACAAATCACAATCAGATGCGGTTTTTATTTCATTACTCATCCAATGTGTAATCTTTTTTGACGGGGTAAAGGATGTCCAGTCTTCATTTTCAACATTACAGTCCGGCGCAATATTTCCCACGCAAAAGCCACGTCTGTCTAATCTGTTTTGTTTTTTCATTATTTTATCTGCAATACTCAAGTGAGTAACCCAGCCTGCCATTGTATTTTACCTTTCCTTTACGTCCATAATCTAAGACCTATAAATCATTAATCATTTGTTTTCTTTTACTGATAATTGCAACAAATACTGTACTGCTTGAAAGAAACAGCAACATAACAAATGTCATGTTCATACTGTCACCTGTCTTTACCGGTTCCTGCTCTTTCTTTGTAGTTGACTCTTCCGGTGTGGTTGGCTCTTCCGGTGTGGTTGACTCCTTTAGTGTGGTTGGCTCCTCCGGTGTGGTTGGCTCCTCATCTAAATCATATAACAGTCTGATTACAAGACTGTTGTCCTGAGCAACATCACCGTTGTTCTTTCCGTGAGCGTCGGTTGCCGTTTGGTTATATACATAACCGGTAAACTGCTTAAAGGTATCTTCCATATCCGCATCATCTGCTTTTACACCTGCACCGTTTGCATTCCCGGATGAGATAATTCCGGTTCCGGCTGAAGCGTATTTATTCATTGTCTCTTCAGATTTAATCACATAATACTTTCCGTCCACTTCAATCGAATCTTTTGTTGCTTCCGGAACTTCCAGCCAATATTCAATCTGATAGGTTGGCTTCAATACATAAATCTGATATACGATTGTTGAGCCGTCCGGATTAATCTGTTCTACAGAAGACAGATAGCCCGGTATCACAGCTTCAATCAATTCATAATTTTCATAGTCCTCTGACTTATCCGTAACGGTTGCACCGATACCGATATTTACATCTGTAACATCATTTGATTCTTTCAAAACAAACTTTTTAATTTTGCCGTTTATTTCGATTTCCACAAAATCATGGTCTGCTTCCGGGTCTTCCACCCAATACTGTTCTTTGTATTCCGTTTTCTGTGGTGTCTTCTTGTCATAATATAACTGAATTACCAGAGAATTATCTTTTGCTACCGTACCTTCGGAATGTCCCGCTGTCCGGGTTGCGGCAGGGTTGAATTCATAATCCGTATAACTCTTATAAGTATCTGCTGCTGCCGTGCCCTCAACCGTTACACCGGCTTTTTTATCGGCATTCTGATTGCTGACAACACTACTTCCGCCTGCAGCGGTTTTCAAACTTTCTTCTTCTTTTACATAATATTTATCGCCTACCTGTACGGCTCCTGCTGTACCGGCATCCTTTTCCAGATAATATTCAACCTTATAGGACGGTAAATCATAGAACTGATACAATACCGTCGTACCGTCACCTTTCACGGATAAAGCAGAATCCGGATATAACGGATTACCGGAATAATCCTTTTTAATATATGGCTGATACTTTGTTTCTGTGGATTTATCCCTGATTTCAGCCTCATAACCTATATCAACATTTTCCACAACCACACTGTCGGTCAAAACATACTTCTTTGAATTTACAGTAATAAAATCTGCTGTGGCATCCGGTTTCTCAACATAATACTTCTCCGTATATTCTGTCCGGATTCCATTTTCAAAATATTTATTTGCAAACGCTACACTATGTACCGTGTGATTCGCTTTGGAAGAACCGATGGATGATATGAAACCAATCTGAACGTTATCATTTTCAAACTTATGTGCAAGCTGAGTGTTACCTTCCAGTTTAATCTGAGGGTCTGGAGGTCTTACTGCATCGGTAAAGTTTCCGTTTGCATATCTGACATATAAGTTCTCTCCATCATATTCAATCCAGAATGTAAACAATCTGTTATCAACTTCTTCTCCTATCACGTCTATATTACCTGCATCGGCAAAACGTGTGGCGCAATCCTTAGAGCTGCTAGGAGTACTGGCTGACGGATTGCTGATATTTTCATATTTTCCGCTTGTTACCATATCCGGCTGTAATCCATTCAGATAAGAAATTCCGATATGCTCTCTTGTAACGCCGTTTAGCATAACACCCACATGGTCAAATCTTCTGTTCTGACTGGGTGAAAGCTGTGCATATCCCTGATTATTTAAATATGTCCAATACCCCGGACCGTTACTTGCCCAATCAAACTCAATACCTTTATTTCTTGTATCATCGGCAACAGCCTGTAAATAGCCCAAACCGGTATTTGCATAAATCTGATTATCATATGCCCAGTTAACATATGCAGTACCTGATGTCTCAAAAGTACAATATGCACCGTTAAAATAAGAATCCATTTCTATAACCAGACTGTCCTTTACGCCGTAATAACCCATGCCTGCGCCGGCTTGTCCGTTAATACTGTCGGTAGGTGTGATGATAAACGCAATACCGTCGCCCCCAGCTTCTCTTGCAAACTGTTGTCCACCCGTCTGTACCGTATTTACACACGCATCCGGCATGGATATGGTAAATTTTGCAGAAAATTCACCGCTCTCCTTCAGGGATACCCTGTCTTGCACGATAATCGATATCTGCCCTGTTTAAATCTGTCCCGCGGACACCATTAATCAATCTTATGATTTTTTCATTGTTTCCTGAATGTTCATTTTCAACAATTGCTGCATATTTCATCGGATTACTCGTAATAGATACCGGTGTGCCGCTTCGGAAGGCTGTATTAATCTTCCAGTTATCCTCCGAAAAATCAACCCCTGTTCCAAAACCTTCGGCAAAGTAATAGAGCTTTTCTTCATCTGCCGTACCTGCATAAACATTAGGATTATCAAACCTCAGCCAGACGCCAAAGACAGTTGATAACAACGTTGTGGCAGATAACAGAAATGCAATTTTTTCTTTAAACATTGCTTTCATCCTTTCCAAATTATTATTTCTATATAATATTGAAAGACAAAATAATTCACTGCCGATAAGCAGAAACCAAATGATATGTAATCAGTTGAACGATGCACCATTTTGGGCGGGTCATTCAAGTATTACATCTTGTATTTTATAAATTATTCAATACTATATATAGTTTTCACAAAATATAGTCTCTTCATAAAAAAGCTAATTATATCATTATATGGGAGACCGTTTTAAATTTTGTGTAAACTCAAAAACTGATATAAGATATATCAATAGTTACTTAAGGGCAAAGCCGTTTTTGACCGGTTTCTGCCCTTACCTGTATTATACAGGAATTTTTTTTGCATGTCAATAAAACCTGTCCAAACAGGATAATTTACAGACTGCGTCCTTCCAGACGTTCCTCAAAATAAATCTCTAACTGGGAATG
>ERZ777011.1395-NODE-1395-length-25576-cov-4.066769_pt1 | contig 25576 bp, 24 predicted proteins | sample MGYA00374964_ERZ777011 | MGnify/ENA primary metagenome ERZ777011 (study PRJEB29310, sample SAMD00008975) | mouse gut metagenome | study: EMG produced TPA metagenomics assembly of the Metagenome analysis of fecal microbiota from mouse which was promoted... | reverse complement strand
AGACGTGGAGCTGTGGCCCAACGGCTTCGCGTGGCTGCTGCGGGAGGAAAAAGAATAGGCATTTATGCCGGTTTCTGGCGATAAAAAAATATTTTCAGGGGGGCGGCCGGGAATTTTCCCGGCCGCCCCCCTTGGCGTCCCTATCCCATCAGCAGCTCCGGCAGACAGGCGGCGAACAACATGGCCGCCGCCAGCGCCAGCGCCGCGCCCAGCAGCAGATACCGCCTGCGCAGCAAAAAGATCTTCATGGGGCTCCCCCTCCTCATATGACCGGACCTCCTCCGTTTTTTGGTACAGTCTATGCGGCTGGGAGGGAAAAGAGAAGGGGAGAGCGAACATTCGGCGGCCTCTATTCTCGCTTTGACGGCCGGGCCGAGGTGTGGTATACTGTGGCTGCATAATAAGAGCCTGTTTATCATCTCCCCGCGCCTGTCTTGGCGGCGTATTTTCCGCCCTGACTGCGTTATGGATTCTGCAACGGCCCCATCGAGGGGCCGTGCAGAATGCAATTGTGCATGACCCCTCGATGGGGTCATTGCACGATATGGATGCCTGCGGATTTTTGCCTTGCAGGGCAAAAAATCCGCTCGCCAATCCAAACACGTCGAGATGCTAAACAGGCTCTGAGAAACACAGAGGAGTGGACATAAAGATGGGTATTCAAATGATCCTGCTAGACCTGGACGGCACGCTGCTCACCAGCGGCAAGGACCTGAGCCCGGGCAACCGGGCCGCCCTGGAACGGGCGGCGGCCAGAGGCGTACATATCGTGCCCAGCACGGGGCGGTTCTACAGCGGAATGCCCCAGGTGGTGCGGGAGCTGCCCTTTGTGCGCTACGTGGTGTCCATCAACGGCGCTCTGATCTATGACGCCGCAGAGGATAAGGCACTGCGCCGGGCGGACATCCCCCCGGAGGACGCGGACCGGCTCTTCCAGCGCATGGAACAGCTGCCGGTGCTCTACGACTGCTTTATCGACGGCTGTGGCTGCATGGACCGGCGGCACTACGAGCGGGTGGGGGAGTTTGTGGAGGACCCGGCGGTGCGGCGGCTGATTCAGGATCTGCGCCGGCCGGTGGACGACCTGCGGGGATACGTGCGCCGGACGGGCACGCCGGTGCAGAAAACCCAGATGTTCTTCCGGACCACAGAGGCCCGGGACAGGGAGATGGAGCGATTCATCCGGGACTTCCCGGACATGTCGGTGACCAGCTCCGTGTCCTTCAACATCGAGATCAACGCCAGGGCGGCCAGCAAGGGGGAGGGGCTCCGGTTCCTCTGCCGTCACCTGGGCATTGACCCCCGGGACACCATGGCCTGCGGGGACGGCAGCAACGACATATCCATGCTCCAGGCCGCCGGCGTGGGGGTGGCCATGGCCAACGCGGATCCCCGCCTGCTGGCGGCGGCGGACTATGTCACCGACACCAACGACAATGACGGCGTGGCCAAGGCCGTGGAGCGCTTCTGCCTCTAGGGCGGCCCCCTACGCCCCCAGGGCGATGCCCACCATGGTGCCCGCGTAGGTGCCCAGGACATAGCCCAGGGTGCCCACCAGCATGGCCGGGCCCACCAGACGGGACCAGCCCTGGGCGATGGCCATACCGGCGGCGGTGGTGGGGCCGCCGATGTTGGCGTTGGAGGCGATAATGGCGTCCTCCAGGTCAAAGTGGAGCAACCGCGCGCCCACGAAGCAGAAGACCATGTTCACCACCACCATGAGGAAGGTCAGCACCAGCAACAGGGGCGCCTCGGTGACCACGGTGTAGATGTTGGCGGGCACGCCGATGACGAACAGGAACAGGTAGATGAGGTAGGTGCCGATCTCCTGGGACCCGTGCATCTGCTCCACCTGTCTGGTGAAGCAGGAGGCCACGATAACGGAGATGGTGGTGATCCACACGTACTGGCTGCCCAGGAAGCGGCCCACAAAGTTCATCAGCACCGCGGAGGCGCCCTGGGCCTCCGCACCGGGGGTGAGGGGGCTGAACAGGCCGGCGATCAGGTTGGCCGCCCACACCACCAGGATGGCGTAGGCCACGTTGGAGGCAATGTCCCGCAGGGAGATGTCCTTGCGGCTCCAGAAGGCGGCGGCCTGGGTTGTGGCGGCGTCCCCGCCGGACGCGCCGCTCTCCACCTCGTCGATGTGGGGGTGGCGGAACTGGCGGCGGAAGAAGCGCATTCCGGCAAAGGCGATGAGTACGAAGAAGTAGCAGGCCATGAGCAGGTTGTCCGCCACCGTGGCGGAGGCGGTGAGGCCGCCGGCGTGGAAGGCGTTGGCCAGGGCGGTGAAGTTCACGCTGCCGCCGATATAGGAGCCGGTCATCATGGCCGCCACCTTGGCCAGGCCCTGGGCGTCTCCGAAGGGGGCCCGCAGCAGGTAGTAGGCCAGAAACGCGCCGGCCACGGTGCCCACCGCGCCGATGAGGAAGATGGTGAGCATCCGCCCGGCCTCCTTCCAGATCCGCCGGATATCGCACTGGAGCAGCAGCAGGGGGATGCCCATAGGCACCACGTAGCCCCAGACAACGTCGTCGTACAGGGGGCATTGGGTGGGGATAATGCCCACGTTGGCCATCAGCATGGCCAGGATGAGGGCGATGATGGAGCCGGAGACCCGGGATGCCCACTGGTATTTCTGCTCCAGACCGATTGCCAGGGCCACAGATACGCACATGACGCCCAGCAGGCCCCAGACGTTGTCCGCCTCGATCAGGGGGTGGCCCAGCCACATTTCAAACAGCATGTTGTTTCCTCCTAAAGTGGTTTTACAGGCGAAGGCATCTTCCGCCCTGCCTGTCCATTATAAAGGGAAATATGCCCGGAGACAACGAAAATTTTTAGGAGCGGGGAGATTTAAGCATGTCTTCCTTTGGATATTTGGCAAAAGGATTCGCTCTAAATGCCTAAAAGCGGGTTATACGGGGAACTACCTGATAAATGTGTGTTTATAAGTTAAACAATATTCTCGCCCAAAATGATTTTAGGCATTGTGGTCAAACATCGGTTCCAGCGTTTATAAAATTTTTCTACACCAAGCTTTGACACTCTTGCATGCGCTTCTTCGTTCTCTAACACCCAATATAAGACATATGTTACCTTACCTACATTTCTTGTGAGACGAATAGGCAGTTCACCGTCTTTCACCGCATTAAAATCTTTTTGCCGGTGAGTACGTTTTATATAACGTACATCTATAACGCCATCCTGTTTCAAATAAAATTCAGCCACTTCCTTCATCAGCGCTTCAATTTCATCCAGCTTTGTTAGTTTTGCCTCATATATACATATTTCATTAAACATAAAATCCTCCCAAAAGCTGCGCTTGCTGGACTGATTATAGCACACAGTGATTAACGCATCAACCTGGCTTTGTAGAAACTGCCGAAATTATACCGCAACAGCACTTTTTATAAAGGACAAAATAAATTCCCTCTTGCGAAACCCCGGCTTTTGTGCTATAAATAATACCTGATACATGCGAAGAACGGGAAAATAACGGGTTCGAGGGCTCTAAGAGAGGGGCGGCCGCTGGCTGAGAGCTGCCCTGGCCAGCGCCGTTTGGTTCGCCCGGGAGCGGCCTGCGAGAGCAGGACGGTTTTCTCCGCCGTTACCGGAGAGTGAGTGCGCGCCCGGCGTGGGGCGCGAATGCGGGTGGTACCGCGGAGGGCTTGCGCCTTTCGTCCCTGTTTGAGGGACGGAGGGCGCTTATTTTTTTGCTTGAAAATGAGAAGGAGGCATTGCGATGACGATGATCGGCAGTTTTGGGATGGGCGGCTTTCAAAGCGTGTTCAGTGTCCTGTTTGCCCTGGGCTTTCTGGTCTTTCTGGGCATATTCCTGGCTGTTTCTATCCGAAGCCTGGGACAGTGGAACAAAAATAACCGCTCCCCCCGGCTCACCGTGGGGGCCCTGGTGACGGCCAAGCGCACCAACGTCTCCCGCCACAGCGGGGCGGACGGCGTTGGACACACCGCCAGCTCCACCACCTACTACGCCACCTTTGAGGTGGAGAGCGGGGACCGGATGGAGCTCCAGCTCAGCGGCCAGGACTACGGCCTGCTGGCGGAGGGGGACCGGGGGTATCTCACCTTCCAGGGCTCCCGCTATCTGGGCTTTGAGCGGGAACAGCAGTAATTTACTATACAAAAGGAGTTTACCATACCATGAGAGAACAACTGGCAAAAATCCGCGCCGAGGCGCTGGCCGCCTTTGAGAGCGTCCAGGACGCCGCCCGCCTGGACGAGCTGCGGGTGAAGTATCTGGGCAAGAAGGGGGAGCTGACGGCCCTGCTCAAGCAGATGGGCAGGCTCACGCCGGAGGAGCGGCCGGTCATGGGCCAGCTGGCCAACGATGTCCGCGCCGCCCTGGAGGGGGCCCTGGAGGCGAGCTCCAAAAAGCTGGAGGCCTCCGCCCTGGAGCGGCGGCTGCAAAACGAGGCCCTGGACGTGACCATCCCCGGCAGGGCGGTCTCCATCGGCCGCCAGCACCCCATGAACATCGCCCTGGACGAGCTGAAGGACATCTTTATCGGCATGGGCTTCCAGGTCCTGGACGGGCCGGAGGTGGAGCTGGCGGAGCTGAACTTTGACCGGCTCAACGCCGGGGAGGGCCACCCCAGCCGGGACTGGTCCGACACCTTCTACTTTGATCGGGACAGCCGGGTCATGCTCCGCAGCCAGACCTCCCCCATCCAGGTCCGGGCCATGGACGCCCTGCCCCTGCCCATCCGCATGGTGGCCCCGGGCCGGGTGTACCGGAAGGACGAGGTGGACGCCACCCACTCCCCCATGTTCCACCAGGTGGAGGGCATGGTCATCGACAAGGGCGTGACCATGGCGGATCTGAAGGGCACGCTGAACACCGTGGCGGAGCAGCTCTTCGGCGAGGGCACGAAAACCCGCTTCCGCCCCCACCACTTCCCCTTCACCGAGCCCAGCTGCGAGATGGACGTACAGTGCCACAAGTGCGGCGGCGTGGGCTGCTCCACCTGCAAGGGGGAGGGCTGGATCGAGCTGCTGGGGGCCGGGATGATCCACCCCAGGGTGCTGGAGATGAGCGGCATTGATCCGGAGGTCTACTCCGGCTGGGCCTTCGGCTTCGGCCTGGAGCGGCTGGCCCTGCGGCGGTTCAAGATCGACGATATGCGGCTGATCTTTGAGAACGACGTGCGGTTCCTGGAGCAGTTTTAGCTCTTTCCCTTCTTTTTCTTGAAAGAAAAAGAAGCAAAAAGAACTTTATCCGCCCTACGGGCCTGTCTACCGACAAAGCGCGTCTAAAGTTTTTCTTTTGCTTCTTTTCTTTGTTCACAAAGAAAAGAAGAGAAAAAACACAACACAGAAGGATGTTTGCGATATATGAAACTGAGCAGAAAATGGCTCAACGAGTTTGTCACCGTTGACGCCAATGACAAGGATTTCGCCGAGGCCATGACCCTCTCCGGCTCCAAGGTGGAGGGGACGGAGGACCTGGGCGCAGAGATCTCCAACGTGGCAGCGGGCCGGATCACGGCCATGGAGCGCCACCCGGACTCGGACCACATGTGGATCTGCCAGCTGGACGTGGGCCGGGACGAGCCGGTCCAGATCGTCACCGGGGCCTGGAACATCCACGTGGGGGACATGGTGCCCGTGGCCCTGCACAAGTCCACCCTCCCCGGCGGCAAGCGGATTGAAAAGGGCAAGCTGCGGGGCGTGCTGTCCAACGGGATGCTCTGCTCCCTCAGCGAGCTGGGCCTGGACGAGCGGGACTTCCCCTACGCCGTCATTGAGGCCGCCGCTCTCCTGAACGACTACAAGCCCATTGACCCGGAAAAGCCCTCCATCCCCCAGGGCGTGACCCCGGGATACCAGATCTCCGGCAGCGTCAAGGCCGCCTTTGTGACCAAGGTGGAGAGCCTTGGGGACGGCCGCTTCGCGGTGAGCTGCGACAGCGGCGGAACCTGCCACACCATCACCACCGCCCTTGCCAACATCCACGCCCACGACACCGTCGCCCTGGACACGGCGCGGGAGCGCATCTGCACCTTGGCGGACCTCCACGCGGAGCAGCGGGAGTTCCCCCACTGCATCCCGGACGGCATCTTTGTCCTTCAGGAGGACTGCAAGCCCGGAGACGACATCCGGCCTGTAACGGGCCTGGACGACCACGTGGTGGAGTTTGAGATCACCCCCAATCGGCCCGACTGCCTGTCCGTCATCGGTCTGGCCCGGGAGGCCTCCGCCACCTTTGACCAGCCCCTGACCCTCCACACCCCCACAGTCAGAGGGGGCGGCCCCGGGAATCTGGCGGAGCTGCTGGACGTGGAGACCCCGGACCCGGACCTCTGTCCCCGGTATACCGCCCGGATGGTGCGCAATGTGAGGATCGGCCCCTCCCCCAAGTGGATGCGGGAGCGGCTGCGGGCCATGGGCGTGCGGCCCATCAACAACATCGTGGATATCACCAACTACGTCATGCTGGAGTACGGCCAGCCCATGCATGCCTTTGACTACCGCTATGTAAAGGGCGGGAAGATCGTCGTCCGCCGGGCCCAGGAGGGGGAGGAGCTCACCACCCTGGACGGCAATGTGCGCAAGCTCACGCCCAACATGCTGGTCATCGCCGACGAGACCCGGGCCGTGGGTCTGGCGGGCATCATGGGCGGCGAGAACAGCGAGATCGTGGAGGACACGGCGGACGTGGTCTTCGAGTCCGCCAACTTTGACGGTACCTGCATCCGCAAGGCCGCTCTGGCCCTGGGCATGCGCACCGAGGCCTCCGCCAAGTTTGAGAAGGGCCTGGATCCCCTCAACACCCTCCCCGCTGTGGACCGCGCCTGCGAGCTGGTGGAGCTGCTGGGGGCCGGCGAGGTGGTGGACGGCGTGATCGACGTGCTCAACCACGTGCCCCAGCCCCGGACCATCACCATGGACCCAGAGCGGATCAACGCCCTGCTGGGCACGGATATCGAGGCTGCGGACATGTACCGATACTTGGAGCGGGTGGAGATCCGCACGGAAAACCGGGACTTCCCCAACGGCACCGCCCCTGTCGCCATCCCCTCCTGGCGGAGCGACGTGCTGGCCATGGCGGATCTGGCGGAGGAGGTGGCCCGGCTCCACGGGTACAACAACATCCCCGCCACCCTCATGCGGGGGGAGACCACCCGTGGAGGCTACACCCCGGCCCAGCAGGCGGAGCGCCGCCTGGGCGCGGTGTGCCGGGCCTGCGGGTACAGCGAGATCATCACCTACTCCTTCATCTCCCCCTCCTGCTACGACAAGATCCGCTGGGCCCCCGACGAGCCCCTGCGCCAGTCCCTGCGCATCCTCAACCCCCTGGGGGAGGACACCTCCATCATGCGCACCACCACCCTGCCCTCCATGCTGGAGGTGCTGGCCCGGAACGTCAACTACCGCAACCGGGCCGCCCGGCTCTACGAGGTGGGCAAGATCTATCTCCCCGGCGGGCCCGGCGGACTGGCCAACGAGCCCCGGATGCTCACCCTGGGCGCTTACGGGGAGGACATGGACTTTTTCGCCATCAAGGGGGCCGTGGAGGCCCTGCTGAAGGAGCTGCGGGTCAAGGACGTGACCTTTGAGGCCTACGGCGAGGACCCCTCCTACCACCCCGGCCGCTGCGCGGCCGTCCGGGCCGGCGAGGACTGGCTGGGCGTGGTGGGTCAGATCCACCCCCTGACGGCGGCCGCCTACGGCGTGGAGGAGGACCTCTACTGCGCCGAGCTGAGCTTTGACACCCTGCTGGCCCACCAGGGCCCGGGGGTGGAGTACGCGCCCCTGCCCCGGTTCCCGGCGGCGGCCCGGGATATCGCCGTGGTCTGCCGGGAGGAGATCACCGTGGGCGCACTGGAGGCCTGCATCCGCCGGGCCGGCGGGAAGCTCCTGCGGGAGACGGCCCTCTTTGACATCTACCGTGGCCAGGGCGTGGCCGCCGGCAGCAAGAGTGTGGCCTTCAGCCTCACCCTCCGCGCCGACGATCGGTCCATCACCGCCGGGGAGGCGGACGAGGAGGTCAAGACCATCCTGGCCGCCCTGGAGGCGGAGCTGGGCGCGGTGCTGCGGTAAACCGGGAAACCAACTACTGAGGGGATGCCCATCGGGGCATCCCCTCTTTGGCGGCTGTAGGGAATTTCGTCAAAAAATCCCGGCCTACCCCTTTCCCCCGGGGGCAATCTGTGCTATACTATTGAATCAATATACGATATGCGATGCGGCGGGAGGACGGCATGGACTATCTCACCCACAACGAAATCGAGACCGAGGCCCTGGGCGAGACCCTGGCCCGCCGGCTGGGGGCCGGGGACGTGGTGGCCTACCGGGGGGACCTGGGGGCGGGCAAGACCGCCTTCACCCGGGGACTGGCCCGGGGGCTGGGCTGCACGGGCCGGGTCACCAGCCCCACCTTCACCGTGGTCAACGAGTACGAGGGCCGGCTGCCCCTCTTCCACTTTGACCTCTACCGCCTGGATGGGGAGGACGCCCTCTACGATATCGGCTGGGAGGACTACCTGGACCGGGGCGGCGTGTGCGCCGTGGAGTGGAGCGAGCGGGCGGAGGCCGCCCTGCCCCGGGAGACGGTCTGGGTCTCCATCCGCCGGTGCGCGGAGAGCGAGGACTGGCGGCGCATTACCATTGAAGGGAGGGCGGGCGATGAAGCTGCTGGCCCTTGAGAGCACAGCCAAGGCCGCGTCCTGCGCGGTGCTGAGGGACGGCGAGGTCCTGGCCTCCTCCTGGCAGGCCACGGGCCTGACCCACAGCCGGACCCTGCTGCCCATGGTGGAGGACATGCTGAAAAACAGCGAGCTCTCTCTGGCGGATATGGACGCGCTGGCCGTGGCGGCGGGGCCCGGGTCCTTCACCGGCCTGCGCATCGGCATGGCCGCCGTGAAGGGGCTGGCCTGGGCGTCGGACAAGCCCTGCGTCCCCGTGTCCACCCTGGAGGCCATGGCCTGGCCCCTGGCCCACCTGGAGGGTGTGATCGTGTGCGCCATGGACGCCCGGCGGCAGCAGATCTACAACGCCGTTTTCCGGGCCGGGGACGGGGCCCTCACCCGCCTGCGGGAGGACCGGGCCGTCTCCCTGGAGGACGCGGCGGCGGATCTGGCGGCGCTGGGGGAGCCCCTCACTATTGTGGGGGACGGGGCCGCCCTGTGCGGAGACTTTTTCCGGGAAAAGAACATCCCCTGCCGTCTGGCCCCGGTCCATCTGCGCCTCCAGAGCGCCGTGGGCGTGGGACTGGCCGCCTGCCGCCTCTGGCCGGACGGGGCTGTGGACCCCCAGGCCCTGGCCCCGGTGTATCTGCGCCTGAGTCAGGCGGAGCGGGAGCGGATGGAGCGGGAGAAGGCAACATAGGATCAAAAGGAATCCGAGAGGCGCTTTTCCGTTCGCGCCGCCTCCGGATGAAGTGAGAAACGCCGTACAAAAGAAGGGAGAATGCTATGTTCAGTGAGAATGTCCATGTGGTAACCCACCCCCTGGTCAGCCATAAGCTGACCATTCTGCGGGACAAGGACACCGCCACCAAGGATTTCCGGGAGCTGGTCAGCGAGATCGGCATGCTGCTGACCTACGAGGCCACCCGGGATCTGCCCCTGGTGGACAAGGAGGTGGAGACCCCCATCTGCAAGACCATGGCCCCCACGATCCGGGGCAAGAAGTTCGCCGTGGTGCCCATCCTCCGGGCCGGCCTGGGGCTGGTGGAGGGGGTGCTGCGGATGGTGCCCTCCGCCCGGGTGGGCCACATCGGCCTGTACCGGAACGAGGACACCCTGGAGCCGGTGAAGTACTTCTGCAAGATGCCCAAGGACGTGGCAGAGCGGGACGTGCTGATCGTGGACCCCATGCTGGCCACCGGCGGGTCCGCTGCGGCGGCCATCGGGTTTATGAAGGAGTACGGCTGCGCCAACATCAAGCTCATGGTGCTGCTGGCCGCGCCGGAGGGCATTGAGCGCATCCAGCGGGAGCACCCGGATGTGGAGATCTACTGCGGCGCGGTGGACGAGAAGCTCAACGAGAACGGATACATTGTCCCCGGCCTGGGCGACGCGGGGGACCGGATTTTCGGGACCAAGTAGCGATGGGAAGAACGCTGGAGACGGACCGCCTGCTGCTGCGGCCCTTCCGCCCGGAGGACCGGGCGGACTGCTTCGCCTTCCTCTCGGACCCGGAGACCTGCCATCTGGACGGTGGCTATGAGCCTTTCCGGGAGATGGACCGGGACTACGACGCGCTGATGGAGAAGCTCGCCGGCCAGGAGGGGCGGTACATGGTGGAGGAGCGGGCCTCCTGCCGGGTAGTGGGCACGGTCCACATTTTCAAGGACGCCCTCCGGCGGGTGCCGGCCATGGAGATCGGCTACGTCATCAGCCCCGCCTGCCGCCGCCGGGGCTACGCTGCGGAGGCGGTGGAGCGGGTGATCCGGTACCTCTTTGAGGAGACGGACACGGTCCTGGTGACGGCCGGCGCGGCGGCGGGAAACGCCGCCTCCCTGGCCCTGCTGGAGAAGCTGGGCTTTATCCGGGAGGGGCGGATCCACAAGGGGTTTTTCCTGCCGGGGGAGGGCGCGGTGGACCTTATCAGCTTCTATCGGGAGCGGAATACGTAAGAAAAGCAGAGGAGTGGGGCTGTCCCACTCCTCTGCTTATTTCTTTTTCTTATCCAGCGGCGTGGGCGTGTTGGTCAGACCGGCGATGTAGTCGATGGAGACGTTGTACCGCTTGGCCAGACGGATAATCAGGGAGAAGGGCGGCTCCCGTTTGCCCTGCTCATAGTTGGTGTAGGTGGTCTTGTGCATTCCCAGTTCATTGACAAGCGCTGTCTGGGACAAATCTGCGTCCTCCCGCAGGTCCCGCAGACGCGGATAGTAACCAGCCATAGCAGTACCTCTCAGCGTTTCTCTTTGTTCAGCGGCGTAGGCGTGTTGGTCAGACCGGCAATGTAGTCGATGGAGACGTTGTACCGCTTAGCCAGACGGATAATCAGGGAGAAGGGCGGCTCCCGTTTGCCCTGCTCATAGTTGGTGTAGGTGGTCTTCGGCATTTTCAGCTCCTGCACCAGTTCGTCCTGGGTCAGATCGGCGTCCTCCCGCAGATCGCGGAGCCGGGGATAGTATGAGGCCATAGGCACCTCCTCTGGAACGGATATTTTTTGTAAGAGACGCTTCCTGTTCACTCCTCCCCCAGCGACAGCCCCTGGAAAAAGTCGTCAAAGGAAGCGCCGTATATCTTCTTCATCCCCAGCAGCACACTGACCCGGACGCTGTAGCGCCCCAGCTCCATCTGGGAGACAATCTCCCTGCTGACGGGGAGGCCCATGAGCTGGAGCTGGGCGGCCGCCCCTGCCTGGGAGAGCCCTGCCCGCCTCCGAAGCCGCCGGAGATTTACGCCTATGGATATATCCTGTTTCAGTTTTTCTTCCATATCTTACCCCTGATTCTTGGAATGGATTAATTCCACTGTTGATTTTATCTGTTTTTTGTGGTAAGATTGGAATATATACATTCCAAGAAAAAGATATGGAGAACATATGAGTAATCGAAAGACCTTTACCGGGGGAACCGCAAGGCGCTACGCAACCCTGGCTGGCCGGGTGGACGAGGCCATCACCCGCCTGGAGAGCATGACCGAACGGCAGGCCTTTGACTGGTTTCACGTCCAGCAGGTCAAGGAATTGCTGAAAAGCGCCCTGCTGGAGGCGGAGGAGCAGTACATAGAGGAGGCCGGCAATCCCCCCGCCCTCATCCTCCTCCCGCCCACGGACCCCTCATCATAGAGGCCGCCTTCGTCAAAGCGCACAAACCCGCGCCGCTTTTTTTGGCTGCGTCCCCGGCGGATATCGCAGATGTTTCCATTGTAATTCGCCGGAAAAGCAAGTATAATAGATCTGTAAAAGTTCATACGGTGGTAGCTGTAACGAAGTGCCGCGCGCACGGGCTGCAACTATCACTCAGCTCTGCTTGGGTGTTTCAAACGAAAAAGGTTTGAAACATTTTTTATTTCCACCACAGGAGAAAGAGGAGGAAAATGCAATGTACATTCTGGCAAACGGCAGACTCATCACCCGGGACAGCGCCCTGCCCTACCTGGAGGACGGCGGCGTGGCCATTGACGGAGAGCGCATTGCCGCCGTGGGCTCCACCGCCCAGCTGCGGCAGCAGTACCCGGAGGCGGAGCTGGTGGACGCCAGGGGCGGCGTCATCATGCCCGGGCTTATCAACGCCCACACCCACATCTATTCCGCCCTGGCCCGGGGCCTCGCCATTGACGGCAACAGCCCCACCAACTTCCTGGAGGTGCTGGAGGGGACCTGGTGGGCCATTGACCGCCGCCTGACCCTGGCCGGCACCCGGGCCAGCGCGGACGCGCTGTACATGGACTGCATCAAGCAGGGGGTCACCACCATCTTTGACCACCACGCCTCCTTCGGCGAGATCCCCGGCTCCCTCTTCCAGATCGCGGAGAGCGCCCGGCGCTTCGGCGTCCGCTCCTGTCTGTGCTACGAGGTCAGCGACCGGGACGGGGCGGAGAAGGCTGACCAGGCCGTCCGGGAGAATAGGGACTTCCTGGACTGGTGCGAGAAAAATCCCAGCTCCATGCTGGCGGCTATGTTCGGCGGCCACGCCCTGTTCACCATCAGCGACGCCACCTTTGAGAAGATGGCCGGCGCCAACGGCGGCCGCACCGGCTTCCACATCCACGTCTCCGAGGGCATGAACGACGTGTACGACAGCCTGCGGACCTACGGCCGCCGGCCGGTCCAGCGGCTCCAGGACCACGGCGTTCTGGGCCCCAGAACCATCCTGGGCCACTGCATCCACGTAAACACGGCGGAGATGGAGCTCATCCGGGAGACCGGGACCATGTGCGTCAACAACCCGGAGAGCAACATGGGCAACGCCGTGGGCTGCTCCCCGGTGCTCCAGCTCATGGAGCGGGGCATCACCGTGGGCCTGGGCACCGACGCCTACACCAACGACATGCTGGAGAGCCTGAAGGCCGCCCTGGCCATTCAGCGCCACAACGCCTGCCTGCCCAACGTGGGCTGGTGCGAGGTCACGGACATGCTCTTCAAAAATAACCCCCTCATGGCGGAGAAGTCCTTCGGCGTTCCCCTGGGCAGACTGGCCCCCGGCGCGGCGGCGGACGTGATCGTCATGGACTACAAGCCCTTTACCCCCTTCTCCGGGGAGAACATCGACGGCCACATGCTCTTCGGCATGACCGGCCGCCAGTGCCAGACCACCATCTGCAACGGCAAAATCCTCATGCGGGACCGGGAGCTGGTGGGGGTGGATGAGGAGGCCGAGAACGCCCGCATCCTGGAGGAGAGCAAAAAGCTGTGGGGCGAACTCAACCACAGAGCGTATTAATTCATCGAATCATGACGAAAAGGAGAGGAAAACCATGTCTGAACAGATGATTCCCATCCCCTTTAGGGAATTGATGACCTGGATTGTGACGGAGCACGGCCGGGAGGGGTCCGTCTTCGGCGTCCACCGGCCCTACCACGCCGGGGAGAAACGTCTGCCCATCTTCGGGGACGAGCGGATCGAGACCCCCTTCGGCCCCGCCGCCGGACCCAACACCCAGCTGGCCCAGAACATCGTGGCCGCCTACTTCGCCGGGGCCCGGTTCTTTGAGCTGAAAACCGTGCAGAAGATGGACGGCGCGGAGCTGGCCGCCTGCATCAGCCGCCCCTGCATTCTGGCGGAGGACGAGTGCTACAACTGCGAGTGGTCCACGGAGCTCACGGTTCCCCAGGCCTATGAGGAGTACGTGAAGGCCTGGTGCGCGTGCAAGATCCTGGCCCGGGTCTGGGGCCTGGGGGACCCGGAGGGGTTTGTCTTCAACATGTCCGTGGGCTATGACCTGGAGGGCATCCAGGGGCCCAAGATCGACAAGTACCTCAGCGGCATGATGGACGCGTCCGGCGCGCCGGTCTTTCAGGAGTGCCTCCGGGTGCTCCGGGACATGTTCCCCCAAGAGACGGCGTTTATCAACGCCATCTCCCCCCGGGTGTCCCGCAGCGTCACCGTCTCCACCCTCCACGGCTGCCCGCCGGAGGAGATCGAGCGCATCGCCTCCTATCTGCTCACGGAGAAGGGCCTCCACACCTACGTCAAGTGCAACCCCACCATCCTGGGCTACCAGTCCGCCCGGGAGATCCTGGACGGCATGGGCTACGACTACGTGTCCTTTGACGAGCACCACTTCCGGGAGGACTTGCAGTACAAGGACGCCATCCCCATGTTCCGCCGCCTGCTGGCCCTGGCCGGGGAGCGGGGGCTGGAGTTCGGACTGAAGCTGTCCAACACCTTCCCCGTGGAGGTGAAAAACAAGGAGCTGCCTGCGGAGGAGATGTACATGGCCGGCAAGAGCCTGTTCCCCCTGACCATTGAGATGGCCCGGCGGGTGAGCAGGGACTTTGACGGCCGCCTGCGGCTGAGCTACTCCGGCGGCGCGGACTACTTCAACATTGACAGGCTCTTCCAGTGCGGGGTCTGGCCTGTCACCATGGCCACCACGGCCCTCAAGCCCGGCGGCTATCAGCGGTTCACCCAGATTGCGGAGAAGCTGGAGGCCCTGCCCTTCGCCCCCTTCACCCGGGTGGACACGGCGGGGGGGGAGGCCCTGGCCCTGGCGGCCCGGCGGGACCCCCTCCACGTGAAGGCGGTCAAGCCCCTGCCCCGGCGGAAGCTGGCGGAGAGGGTTCCCCTCATGGACTGCTTCACCGCCCCCTGCAAGGGCGGCTGCCCCATTGGCCAGGACATCCCGGAGTACATGGAGCTCTGCCGTCAGGGCAGGTACGCCCAGGCCCTGGAGGTCATTCTGGAGAAGAACCCCCTGCCCTTCATCACCGGCACGATCTGCGCCCACCACTGCATGGACAAGTGCGCCCGGAACTTCTATGACCGGCCGGTCCAGATCCGCGCCGGGAAGCTGACGGCGGCGGAGCGGGGATACGAGGAGGTTCTGGCAAAGCTGCGCCCCTCTGGGTCTGTGCGGGACAACCGGCGGGCGGCCGTCATCGGCGGCGGTCCCACCGGCATGGCGGCGGCCTTCTTCTGCGCCCGGGCCGGGGTGCCCGTCACCCTCTTTGAGCAGGCGGACGCCCTGGGGGGCGTGGTCCGCCGGGTGATCCCCGATTTCCGCATCAGCGCCGAGGCCATTGACAGGGACGCTGCCCTCCTGGAGAAGCTGGGCGTGGACCTGCGGCTGAACACCCCCGCCCCCTCTGTGGAGGCGCTGAAGGCCCAGGGGTACACCCATATCCTTCTGGCCGTGGGCGCGTGGAAGCCGGGCAGGCTGGACATCCCCGGCAATGTGCGGCCGGTCATCTCCTGGATGGAGGCTGTGAAGGCCGGCCGGCGGGAGAAGCTGGGCCATGTGGCCGTGGTGGGCGGCGGCAACACGGCCATGGACGCGGCCCGTCTGGCCCTCCGGGCCGGGGCGGAGAGCTGCACCCTGGTCTACCGCCGGACGAAAAAATATATGCCCGCCGACGCTGAGGAGCTGGAGCTGGCTCTGGCGGACGGGGTCCGGTTCCTGGAGCTGGCTGCGCCGGTGGGGCAGGGGGACGGCAGGCTGGTGTGCCGGAAGATGGCCCTGGGCGCGCCGGACGCGTCCGGCCGCCGGACCCCGGTGGAGACGGAGGAGACCCTGGAGCTCCCCTGTGACACGGTGATTTCCGCCGTGGGGGAGCGGGTGGACGGCGATCTGCTGGCCTCCCTGGGCGTGGAGACGGGGGAGAATGGCCGGCCCGCCTTCCGCACCAATCTGGAGAATGTGTACGCCGCCGGGGACGTTCTCCGGGGTCCGGCCACGGTGGTGGAGGGCATTGCCGACGCGGCGGCCTTTGCGGAGCTCGCTGCCGGCGCGAGGCGGGAGCCCTCCATTCCCGGCTGCGCTCAGGTGGACCGGGAGGAGGCCCTGGCAAGAAAGGGGGTCCTCTGCCTGTCCGCCAAGCGGGAGGGGGAGCGGTGCCTCCAGTGCGGCGCGGTGTGCGAGACCTGCGCCGGCGTGTGCCCCAACCGGGCCAACGTGGTTATCCCGCTGCCCGACGGCCGCCGCCAGATCCTCCACGTGGACCGGATGTGCAACGAGTGCGGCAACTGCCAGTCCTTCTGCCCCTACGACAGCGCCCCCTACCGGGATAAGCTCACCCTGTTCCACGACAGGGCCGGCTTTGACGAGAGCGGGGACAACCAGGGCTTCCTGCCCCTGGGGGAGGGCCGGGTTCTGGTGCGGCTGAACGGACGGGTGGAGGAGATTGACCTGGACGCCGCCAACGATCTGCCCGCTGACGTGGAGACGCTCATCTATACGGTGCTCAGCCAGTACCGCTATCTGCTGTAAAGGAAATTTCCTGTATAGCGGTTATAAGAGAACGGGTCCCGGCCTCCGAAGAGGCCGGGACCCGTTTGACACAGCTTCAGGGAGCGCCGGGATCAGATGTTGGTGAGGACATACTTCAGAACGAACAGCACGGCGATGATATACACCAGCAGGGGCACGTCCTTGGCCTTGCCCCGGGCCAGCTTAATGATGCTGTAGCTGATGAAGCCAAAGCCGATGCCGTCGGAGATGGAGTAGGCGAAGGGCATCATGGAGATGGTGAGGAAAGCCGGGATGGCGCACTCCAGATCGTTCCAGTCGATGCTCACCGCGCCCTTCATCATCAGCACGCCCACGATAATCAGCGCGGGGGCCGTGGCGGCGGAGGGGATGATGCCGGCGATGGGGGCCAGCAGGATGGACACCACGAACAGCACGCCCACCACCAGAGAGCTCAGGCCCGTGCGGGCGCCCTCGGAGATGCCGGTGGAGGACTCCACGAAGGTGGTGACGGTGGAGGTGCCCAGGCAGGCGCCGCAGCAGGTGGCGATGGCGTCGGCGATGAGGGCACGGTCGCCGCCGGGGAGGTTGCCGTGCTTGTCGGTCATGCCGGCGTTGGTGGCGGTGCCGATGAGGGTGCCCACGGTGTCAAAGCAGTCCACCAGGGCGAAGCTGATGACAGCGGTCAGCAGGGGCAGAATGCCCTTCTCCATCACGCCGCCGATGTTCAGCTTCATGAACAGGGGGGCCAGGGTGACGCCCTCCATGGTGATGGCCTCGGGGAAGGAGGTCAGGCCCATGGGGAAAGCGATGACGGTGGTGACCAGGATGCCGATGACAATGGCGCCCTTGACCCTGTAGCACATGAGGATGGCGATGACCAGCAGGCCGATGAGGGTGAGGATGCCGTCCTTGTTGCCGGCGAAGTTGAGGGCCGGCACACCGGAGCCGAAAGCGATCAGCTTCACGTTCAGAAGGCCGATAAAGGCGATGAACAGGCCGATGCCGGCGGAGATGGCGCTCTTGAGGAAAGCGGGGATGGAGGCGATGATCTTGCTGCGCAGGGGGCTCACGGCGATAATCAGGAACAGGACGCCGCTGAGCAGCACGATGGCCAGGGCCTCCTGCCAGGTGTAGCCCATGCCCAGGCAGACCGTGTAGGTGAAGAAGGCGTTGAGGCCCATGCCGGGGGCCTGGGCGAAGGGGGCGTTGGCCAGCAGGGCCGTGAGCACGCAGCCGATGGCGGCGGCGGCGCAGGTGGCCACCAGCACAGGCACCCACAGCTCGCCGGGCATGGCGGGGTAGAAGGCCGGATCGCTGGGGCCGGCGTTCAGATTGACGCACAGCATGTTGGGGTTGACGAAGATGATGTAGGCCATAGCAAAGAACGTGGTGATGCCGCCTACGATCTCAGTGCGGATGCTGCTGCCCCGCTCGGAGATCTTAAAGAATTTGTCCATATTTCTCCTCCTCTTTCACAAAGACAGCCGTAAGGGCGGGATTGCCCCTGTCTTGTCTGAGACTATCTTACACCATTTTGTCCAAAAAGAAAAGCCCTAGCGCAAAACCAGAAAAATTTTTGTGCAAGCTCACGGTTTTTTAGGAAAGTATTTGGCAAAATTTTCCCTTTACCACCATTTTCCCGAAATAGTGCTTCTCAAGCAGGGAAAAATATGGTATGGTAGGATCCTGAAGGCCGTTCCGGCGCGTATGCCGGCAGCGGGAGAGGAGGAGGCGGGACCATGGAGAACACGGTGGATACAGGCGCCCTTCTGGAGGAGACCGGCGACGCGGCCTCCCTGGTGGAGGGATGGATGAAGGCCAGCTGGGGTATGCTGAGCGTGGAGAAGATCCTCTGGGCGGCGGCGCTGCTGGCGGTGTGCCTGCTCCTGATCCGGCTGGTGATGGGGCTGGTGCGGCGGCTGCTGAGCCGGTCCTCCCTGGAGGAGCGGACCGGCCGGTATGTCCAGCAGGGCGTCCGGACGCTGCTGTATGTGCTGACAGCCCTGATGGTGGCGGGAAGCCTGGGCATCGACGTGACCAGTCTCGTCGCACTGGTGGGCGTATTCGGGCTGGCGGTGTCCCTGGCGGTGCAGGACGTGCTCTCCAATCTGGCCGGAGGCATGGTGCTGCTCTTCTCCAAGCCCTTCACCCTGGGGGACTATGTGGCCACGGAGGACGGGGAGGGCGTGGTGGAGGAGATCACCCTGACCCACACCAAGCTGGACACCGTGGACGGCCAGCGGGTGATGCTGCCCAACAGCCGCCTGGTGGCGGGGAAGATCGTCAACTACTCCGTCCGGGGCGTCCGCCGGGCGGATCTGGCCGTGTCCGCCTCCTACGACGACAGCGCCGGGGCGGTGCGGGCCTCCTGCCTGCGGGCCCTGAGCCGGGTGCCCGGCATTCTGGAGGAGCCTCCGCCCCAGGTGGTGGTATCCGCCTATGGGGAGAGCGCCGTGGCCTACCGGGTGCGCTTCTGGGCGTCCACGGAGGTCTTCTGGGACGCCCACAACGCCGCCCTGGAGGAGGTGCGCGCCTGCTTCAAGGAGGACGGGATCACCATGACCTACAACCACCTCAACGTCCATCTGGTGGATGAAAAAAACACAAAAGAAAAGTGAGTACAATCTATTTATGTTGGAGTTCAAGCCCATTCAAGTGAGGAGCGCGGCCCGGCTGCGCAAATACTACAGCCATTGCACCTACCGCCTGTGCGAATACTCTGCGGGAACGAAGCTCATGTGGCGGCAGCACTGGCGCCCCGAGTATGCGGAGACCAACGGGTGTCTGGTGGTGCTCAACCACAGCAGCCACTTCGGGTACATGTTCGACTACCCGGTGCCCCTGCCCGGGGAAGGCGACATTGACGCCGCCCTGGACGAGATCGACGCCTGGTGCATGGAGAAGGGCACGGCCCCCCGGTTCGGCGTGGTGCCGGTGGAGGAGCGGGAGTATCTGATGGACCGCTACCCCTACACAGCCGTGGACAACGACCGGCTCTGGCAGGACTACCTCTACCGGGCGGAGGATCTGAGCGCCTTTGCCGGGCGGCGCTACTCCGGCCAGCGCAACCACATCAACAAGTTCCGCAAGCTCTACCCCGACGCCGTCTACCGGGACCTCACCGAGGCGGACGCCGAGGCGGTGGAGGCCTTCTGGGAGGAGTTCCACCAGGTGTTCAACAAGGAGGACGCCCTGGCGAAAAAGGAGCTGTGCTATGCCCGGAAGCTGATGCGGCAGGTGGGCAAGCGGTGGGTCCTGGCCGGGTGCGTGGAGCTGGAGGGCAAGCTGCTGGCCATCTCCCTGGGGGAGATCTGCGGGGACACCCTGGTCTGCCACATCGAGAAGGGGCTGCCCCAGTACGAGGGGGTGTACCCCTTTATGGTCCAGTCCTTTGCCGCCGCCCACAGCCAGGGCCTGCGGTGGATCAACCGGGAGGACGACGCCGGGGACCGGGGCCTGCGCACCAGCAAGCTGCAATACCTGCCCGCGGACATGGGGGCCAAGCTCCGGGTTCAGACCCGCAGCGAGCTGTCCCTCCTGGAGGAGATCCCTGTCCTGAAGAGCGAGCGGCTGACTCTGGACGCGCTGAGGGAGGCGGACCGGGCGGCCTATAACCGCCTGTGCCTGGACGATGAGCGCAACCGCTGGTGGGGCTACGACTACCGGGCGGACCTGGAGGGGGAGCTGACGGAGGACTACTTTCTGGAGGTGGCCCGCCGGGACTTTGGGAACCGGCTGGCGGTGAACTTCGCGGTGCGCCTGGACGGGGCGTTCATCGGGGAGGCGGTGCTCTATCGGTTTGACTACAAGGGGGCCGCAGAGCTGGGCTGCCGCATCCTGCCGGAGTTCGCCGGAAACGGGTACGGGCAGGAGGCCTTCCGCCGGGCGGCGGAGTGGAGCCTCTATGAGCTGGGCCTGAGCCGGCTGCGGGGCAAGTGCTTCCACGAGAACGAGGCCTCCCGGCGGATGCTGGAGTCGTGTATGCGCCCGGCCGGGGAGGACGAGACCTTTCTGTACTTTGAGAAGACGGTATGATCCGTCTGCGGGGGCGGCTCTGCCGCCCCCGGGAAAATTTTCTGAAAAATTTGGATTTACCGCTTGACATTGGGGGTGTGTTTTAGTATAATAACCCTTGCCGTTCAGGAAACAGCCTTGGGAGCATAGCTCAGCTGGTTAGAGCACCTGCCTTACAAGCAGGGGGTCACTGGTTCGAGTCCAGTTGTTCCCACCATTTCATAGGCTGGATTTTCTGGAGGAGAGATGGCCCAGTAGTTCAGTTGGTTAGAACGCCAGCCTGTCACGCTGGAGGTCGACGGTTCGAGCCCGTTCTGGGTCGCCATTTTTTCGGGCGGAACGCCCGATATGCCTCTGTAGCTCAGTTGGTAGAGCAGCGGACTGAAAATCCGCGTGTCGTTGGTTCAATTCCGACCGGAGGCACCAATCATGTGCAGCTGGATTGCCCGGAGAGCAGTACAGCTTATTCCGTTGAAGGCTGCACATTTATGCGGGCGTAGCTCATCTGGTAGAGCGCCACCTTGCCAAGGTGGAGGTAGCGGGTTCGAGCCCCGTCGCCCGCTCCACAAAAGGGAGTCAGGAGCAAGGTCCTTTTGCTCCTGATTCCTAATATGGCGACATAGCCAAGTGGTAAGGCAAGGGTCTGCAAAACCCTGATTCCCCGGTTCAAATCCGGGTGTCGCCTCCATAGAAAAGTCCTTAGAGCCGCAAGGTTTTGAGGACTTTTTTCTATGCTTTTCACCAGTGGTTTTCCTTATCATAGAGTTAGGAAGCATTCTGAATAAACTGCTCCATCCGATCCGCACGTTCCTTTTTCATCTGTTCAGTAACATGACCGTAGATATCCAGAGTAAAGGAGGCGGTGGCATGTCCCAAGTTGCTCTGCACCGTTTTGATGTCGTCCCCGCTTTTTATCGCGGCCACCGCATAAGAGGGCCTAAGCTCGTGGAAGCGGAAAATGAAGCCATCCTCGTGGAAGTGGAAAACAGAACATGATATAATCCCCTCAAGTGCTATGGTTTGCGCCATAGCACTTTTTATATAGTAAGCTTCTGGATCTTAAGGAATCGAAAATTATAAATAGGGGATATTCTGGTTGCCTCATAGTTTTGTCTGGCGGTCATAGTGCAGATGGAGTTTATTTGTTTAGAGAGCGATATATTCCTGTACCAATATTTTCACCTGGATTAATGCTAGGTATTGTTCTCACAGATTCTACAAGGCCATGGCCTCTAAATTACAACATATATAATTCTATTTAAATATAATAATTTCCGGTTTTATCAGTTATAAATGCTTGAGAAAAAGTTGATTTTTTATAAGATTTATGATATAACCTATATAAGAAAATCTTGGAGTGGACGATATGAAAAATAATTACTTCTCAGACATTGTATGGCATTGTAATTACCAACTCGTTCTTGTGCCCCGGAATATGGCAACAAGTGCATTTTGTATACTTAGGCGGGAGTTGGAGACGATCTTTGCAGATATTTGCCGCAGACTTGAAGTTGATATATTGTCATTAGAAATCAGCCCGAACCATGTTTATATACAACTCAGCATTCATCCGCGGAATAGTCCGTTAGAGGTGGTCCGGTCTCTGAAAAACATAAGCAGCAGCGAATTGTTTCAGCGGTATTCAGGTTTGTTGCATATTCTTGAAGGTAAAAGCTTCTGGACGGACGGCTGCCTGCTGTATACAAAAGCACTGAGCAAGCAAACGATTCAGAATTACATAGGCAATCAGTTGGAGGCTGACTGGTGGGCAGGGTGCAACTGCGCTGAAAACTCCTTGTGAGCACATAGGATGGATGACGATGAATTTTACAAAATCTTTCCAAGACTGGTGCAGCGAACATAGCGCAGAGGAATTATTGCGCTGCTATGAGGCCGGCGCAAATCTTCTTCCGGCAAATCAAGTTGGATTTTCCTCCAGCCGCACAGCCGCATTTCTGTGCTCTGAATGCGGCTATCAATGGAATCGCTGCCTGAATAAAGTGACGCGCAAAGGGGCCAAATTGGACTGTCCCGCTTGTCATGACCGGGTACCGTGGAAGGATAATATTTGGACAAAGCGGTATCCGGAGTTGCTTCTCCAGTGGGATTTCCAAGCAAATATCGTGGAGCCTGAGCAATGCAAAAATAGGAACAGTAAGTTTTACTGGTACTGTCAACGGTGCAGGAACCGTTGGGCTGCGTGTTTGGGGGACCGGATCAGGTCTGCTGAACTGGTCCGAAGCAAAGGCGGTGAACTGTGTCCTTTTTGCAGCAAGCAAAAGATCTTTCCTCAATATAATTTGGCGGACCGTTACCCAGAGCTTTCACGCCAGTTTGACAACCTTCTGAATGAAGGCCTTCAAGCTCGGGAGTGCTTTCCGGCCAGCCATCAGAAGGTCTGGTGGAGGTGTGATTTTGATCCAAGCCATGTTTGGCAGGATCGAATCGCGAACCGAACATTATTGCGCAGAGGCTGTCCCCGCTGTGCCCGCCTATTCAAAATCACTTATACCAGCCGGGCTCTATTTTACTACCTTCGCAAGGTTTTTCCTGATTGTATCTGTGAGTATCCGGAGGGGCGCTACCATATAGATATCTGCCTTCCCTCCTACCGTATCGCCATTGAACACCATGGCTATACGCATTGGCAGGAGGAGGCTCACAAGCGAGATGTTCGCCGTCGGGACGAATTACTCCAGAAGGGGTATCGCCATGTGCTTTGGCTGGCAGAGAGTCCGGACCCGATCTCCGGCTTTATCTTAGACGGAGATGTACTGACCTATTATGATCCTGCGCCATATAAAAAGCTGGATCAGCTGATATGCTATGTGTTCCATTGGCTGGAAGCGCTGACCGGAGAGGTGATATACTTTAACACGCCGGATTTTATCCAGGACCATCAGAAAATAGAGAATACATACTATCACGAACGGAGACAACGCTCCTTAGCGGCCTGTTTCCCGGAATTGGGCAGGGAGTGGAGCAAAAAGAACGGCAGTCCTCCCGAGGCCGTTTTGGCTGGTTCTTCCAGGAATGGGATTTGGGAATGCGGAACCTGTAAGAGAGAATTCACCGCTACTGTGGTAAACCGAACCAAACGGCATTCCGGCTGTCCCTACTGTGCTGGAAAACTTCCCACAGACACCAATAATGCCGCTGTCCGCTTCCCCCATCTTTTGTTAGAATGGGACGCAGAACTCAATGACAAGACTTTATATGAACTGCTGCCCAATACAAAATATTTGGCCGCCTGGGTGTGCTCTACCTGTGGACACCGATGGAAAACTATGCTGTACAACCGGGCAAATCCAAACGGAAGCCGATGTCCAGTCTGCATACGCAGCATCCCTGCGGATGAAAACAATTTGGCGGCCAAGCGTCCAGAGCTGGCCGCACTCTGGCACCCGACGCGAAATGGACGCATCACCCCAAGTCAGGTGATGCCCCAAAGCAATAAGCGGTGGTGGTGGATCTGTGAGAAGGGGCATGAATGGCGGGGCGCGCCCAATAGCATGAGCAAAACGCCGGTCGCCCATCTGTGTCCGTACTGCCGAAACGATAAAGTGTGCGATGACAATTGCCTGGATACCATTGATGCAGAGTTAGCCGCACAATGGCACCCCACAAAAAACGGGAATCTGACTTCTCGTGATGTCACTGCCACTTCACCTAGACGTGTTTGGTGGCTTTGCGCTCAAGGTCACACATTTCGCGCCAGTGTGTACAGCAGGCACATTAATCATACTGACTGTCCTTACTGTATCAACCTGAAGGTCAGTGCTGACAATTGTCTGGCCGCTGTGTTTCCTCTGCTGACCCAGGAATGGCATCCGGTCAAAAATGGTGACCTGACGCCACAAGACGTGACTGCAAACAGTACAAAAACAGTTTGGTGGATGTGCCAGAAACAGCATGAATGGCAGGCACAAGTGATGAAACGGAGTAAGCGCGGTCAGGGTTGCCCCTATTGCTCCGGGCGGCGGGTTTCTCCTGAACACTGCCTGGCTGCGGTACAGCCGGAATTGATTACCCAGTGGCATCCAGAGAAAAACGGAACTCTTACTCCATGGGATGTTGCGCCTTGCAGCGGTAAAAAAATCTGGTGGGTCTGTGAGGGCGGGCACGAATGGCAATCCAGTGTCAGCAATCGAAGAAAGGGAAGGGGATGTCCTTATTGTGCAAAGCGGCTGCAAAAAGGAATCACACTGGACATAGCCTCACCTGAGTTGTGCGCTCAGTGGCACCCTACATATAATCCCTTGCCTCCCAGTGCCTATATGGCACATTCCAACAAAAAGGTTTGGTGGCGCTGTGAGAGAGGACATGAATGGCAAGCCACACCCGACTCCCGAATGGACGGAAGTGGCTGCCCCTATTGCAATGGACGACTAGCCAGTAAGGAAAACTGTCTTGCCACGCTTAATCCGGTCTTAGCTGCCGAGTGGGATTATGATGTAAATGACAACTTGACTCCAGAACAGGTCCTCCCCAGATCTATGCGGATGGTTGGATGGATTTGCCAATCCTGCGGTTGTCGTTGGAATGCGCCGATTGCTTATCGCACAGAAGGGAGCGGCTGTCCTGTGTGCCGGAAAAAGAAAAAAAGCTGAGAACTATACCGCGATCAAGGAAAGCCTGTATGTCTTGGGCTTGACATTTGGGTGGCGGAGGTCATGAAAGCGGATATTGGGTCAGCCGATGGCGGCAATAGCTTTCTTGAAGCTTCTGTAAACCTTTGGTTTGGTCCAATGATGGCTTGTATCATCCGTGAACACAAAGTTGCTGTCTTCCCATAGCGGGCCAGCCTGTAAACGCTGTTCTGCTTGCAGCTTACGGCGGCGCTTTAATTGGGTTAAAACAGAGGGTGCCACTGCTATTGTTCGGAATTTTCCGTTTTTAGTGGACACAAATTTGTAGGTATCAATCCCGTCCCCCTAGTGAAGCTGCATTTGCTTATTGATGGTGATTGTACTGTGATCAAAATCGACACAATCCCAGGTCAAACCCAGAACCTCCCCTTGCCGCATACCTGTGAACAAGGTCACAATAAAGACCCTGTATTCACAAGAAGACAAAGCAGTGGTAAAATAGGATACATGGAAGAAAAAGGACGAGGGGCGTATCCCAGCGACTTGACAGATGAGCAGCGGAAAGAAATATCGCCACTATATATAGGGATGCGCAACTGCACGTGGAGCAAGCGGGAATTGACGGATGCAGTACTGTAT
>ERZ777011.1394-NODE-1394-length-25581-cov-27.915459_pt1 | contig 25581 bp, 18 predicted proteins | sample MGYA00374964_ERZ777011 | MGnify/ENA primary metagenome ERZ777011 (study PRJEB29310, sample SAMD00008975) | mouse gut metagenome | study: EMG produced TPA metagenomics assembly of the Metagenome analysis of fecal microbiota from mouse which was promoted... | reverse complement strand
ATCAGCGTTCGAGCCATACTTTATTGCGCTATTTGAGTTTTATCGGACAGCAATAGTTTTTTATCGGTTTAAGGGGCGGATTTGGTGGGAAGCGGGAAAATTCCTACCTTTGCGGTGTGTTGGCGGCAGACTGGGGCAACAGCCCGTCGCCGCTATGCAACACTTTGAAGTAAAACCAATTTAATCAGTCTTGGATATAGATCCTTTACCAGCTATGGCCGACACGCTCGGAGCGGTATTGTCGGCCTTGCAGCTCAATTTTCCGGCCAATTTCGGCCTCGACCAGATGGCGGCCCTTGTGGTGGCCTTGTGTGCTCTGATGATCTCCGGCTTCGTGTCGGGCAGTGAAATAGCGTTTTTCTCGCTGACTCCCCAGCAGTGCGACGAGCTTGACGAGACTCCCCGCGGACAGAATGTGCTGGCTATGATAGGTAAGCCCGAGCGGCTGTTGGCTACAATACTGATCGCCAACAATCTGGTCAATGTGACCATAGTGATATTGTGTAATTACGCGCTTGGTCCTGTTTTCCAGGGCATGGCCGCATGGATGAGTTTTCTGCTTCAGACGGTCATCCTGACGTTCCTGATATTGCTTTTCGGGGAGATACTGCCCAAACTGATAGCCAATTCCGACAATATGCGCTGGATACGTTTCGCTCTCGGCGGTGTGAAGCTTATGATGGCGGTATTCAGTCCTATATCATCGCTGCTCGTAAGGGGGTCGACGATCGTCAACCGTGTGGTGGTGAAAAAGGAGAGCGACGTGACTGCCGAGGAATTGTCTCAGGCTCTTGAGATAACCGATGTGAGCGCGGGCGACGAGAAGGAGATGCTCGAGGGTATCCTGAGGTTTGGCGACAAGACGGCCAACGAGGTGATGACTCCGCGTGTCGACATGACGTGTGTGGATCTGTCGTCGGATTTCGACGAGGTGATGTCGACGGTGGTGGAGTCGGGTTATTCGCGTCTGCCGGCGTGCGATGGTTCGCAGGACGACATCAAGGGAGTGTTGTATTCGCGCGACCTGTTGCCTTACATAGGCAAGGATGCTGCGGATTTTGACTGGCGGACTCTGCTCCGTGAGCCGTATTTTGTGCCCGAGGCCCGTTCGATCGACGACCTGCTGGAGGATTTCCGGCGCCGTCATATACACATGGCGATCGTGATAGACGAATTCGGAGGCACTCAGGGACTCGTGACCCTGGAGGATGTGCTTGAGGAGATCGTGGGTGATATCAACGACGAGTATGACGAGGATGAGAAGACCTATCGCCGCCTGCCTGACGACACGTTTATTTTCGAAGGAAAGACTCTGCTTGATGACTTCTTCCGTGTGACGGATCTCAACGAGGCGGATTACTCCGATGTGACGGCCGACTGCGAAACTCTGGCGGGTATGCTTCTTGCGATAAAGGGCGATTTTCCGAAGGAGAAGGAGCCGATGGTCTATGGCCGCTGCCGTTTTCTGGTGCTGGAGATCAACGGTCACCGTATCGTCAACGTGAGGGTGAAGGTGATGCCCGAAGATGTGGAGCCGAAGGGTGAGGCATGATCAGATTGACGGCAGTTGTGGCTATGGCTGCTGTGGCGTCGGGCGTAGTGTCGTGTGGCCGCAGCGATGGCGAGCGTATCGCCACGCCTCGTCCGCGGGCATATCCACGTATTGAAGTCGCTGAGTCAGACTACCGCCGTGGCGACTCTTTGCCGTCGGGCTTCGCTGTCAGCAGCCGTGCCGAGGCAGTGCTGGGCGGCAGCGGCGATAACCGTTGGCTTACGATCGTATATCCTGATTATGGTGGCGCGAGGCTGCATCTGACTTTCACGGTGTCGGACGATCCCGACGCTGTGTCGGCGAACCGCATTGAGCGGATCGCTCTAAACGCGGGTCAGGCGAGTCTGTCGGCAAGTGATACAACAGTGGGAGGGGGAATGGCAAGCATAACGTTTTTCAGATGCGACGAGCCTTCGGTGACGCCGCTTCAGATGATAGCGCGCTGCGGCACGCTGACGGTAAGCGGCGCGCTGACCGGATTGGACAGCGAAGCATCACCCGACAGTCTCGGGCCGTTGCTTGACGCGATAGAGCGCGATTTTGCGGCCGGAATGGACTCGACAGCAACTCACAGCAGTGGATTATGGAGGGGGAGATAAAGCGATTTGGAATTGATGGCGCGGAGGTGTGCATGACCAGCATCGCCGGACGTGGCAGGGGGGCGGAGCGCGAGGCTACGCAGCGGCTTGTGGAGGCAATGTTTGGCTCCGGCACTGTGTTAGGTCATACGGCTTGCGGCGCTCCGAAGGTTGAGGGGTATGGTGATGGCCGGGTGTCGGTGAGTCATGGCGCGGGGTGTGCCGTGGTGGCGTTGTGCGGCCATGGCATGCGGGTAGGTGTCGATGCGGAGTCGGCGCGCGAGCAGCTGCGGCGTGTGACGGGGCGGATACTCACTGCCGCCGAGCGCAAGGTGCTGCCGCTGCCTGAACAGTGCGATATAAGGCTGCTGCAACGGATCTGGACGGCAAAGGAGGCAGTCTACAAGCTGACGCCCGAGAATGGCCGGATGACGCTCGGAGAGATTGATGTGCTTCGGGCTGAGGATCTGGACGCGTGGCGGCGGGGAGACAGCATAGTGTCACGCACCGGGGCGAGAGTGAGCTTTGTGGAGCTTGAGGGGGATGGGCTGTTGGCTGTCGCAACGATGGTCAGCAGCCGAGAAGGTCGCGGGTGATATCGAGCGCAGCCGTGATCTCCTGGGGTGTGGCGGTGGAGTCGAGCCGGATGTCGCCCGGGGCTGCAAGCAGTGTGAAGTTGATTGTCTCCGGATCGATGTTTTTCTTGTCGTGGCGCATGAGCTGGATCAGCGTGTCGTAGTCGTCGCAGGTGAATTCCGGTGCGCCATAGCGTGATTTTACGAACGCGGCCACCGAGTGGAGCCGTTCCGAGGGGAATCCGTGTTTCATGTGGGAGAGCACCATGTCGGCGACAAGTCCGCGCGCCACCGCATAGCCGTGGGCGAGATGACTGCCTGTCTTAAGGGCGAGTCCTTCCATGGCGTGGGCCATGGTGTGTCCGAGGTTGAGAGCCTTGCGGAGTCCGTGCTCGTGGGGGTCGGCCTCAACCACGCGTTGCTTTACCGCCACGCTTTTTTTGAGCAGTTGGAGCAGTTCCTTGGGCTCGTCGCAGTTTTCGATAGGGAAATCGAGGAGCATGTCGACGGCCTCTTCGGAGTCGAGTAGCCCGTGTTTGAGCATTTCGGCGTAGCCCGAAAGGAGTTCCTCGCGCGGCAGCGAGCCGAAGAAGCATGTGGAGATGATGACGGCCACTGCCTCGCGGAATACGCCGATTTCGTTTTTGAGTCCTTCGAAGTTGATGCCGGTCTTTCCTCCTACGGACGCGTCGACAGCCGCGAGAAGTGTGGTGGGGATGTTGATGAATTTCACTCCGCGCTTGAATGTGGCGGCCGCGAATCCTCCCATGTCGGTGACGACTCCTCCTCCGAGGTTGATGATCAGCGAGCTTCGGGAGCATCCTCCGGCCACGAGCCGGCTCCATATCTCCGAAAGGGTGCGGAGGTTTTTGGCTTCGTCGCCCGGCTCGCACTCTATGACGCATGCCCGGGCTACTGCCGGCGATTGCTCTGCGAGAGACGGGAGCACTTCGCGGCGCACGTTGGTGTCGGTGATTATAAACAGTCCGTTGGGTTTGGCTTCGTCGACTATGGCTTCGACTGCGGCGGCGACTTCGTTGTTGAATACAAGTATCTGGCTCATGCGGTGGTTTATTGCTGTGAGGGTTTTGAAATGCTGTCCGGCAAATATAGCGATAATGTCGGAGACGGCCATCATAGGCGTGTGTTAAGCTCGTATAAAAATGCTTATCAGCAGGTGTGCGGGGCGATAAACGCGCGCAGCGATGCGGTGGGTCGGGTGGTAATTTTGCAACCGGAAAGTAAACGCAAAATACGACAGGATGAGCACAAAGAGATTGCAGAGGGTGAAGGTATCGGCTACCGGAGTGGAGCGTGGAGGCGGCAGAGTGAAGCAGTGCGTGAATCTGGTGAGGCTCCGCGGCGCATTGACGCCAATGACGCCGATACCATCGGCCGACGATGACAGCAACGGCGGCAAGCCGTCGGGCGGAAGTGAGACATACGAGCGCCGCACGGCGGTGTATGCTCCGGTGAGGCTGGTGGCCAGGGTGGCGGGACGGATGCAGCGTCAGACCTCGGCTTTCACTCCCTCGGAGGGGGATCCGGGGAGGCGTCAGGGTATGGGCGACAAGGATGTGGCGTCGCTGTCGGATATGCTTGGCACGGCCTATTGCGGTCTGGTGGCGGAGGCTGCCGAGAACGGCATGATGCTCCAGCCGGTGGCTTGCGGCTACAGGCTTATCGGTGCTGACGGGTCAGTGCTGTATGAATCGGGCGTAGGATTTGTGGGTGCGAGAGAGGGCGCGCAGCTGTGCGGCGTGTTTCGTCCGGGGCTGACGCGTCGCAGTCCGACGGATTTCACGATCGCCGATTTCGCGATTGAGGCTGAGGCGTATGCTCTGGAGGCTGAGATACCGGCTTACGGCGCTGACAGCGGAGTGGCCGAGGTGGAGATATATGTCGGCGAACAGCTTCATCCGGTGGATCCCGACGGCCTCTCCGAGGTGAGGATAGATGGCGCGGAGGGGAACAATCCCACGGTGAGGCTCGCTCTTCCGGGAGCTACAACCGCGCTGACCCCTAACCTGCGGAGTCTGACGTCAAAGGCCATGATGCTGTCGGGTTGTGGCATGGGGTGGATGCGTGTGGCGGCACGGATCAAGGCCGGTGAGGCGAGGGTGGTGAGAGTGGGCGATGCGGCCCGCGGCGATGTGGCCGTCAGCCGCAGGCTTAGCGACAGAGTGGCAGTGCAGGCCGAAGAGGCGGCAAAGCATACGCTGACAGCTGAGGAGCGGCTTCTGTCGGCGGTCGGCACTCCATGCGGTTTCAGGGCTGAACGGTGTGTCCGGTCGGGTGATACGGCAGTGATGAGCGGCATCACGACCGTGCGATTCGAGGGAGTTTCGCCGCTTGAGATGGTGGTGGCCGGCGAGGGTGACGATCTGATAGAGCTGCGTGCGAGGGTGACGGGGCGCGATGGCGCGGAGGTGGTGCGCGAGGCTGTGATGAGGGGTGACTTCAGTACGATAGCGCGCAGTGTGGTGGTGGGGTATCCGTCGGGCGATATGTCGGAACTGCATATAGAGGCAGTGTGCGGGGGTGTGAGCAAGCATTTTGATGCTATGCTTGTGCCGTCGGCCGATATGAGCCGGTCGCTGCATGTCACCGCAGGGCTTGCCGCCGCAGCCCCGGAGAGGATAGAGGAGGTGAGAGGAGAGGGAGAGAGAGGAGAGGATGGGAGAGAACATGAGGAGAAAGAACATATGGATGACAGCGAGGAGAGAGGCAGCGGGGCGGCGCGAGGGAGGGAGCGGCGTGTCGGCAATGCTCTCGTGGCGGTGGCGGGCGACAGGATCGCGGCGTGTCTGTTAGGCGCAGGTGTGGAAGTGGCCGACATGGCGCTCGCCGACAGAAGCCGCACTACGTGGGACTCGTCGAGATGTCACCTGTATGCGACGGCTTCTGACGGCATCTACGGTGTGAGCGTGGATATGGCTTCGGAGCGCATCGCGGCCACAAGTCTGTCGGGAGTGCGGGTGACGGGGTCGCTGATCCCGGCCCGTGAAGGGTATTATGCCGCTACCGGGAGCGGAGTGGTGGCGATAGCGGGCGGATGTGTGAAGGCGATCGGTGGCGGCCGATGGATGTCGGCCCGGATAGACCCGTCAAGCGGATTGCCGCTGATGACCGACGTGTCGGGACGCAGCTTCCTTGTCGATGACGACGGCACGGAGTATATGGCCGACCCGGCGCGACAGGGCGAGGCTGAATGGCGGGCCGGAGTGGAGCTCGAAGAGGGGGAGCGGGTGTGTGGAGCGGAATTGCGGCTGAGAGCCTCGTCGTTTGACGGCGTGGTGGAGATCGCTGCCGGAGGTCGCCGCCGGATGCAGACGGTCAGCCGGTGGAGGATACGCGGGCCGATCCGCGGTGTGTTGAGGCTGAAGGGTGTGGTGTGTCCGTCGCGGCCATACGTAGAGCTGAGGCTGAAAGGGCGCGTGTCGGCCGACATGAGGCTTCGTTCGGCGACAGTGGATGTAGTTGCGGGTGGAGGGAAATGTGTGTAAAGCGATTGTAAGGCATGATTACAGACGAAGAAAAGGATACGATATTCTCAGATCCGGTGGCTTTGGTGGCCGAAAACGAGCGCCGCAAGGCCGCCTGCAGCGGAGCGTATGATCCGGAGAGCGGCGAAGGCTGCTGCGGCGAGAGGGTGGAGCTGAAACGCTGTTTCAGACGGTGGCTGGTGCCGGTGGAGATGATGTCTGATCCACGGATCAAATCGTGTCGCCGTGTGGTCGAGATCGAGAGGCTGCGGGCTGAGTATGATTTCGAGTTCTGGGCGTGGCGGTGTGTGGAGATCTCCGACAAGCAGACCGGCCGGATGATGCGGATGAAGCTCAACCGCCCGCAACGCAAACTGCTCGGTGTGATGGAGGGACAGCGGCGTGGCGGAATGCCTGTGAGAGTGATACTGCTTAAGTCGCGCCAATGGGGCGGAAGCACCCTGACGCAGATCTACTACGCATGGCTTCAGACGGTAGTGGCCGAGGGGCTGAATTCGCTGATATGCGCCCAGGTGCTGAACACGTCGGGGACAATACGGAGGATGTATGACCGGCTGCTGCGCAATTATCCCCGTGAACTGTGTGATGACGAAGAGCAGTGGCGCAGGCTGAAAAAGGGTCTTGTGTCGAGCGGCGACGGCAGCAGCAGCCGGATCGTGAGCGGGCGCAGGGCTACGGTGACCGTAGGCTCGTCGTTCGGCCAGGACGCGGTGAGGGGTCTTGACATAAGGCTCGCTCATCTGAGCGAGGTGGCTTTCTGGCGTGACACCGATCTTATGAAGCCGGCCGATTTCGTGAGAGCCATCTGTTCGGGCATAGCCCTGCAGCCGCTTACGGCGGTGGTGATCGAAAGCACTGCCAACGGCGTGGGCAATTACTTCCACAAGGAGTGGCTTCGTGCGAAGGATGGGAGCAGCGACAAGGCGGCCGTGTTTGTAGGCTGGCATGAGATCGAGGAGAATGTGGCTGATGCGGGCGACGTGGGTCAGATCGTCAGTCAGATGGATGAATATGAGCGCAATCTGTGGCGGCGCGGTCTGACTCTCGAACAGATCAGATGGTATCAGCTCAAGCGGCGTGAAGCTCCTGATCATTCGAAAGTGATGGCGGAGTATCCGACCGACGACACCGAAGCGTTTATCAACAGCGGTTTCGGAGTGTTTGCTCCCGATCTGGTGGAGCGTATGCGCTCGACGTGTCATGATCCGGTGGCTGTGGGCGAGGTCGGCGGCATGGCTCTGACAGGACCGGACGCCCTCCGCGGGGTGAAGTTCGCGGCCGACGCCAAAGGGTGCCTGAAGGTGTGGGAGTGGCCTGCGCGCGAGCGACATAACAGCGACCGTTATGTGGTGACGGTGGACATAGGCGGTCGCAGTGCCGGTGCGGACTGGTCGGTGATAGCGGTGATGGACCGCGGCGAGGCCGACGGAAGCGGACCGATGCGGATAGCCGCCCAGTGGCGCGGCCATATCGACCACGATCTTCTCGGGTGGAAGGCTGCCGCGATAGCCGCCTATTACAACGAGGCTCTGCTGGTGGTGGAGAGCAACACTCTCGAGACAGAGCGTGCCGGATCGTCGACCTACATTCTCGAGCAGCTCAGCGAATGTTACGGCCATCTGTATGCCCGCACTCTGCGCGACACCTTCAATCCTCAGCGGGAGCGGCGACTGGGATTCCATACCAACCGTCAGACCAAAGGACTGGTGGTGGAGAGTCTGATAAGAGCTGTCAGGGAGCATGAGTATCTTGAGCGCGACAATATGGCCTGCGACGAGATGATGACCTACACGCAGCTTCCGGGCGGCGGGTATGCCGCGCGCGACGGCTGTCACGACGACGTGGTGATGACCCGCGGCATGGCAGTGTATGTGGCCTCGACGGTGAGACGCAGTCCGGAGGCGAGCTGCAGCTACTTCCGGGGGCGGTGACTCCGCCGGCGGGCGGTGAAGCTGTAGCCGAAGCGTGACGGATGTCGGCCGTGGCTTTGGGTATTGGAGAATTATTGTTACTTTTGTGCGTTTTGAATTCTTGAGCGGAGACGAGGACTCCGGTAATAAACAATCGCCTAACAAATGTCAGACATGCCAGAACAGACTTCTGATACGTACATAGACAGCACTTCGATCGTGGATGCCGGCGCCGTGATAGGACATGGTTGCCGCATATGGCATTTCTGCCATGTGATGGGCGGCGCGACAATCGGCGACGGCTGCACTCTGGGGCAGAATGTCATGATAGCCGACGGCGTCAGTCTGGGACGGAATGTGAAGGTGCAGAACAATGTGTCGGTGTACTCGGGCGTGACGGTGGAGGATAATGTGTTTCTCGGGCCGTCGTGCGTGTTTACCAACGTGCGCAATCCGCGGAGCGAGATATGCCGCCGCGGCCAGTATGAGCGGACTTTAGTGAGAGAGGGCGCCACGATAGGGGGGAACGCCACGATAAGGTGTGGTGTGACGATCGGGCGGTATGGTTTTGTGGGGGCAGGCAGTGTAGTTACTGCCGATGTTCCCGACTATGCCGTGGTGACCGGCGTTCCGGCGCGGCATTCCGGCTGGATGAGCCGATATGGCGCGTTGCTTGAGTTTGATTCCACGGGCATGGCTGTCTGCTCTGAATCGGGACTCAGATATCGTAATGAAAACGGAACAGTGTATGAGGAATCGGAAGCCAATGGGGATATATGACCGACTTTGCTCGCGTCAGACCTCTGTAGGAGTAGTGGGTCTGGGATATGTGGGCATGCCGCTTGCATTGGAGATGGCCAAGCACTTCAATGTAGTAGGTTTTGATTTGATAAAAAAGGTATGCAATTGTAATTCAGCGGATTACCCCCCCCCCATTGAACGATGACGGAAGCGAGGCGCAGTATGACGGCAGGCCTGTAATAGCGGGCTGTATCGACGATCTTGCAGATGCGTCGTTCTATATAGTGGCTGTAGGCACGCCGGTCAATGACAGCCACACGCCTGATATCAGCCAGTTGCTGGCGGCCACGGAGTCGGTGGGCGGCATTCTGAAGCGTGGCGATTATGTGGTGTATGAATCGACGGTATTTCCCGGATGCACCGAGCGGGAGTGTGTGCCGCTTCTCGAAAGGATCTCAGGTCTTGAGTGTGGCCGGGATTTCAAAGTGGGTTATTCGCCGGAGCGGATCAATCCGGGTGATCTGGCGCATGATCTGACAAATACTCCTAAAATCATATCGGGGTGTGATGAGGAGGCTGCTGGGGAGATAGCCCGTGTGTATGGCCGTGTGGTCAGTGCGCCGCTTTGGCGGGCGTCGGACATACGGTCGGCCGAATCGGCAAAGCTTCTGGAAAACATACAACGGTGTGTCAATATCGCACTGATCAACGAGATGTCGATGACGCTCGGACGTATGGGGATCGACGTGTCGGAGGTGGTGAGGCTTGCTTCGTCAAAGTGGAATTTTACAGCCTACAGTCCCGGACTGGTAGGCGGCCACTGCATACCGGTAGATCCTTACTATATGATTTCGGAGGCAGCCCGCCGGGGAATTGATATGCCTCTGACCAGGCTCGGCTGCGCTGTCAACGAAAGCATGGCCGGATATGTGGCCGATGAGGTGTTGCGTCGGATCTCCGGCTCTGTCGGGAGGGAGGGGCGACGGCCTCGTGTGCTGGTGCTTGGTGTGGCTTATAAGCCGGATTCCGACGATATACGCAGCAGCGGTGCGGCGGCGCTTAGGGAGTGTCTGTCGGAGCGCGGAGCGGAGTGTGATGTGGTCGACGAGATGGTCGACGGCGAGTCTGTGAAGCGGATGTATGGCTTTGAGCTTTCGGACAGTCCGTCGGGGGTGTATGATGCGGTTGTGATAGCTGTGGCGCATGAATGCTATAGGGGTCTGGAGGATGAGTGGTTCGCCCGCGTCACGACCGGACCGGAGGCTCTGCTCGCTGATCTTGGCGGCACCTACAAGGGACGTATTTCCAATCTCAGATACTGGACTCTCTGATGCGGAGCCGGCTGTCGACATATTTCGGCGGATTGCGCGGAGGTCGTGCGGGTGAAGCCGCGTGGGTGGGCGTGTCGAAGGGTGTGTCGATGTGTCTGTCGCTTTTCATTGCCATGGCCCTCAGCCGACTGATGACTCCTGATGACTACGGGACGTATCTTCAGCTATTGTATGTCTACGGCACTCTGCTGGTTGTGTTCTCGCTGGGTCTGCCCGGCTGTTATTCTTATTTTTTGGCGAGGGTGAAGTCGGCCGGCGAGGGGCGTGGGGTGGTGACGAAGCTGACGCGGCTGTGTGTGGGAATGGGAGGGGTGTTTGCCCTGTCGCTGTTTCTGCTGTCCGATCAGCTCGCCTCGTTGCTCGGCAATGCCGCTTTGGGGCCGGGTCTCCGGGTGTTTTCGGTGGTGCCGTTGGCCATGATGCCGGCAGTGGGTGTTGATGGCATTATGGTGACTTGTCGTCGTAGCCGTCAGCTGGCGTGCTATGTGTGCCTGAGCCGTCTGGCGACGCTGTTGTGCGTGGTAGTGACGGCGTGGGCGTCGGGGGGCGATACGGGCTGCGTGACGGTGGCTTTTGTGGCAGCGTCGGTGGTGTCAGGCGCCGTCGGCCTGTGGCTGTCCTACAGCCCTTTCAGAGGGGTGACGGCTGTAGCCGGCGGATTGTCATACGGCGAGGTTATGCGGTTTGCTATGCCGGTGTTCTATGCCGGGATCTATAGCTTCATAATTTCTTCGTCGAGCCAGTTTTTTGTCAGCCGCTATTTCGGCGCAGGCGATTTCGCAGTGTTTTCCAACGGGTTTCGCGAGATGCCGCTGGCGGTGATCGTAACGTCGGCAGTCGGTTCGGTGCTGTTGCCGGAGCTGTCGAGGCTTGCGCTGACTGATAGAGATGAGTGTATCGGTGTGTGGTGCCGGTCGGTATATAAGTCGGCGTCGGTGGTGTGGCCTGTCGCGGTGTTCTGCATAGTTTATGCGCCGGAGATCATGGCGACTCTTTTTGGCGAGGGCTATCGTTGCGGCTCGGTATTGTTTCGCCTGGCGTCGCTGATATGTCTGGTGTGGATAGTCCCTTTCTTTCCGCTTATGACAGCCCTCGGATTATCGCGCAATTTTGCCAAAGTGCATTTGATGACGGCCATTCTGCTTGTGGCGTTGGATTGTTTGGCAGTGAGTTTTTTCCCTTCGTTGACGATGATAGCAGCGATAGCGGTGACGACGCGTCTGGGAGGTATTTTGCTGCTGTTCCGCTCTGTGAGCCGCCATACGGAGGCGGCTCTGTGGCGCCGGCTTCCGCTACGGGATCTGGCGCGCTTGCTTGTGGCGTCGGGTACTTCGTGCGTAGCGGGCAAGGGGCTGATAGCGATAACTGGTATCACTGACGCTCCGACGGCGCTCGTGGCTGCATTGGCAGTGGCGGTGATGATGTATATGGTCGTCGGGCGTTGGCTCGGACTCGAATTTCGGCCGTTACGTGGCGGTGAGGTTCCGGATAATAAAATTATTGCTGTCCGGTAAAACTTTGACATGATAGGAAATGGACTATTTTTATCTCATACAGCATGAAACAGACTCGTATAGATGTCTTTTAAGGGCTTTTTGATGCTTAATGCTACCAATTTCACATCGCCTCAAATGACAAGCCCTTTTTCGTAAAACAGGTGTAACTTATTATATTTGTAGAGAATATATGATTTTGTCTTTTTTTACCGGACAGCAAAATAATAAAATAGTGTGATAAACAGCTAATTTTTACGAGTTGCTTGATGAGAATACTGATAATTACAAATGTGTTTCATCCGTCCAATATGATCGGTGCGTTCAGAATGAATGCTTTCGCCCGGTATTTCAGCCGTGCCGGGCATGATGTGACTGTCATTGCAGAGGGGGCGGAGGATGTGAACGAGTCATGGGAGGGGTGTGATGTACGATATGTGAGTGATCCGATTGTCAGGAATTACAGCTATATGTCCAGCCGCATTTATGATGGGCGATGGAGCATGCGGCGTGCGGTGAAAGCTTTGGAATACAGGCTGACCTTGAATTCTTCGCTATGGTGCAGGAAGGCTATAGCTGCGTCGCGTCGGGTCATGGCCGGCGGGAGGATTGATGCCGTTCTTTCGACGGGTGGTCACGACATGGTGTCGCACAGGTGTGCCTTGAAGTTAAAGCGGGAGTTTCCGGAGGTGTACTGGATTGCCGATATGCGCGATGAGTTACGGGTGCCAAGACTCAAATACGCTATTCCGTTATGGCATCGGTTGTCGTTGCGTCGATTGGAAAAAGCGATGAAAATGACGTTGGATATGTCGGATCTGATATTGTCGGTGTCAAAGCCGATAGTTGATGATCTGAGGCGCGCTTCGTCGCATGGACGCGTGCTTGAGATATGCAACGGATATGATTATCCGGAAGTGTACGACTGCTGCTTTCAAGATCGGTTTACGATGATGTATCTTGGCAGATTCTATCCGGGCATTCATCCCGACAATCTGTTTGGCGCATATGTCGAGCTGATCGATGAGGGACGTCTGCCGGCCGACTGTATGATAAAGATCGTAGGCAATCCGTTGAAGATAGATATTCCTGATGCCTTAAGATCGAATGTGGTGGAACTGCCGATTGTGGATCATGACGAGGCGGTACGCATGTCGATAGAGGAATGCGACGCGTTGCTGATGATCTATAGCCGCCGCGCCGGGCGCAAGGGGGTGTATTCGGGCAAGCTTCTTGACTATCTTGCTACCAACAAGCCGATCCTGGCGATCAGTGATCCCGGCGATGTGGTGGGCGATCTTATGCGTGACACAGGCGCCGGGTATGCCGTGGACGAGGATGATATTCCGGCGATAAAGAGTGCTGTGATGAAGTGTTATGATCTGTGGCTCAACAGGCGGACCATGCCGCGTGACTGGGACAGGATAAAAGAGTTCCGCCGCAGCCGTCAGGTTGGCAAGCTTCTTGATTATCTTGCCGGCAATATGACGGACGGAAGCGGACAGTGTGGCAATAAATGTGTGGGTGTATGAGTGTCAAGGTGTCGGTAATAGTAGCGGTGTATAATACGTCGGCATATCTGCGGCAGTGTCTTGACTCGATCGAGGCTCAGACATTCCGGGATATGGAGTGCGTGATTGTGGATGACGGATCGACTGACGGAAGCGGAGAGATATGCGACGAATATGCGGCTCGTAATCCGCATTTCATGGTGCTGCATCAGCCTAATGCGGGGGTAGCGGCAGCGCGTCAGGCGGGTCTGGACATGGCGCGTGGGGAGTATGTGATAGTATGCGACGGCGACGACTGGGTAGAGCCGGAGATGTATGAGACCCTCTATGAGGCTGCATTCAGCTCCGGAGTGGATATAGCCATCTGCGGCTTCTGGCGGAATTATCGGAGTGGAGCAAGCATGAAAGTGGTATTCGGCAAGGGCAACCGTGCGCGGCGCGACCGTGAAGGTTTCATGCGTGAACATGTGGGTATGATGTGGAACAAACTGGTACGAAGGAGTCTGTTCTATGACAACGGCTTGCATTACGAACCCGGAATCGACATGGGCGAGGATCTGCTGATGAACTACAAGATGGTAAAGGCTGATCCGATGTGGATTACTGTACCTGTGGCGCTTTACCATTACAGACAACGCATAGGCGAAACGAGCTATACGAATGCCGTAAAATCCGAATATATAGAACAAAGACGCCTGATACATATATGGATGCTCGAAAATTTCAGCGAAAAGGAGTATTCGCGTCATTTGCTGCGCGACGCGATCCATACGGTGTGTCTGTCGGCACAGTCGGTCAGTCCCGACAAAGAGTTTATAGCGGTTTTCGCGGGCAAGTATATCAAATGGAGAGATATTTTCAAGCATGTGGCGGACAAGCGTGTGTGTCGGTACGGAATCATAAAGCCGCTGTCGATACCGCATCAGATATTGCTTATAAAGGCTTATCTCTGCTGGCGGACGGTGTCGGTGGGATTGTGCCACAGGCTGAGAGAGTTTATGAGCCGTATGCGGAGCGGCGATGTGATGAATCATTAATATAGATCAATGAAAAGATTGATAAAAAAGCTCGTTTTACGCATGATGCCGGAATTGCGGGAGATACCGGTCAATGTGGCATTTCTCAATCGCCTATTTCAGCGAGTGCTGGGAGTGAACGGCGATGTCAAGTGGCCTGTTCATTACACAAGTCGTTGTGTCGGGCGGATCGAGATAGGAAGAAATGTGTGGATCAGTTTTGCGGTGAGTGGAAATTGTTATATACAAGGCATTAACGGCGTGGTGATCGGCGACGATTCTATTTTCGCTCCTGGAGTTAAGATTATAAGCGCTAACCATGATGTCAATGATTTTTCAAAGCATATACCGGCTCCTCCAGTGACAATCGGCAAGAGGTGCTGGATTGGAACCAATGCAGTGATTCTTCCAGGTGTTTCGATCGGAAATAATACGGTGATAGGAGCAGGCAGTGTGGTGACTAAGTCGTTTGGTGATAATTTGGTCGTGGCAGGAAATCCAGCCAAAATCATACGTTGTATTACCCGATGACGCAGTTTATGACGATGGCGAATTTAAGGGGCGTATTGAAGCGTTTGGTAGCTCTGATGCCAATAGGTGTCAGCCGTTTCTTGTATCGACTGTATTCGGCAGCAAAAGGAGATAGAATTCATGTCGCTAAAAAGAGAAATCTGCTGAAAAACGTTGTCGGCTCAGCTGATGGCGTCAGAGCAGTGTTGTTGATGGATCGTCGGTGGGTGCATTATCCGGATTACCGCGACCGTGCCCGGTGGAATGATTTTCTCGGGTCATACAAAGATGAATATATCAGTCGAGGCGAGGCTCTGAATGATTATGACTGGCAGCTGATAAAAGCTACCGATTATCTGGAATATCAAAGGAGTGGAAATCAAATGGCGATGGAGGTGCCTTTCAGGCAGAATATCGAGGCTCTTACGCACCTATTTATGGCTGAACTTGCAGAAGGCCGCGGGCGATTTTTGAATCAGATCATCAATGGCGCCGTGTATCATTGCGAGATGACTTCCTGGGCGTTTTCGGCTCACCTGTGGATGCAGAAACAAAGAGGATATTTCCCCGATCATGACGAACGGATTGTTGAGATGGGAGCAGGCAAAGTGGCGTCGCTGCTGGCATGGATATATTACTTTCTTAAACCTGAATTGGATCAGATCAACCCTTTGATCGCTAAGAGGATCAGAGATGAGGTAGGAAAACGGGTGTTGAGTCCGTATATGGAAATCGACAATTTCTGGTGGATGGGTTTCACGGAATTGTCAGGCAAGGTCAACAACTGGAATACGTGGTGCAATTCATACGTACTACAGTGTTTTCTGCTGCTTGAAGACGACAGTAGTCGTCTTGCCGGAGCGATATATAGGATAATGGATTCCTTAGACTGTTTTATCAACTATGCATACGACGACGGCGCATGCGAGGAGGGAACATTCTATTGGGAATACTCTGCCGGGCGGCTATATGAATGTCTGCAGTTGCTGCACGACTGTACGGGTGGAGCCATCTCTGTTTTCGACAAGCCTATTATCAGAAATCTTGGCGAATACATTGTCAGGGCTTATGCCGGTAAGGGCTGGACGGTGAATTTTTCTGATGCCACGGCAAGGGATAAAATAAATGCCGACCTGCTGTTCCGCTATGGCAAGGCTACGCAAAGCAAAGAAATGACAGGGCTGGCAAATCAGCTAAGAAAAATCGGTCCGAACAGTAATGCGATTCCTGACGGTGATATATACGACATATTTCAATCGTTGCTTCACAGAAAAGAGTTCATTGCTGACGACACGGTATGCAGCCCTGCGTCATCCACATGGTATCCTGATTCGGAGATCTGCTATATGAATGGCGGTGATGGATTTTTTGTAGCGGCCAAGGGCGGCCACAACGGGGAATGTCATAATCATAATGATGTGGGATCAATCATTGTATATTCGCATTCGATACCGGTGTTTATCGATCCGGGTGTAGGCACGTATGAGCGTAAGACTTTCGGCAAAGACAGATATTCTTTGTGGACTATGCAGAGCGGATATCACAACTTGCCCGAAATCAATAATTTCTCCCAAAAAGACGGAGCTGAATATAAAGCTTCCGAAGTGTTGTTTGAACCGGAGCGAATGGAGTTTTCGTTGGATATGGCCAAGGCATATCCCCGGGAAGCCAAAGTGAACAAATGGGTGAGAAGCTGCCGTATGAAAAATGATTCAGTGGTGATGCGTGATTCCTATTCTTTGGCTGAATGCATGTCGCCGGTCAGAATCCGCTTCATGACATGGGGAAGTGTGGTTGTTCCCGAGCCGGGTGTGGCAGTGGTTTCTGTCGGTGGAGAGAAAGTCAGAATGACGTATGACAAAACAGCGTTTTCAATATCAATTGATCCGATCCACATTGATGATCCCCGGCTGTATAATATATGGGGAGGAGAGATCTATAGATTGTCGCTTGTCGCGCGAAGTCAATCCTTGTCCGGATCATATACTTATGTGATAAGCAGATGTTGATAACGGATGCAGGGCGTATTATGACAGGTCTGTTCAGCGACGCCTGTCGAATGGCCGGTGATACTGATTCTGTTGCTGAATGGCCGGATGTATGTCCCGGTAAAGTTAATTGACGTGTAGAACCAATAATCTGATATGAGAATATTTATATGAGTGAAATAATGGAGCAGAAACAACGGAGGTTTGCGATCATAGGCGTGGGCGGATATATAGCGCCGCGTCATCTGGCTGCGGTCAGGAGTGTGGGCGGCAGGGTTGTGTCGGCGTGCGACGTGTCGGACAGCGTGGGGATCATCGACTCATATTTTCCGGATGCAGAGTTTACAACCGACAGAAAGGTCTTTTTTGACGGCCTGAAGGGTGGCCGGGCTGATTATCTGACGGTGTGCACTCCCAATTATCTGCATTGCTGGCATTCGGTGGCCGGGCTTGAGGCCGGCATGGATGTGATATGCGAGAAGCCGGTGGTGACCGGCGTGGCGGAGCACCGGCGGCTTTCGGAAGCGGCCCGGGCATGTGGGCGCAGTGTCAGCCCGATACTCCAGATGCGTCTTCATCCGGAGGCGGTGAGAATCAGGGAAAAGACGGCGAGCGGCGCGCCGGGTGCGTGTCATGATGTGGAGCTGGTGTATGTAGCTCCGCGTGGCAGGTGGTATGCGGCTTCGTGGAAGGGAGATGCGGGCAAAAGCGGCGGTGTGCTGACCAATATCGGCATACATTTTATAGATCTGCTGCACTGGATGTTCGGCCGCCGGACGGGGATGAGGCTCCATCGGTCGGAGGCCGACTGCATATCGGGCGTTATGGAGCTTGAGCGTGCCCGGGTGTGTTTTTTTCTGAGTGTCAATCCGTCGCATCTGCCGGCCGGTCATTCGGGAGCGTGCCGCAGGCTGTCGGTTGATGGCGATCTGTTTGACTTTTCGACCGGTTTTGCCGATCTTCACGACCGCAGCTATGGTGAAATCATGGCCGGCAGGGGTTTTTCGCTTGATGACACCCTTGAGGCCGTGGCCACGGTGGAGGCGGCGCGCTCGCTGGCGGTGTCGCCTCTTGTCGGTGAGTATCATCCGATGCTGAGGCATCTTATGGAGAGCCGTAAGTCTGACATATATCCTGCGGTATGATACGGATGGTGGATCTTTACGGGCAGTATCTTTCGGTGAAGGATGAGATTGATGCTGCCATGGGCGAGGTGATGAGGGACTGCTCCTTTGTGCGCGGTCCGCAGACGGCGCTGCTGGAGGAGGAGCTTGCGGCGTGGACGGGCGTAGGTCATTGCGTGACGTGCGGCAGCGGCACCGACGCTCTGCTGCTGGCCATGACGGCCATCGGCGTGGGAAGTGGCGACGAGGTGATTGTGCCGGCGTTTACGTTCGGGGCAGTGGCCGAGACCGTGGCCATGCGTGGCGCCACTCCGGTGTTTGCCGATGTGGATCCGCTGACATTCAATATCGACTCGTCGAGCGTCGAGCGTCTGATCTCTGGGCGAACGCGTGCCGTCGTGGCGGTGCATATGTTCGGGCAGCCATGCGATATGCCGCCTTTGTTTGAGCTTGCGCGTCGTCACGGTTTTGTGGTGGTGGAGGACAACGCCCAGTCGCTTGGCGCCCGCTGCAGGTCAGAGTCGGGAGCAATGGCCCGTGCCGGCAGTGTGGGGCTGATCGGGTGCACATCGTTTTTCCCGACAAAGGTGCTTGGCTGCTATGGCGACGGCGGTGCGGTGATGACCGACGACGGTGAGCTGGCGCAACGCATAAGGATGATTGCCAATCACGGCCAGAGTCCGAAGTACAATTACCTTACGGTGGGGATTAATTCACGTCTTGACACTCTGCAGGCGGCTGTGCTGCGCGTGAAGCTCCGTCATCTTCATGATTGGATCGAGGCGAGGATAGCCGCTGCGGAGCGTTACGATGCGGCTCTGAAGGGCGTGGCCGGCGTGGAGTGCCCTGTGAGAGCCGGTGGAGTGACTCATGTCTATCACCAGTACACGCTCCGGGTCGACCCCTCTTTGCGCGACGGTCTGAGGGCGTTTCTGGCCGACAGGGGCATAGAGTCGATGGTCTATTATCCTTCTTTGCTTAACGATCAGGAAGCATACCGCGACATCAGCCGCTGCGACGGGGATATGCGCGGGGCGCGGCGGTTGCCTGCAAGCGTGCTGTCGCTTCCGATCTGCAGCCATATCGGGGTGGCGGCGCAGGCGCGGGTTATGGCGGCCGTCAAAGAATATTTTGGGGTCGCTGAAGCGCTCTGACAGCGCCCGATGCCGGATAGAGGGCAGAGTACGGAATGTGTGATTGTGACACAGCCGGCGGGCGGTCAGGGCTCGGTGTAGAATAGGATGAGGCGGCGCATGGCGTCGGTGCATGCGGGGCAGAACGAGGGGTGGGCGTTGGTGCGCATTCGGCACTGGTCGGCCGGACGATATACCCCCTTGAAAGAGTAGCCTCCGCCCTCGTACAAGCCTATGGGGTAGCGGTTGGCGTCGGCCACGGGTGTTGGCTGCGGCACGCTGTCGGGGATCAGCGACTGCCACTTTGAGGGGAAGTCGACGAGGGTGGTGATGTTGGGCTCCCACGGCTCTACGTCGAGCGGATAGGTGTCGGACATGACATCCTGCTCGTAGAAGTATTCGTCGGCGAGTCCGCCGAAGCTGTGGCCGAACTCATGCACTACGACCGGACGCATGAGCGGGTGGCGCGCTGCGGTGAGCGTGTAGGAGTTGTAGATGCCTCCTCCGCCGTATTCGGGCGTGTTGGCGAGGATGATGATATGTTCGTAGGGTATGCCGCGGAGAGCGTCGTGAACTGCCGGAAGAGCCGATGTGGTCAGGTAGCGGTCGGAATAGAATGTGGAGAAATGCGATGAGAAGGCTGTCGAGCGCCAGTCGGAGAGCCGTGGCACGCTGACTCCCTCGTCGGCCGAGGGCGAGGCTACGGCCACGAAGTTGAATCGTTCGGGCATGGAGCGGAACGGTTCGTGGGCGAGGATTGCCTCAACGGCCTGCGCGGCATGGGTGTAGAATGAGTCGGTCTGTTCGGCGGTGTAGCCTTCGGCGAGAATTGCCACGTCGATGGCTTTGTCAGTGTCGCCTCCGCGGTGGATGTAGCGGTGGGGCTGCGGCGTGGCGTCGGGTCGTCCGACGAGCTCGTCGTCGGGTCGGTAGATATGGCTCATCGATGCCATGGGCCTGTGGCGCGAGTCGAGGAGGCTGATGGTGATGCGTGCCGAGTCTTTTGGTAGCGGCACGAGAAATACGTTGGACATGGCCTTTGGCGTGGTGAGAGCTTCGGGCGTGGAGAGCCATTCGTGGAAGAGCGACGAGAAGGTGGTGGTGTAGAGCGTGTCGCCGGTGGCGGGATCGGTGACGGTGACCGATCCGTTGCCTGAGAGAGGCATTCGGTCGAGCCGTGTGCGCCGTCCGGCCCATCCGGCTGATTTCGACGACGATGCGAGGTAGACCCCCTGGCGGGAGGCGTCGCCGGCGAAAATGTAGTCAAGGCGCAGTGTGGAGTCGCAGAAATGGCGGTCGAAGTCGTCGGCCGAGGCTGTGAGAGCCGTGGCGGCCAGAGCTATGAGAGTGTGACGTAATGATAACATAAGTAACTCTTAAAAATTAGTTGATATTATGGAACTCGTCAGTAACCCATGGTTTGCTGCGGTACTTTTTGATTTTGTCCGGTGCTTTTTGCTTTCATCCTCAGTTGTGTAGCTCGCTACACGCCATCGTCTTCAAGCGAAAATCACTCGAACAAAATCAAAAATTACCAGCAGCTAATTTTTGCGAGTTACTTAGTGATGATTTTGCAACAAAGTTACGACAAAAATCGCGTTTTTTCAGTAATTTTGCCGTAAAGAAAAGCTGTGCTTGTCCCGACTTTTGCCGGCCGGATTATCGAACTATGAGTGAATGCGTCGGGCGGACAACCCTCGGGGATGAGCCATGTTAGAGAATCAAAGCAAGAAAGCAGACTATATCTATGGCACGTCCGATAGCCAAAAAGGTGACTGAAACGCCTCTGATGAAGCAATATATGGAGATGAAGCAGAAGCATCCCGACGCGGTGCTGCTGTTTCATGTCGGCGATTTTTACGAGACGTTCTCGGAGGATGCCATAACGGCGTCGGAGATACTGGGCATCACGCTCACCAAGCGTGCCAACGGATATGCCTCGGAGGTGGAGCTTGCCGGATTTCCCCATCACGCGCTCGACACTTATCTGCCCAAGCTCGTCAGGGCCGGCAAGCGTGTGGCCATATGCGAGCAGCTCGAAGATCCGAAGCTGACCAAGAAGCTTGTGAAGCGCGGCATTACGGAGCTTGTGACGCCGGGTGTGTCGCTCAACGACAATGTGCTCGACCACAGGCAGAACAACTTCCTCGCAGCCATACACTTCGGCGAAGGGCGCACTCTGGGCGTGGCTTTTCTGGACATCTCGACCGGCGAGTTTCTGACCGCCGAGGGCGAGGCCGACTATATCGACAAACTGCTGTCGAATTTCGCCCCGAAGGAGCTATTGGTGGAGCGCGACAAACGCCGGCGGCTCGACGAGGTGCTGACGGGGCGCTATCTGACGTTTGATCTCGACGACTGGGTGTTTACCCGCGAGGCGGCCACCGACCGGCTGCTGAAGCAGTTCGAGACCGGATCGCTCAAGGGCTTCGGCATTCAGAACATGCCTGCCGCCATAGTGGCATCGGGCGCGATACTCCACTACCTCGACATAACGAAACATACCAACACGTCGCACATATCATCGGTGGCACGCATTGAGGAGGACCGCTTCGTGAGGCTCGACCGCTTCACCGTGCGCAACCTCGAGCTGCTCGAAGGTCTCGGCGACGAGGGCAAAAGCCTGATAAGCGTCATAGACCGCACTGTCACCCCGATGGGCGCGAGGCTGTTGCGCCGGTGGCTGCTCTTTCCGCTCAAGGATGTGCAGGCCATACGCGCCCGTCTCGATGTGGTGGAGTATTTCATGCGGCGGCGCGACAGCCGCGAAGAGCTGAAGACCTATCTCGAACAGATAGGCGACATAGAGCGTCTGATCTCCAAGGTGGGCGTAGGGCGCGTGTCGCCCCGCGAGCTTGTGCAGCTCAAGAACGCTCTTGTGGCGCTCGAGCCGGTGAGACGCATATGCCTGGAGGCCGACGACCAGGGGGTGCATGCCATCGGCGAGCAGCTCAATCCGTGCGAGGGCGCCCGCGATGCGATAGCCCGCACGCTCCGCGATGACGCTCCGGTAGCTCTCAGCCGCGGAACGGTGGTGAAGGACGGCGTCGACGCCGAGCTCGACGAGCTGCGCCACATAGCCTATTCGGGCAAGGACTACCTGATGGAGATACAGGCCCGCGAAAGCGCGGCCACCGGCATACCGAGCCTCAAGATAGGCTACAACAATGTGTTCGGCTACTACATGGAGGTGACCAACACCCACCGCGACAAGGTGCCGCAGGAGTGGATCAGAAAGCAGACGCTCGTCAATGCCGAGCGCTATATCACCGAAGAGCTGAAGGTGTATGAAGAGAAGATACTCGGCGCCCAGGAGAAGATAGCCGTCATAGAGGCTCGCATATATGCGGAGCTCGTGGGGCAGGTGGCGCAGTATATCCACGCCATACAGCTCGACGCCACACAGCTGGCACGGCTCGACGTGCTGACGGCGTTCACCCGTCTGGCGATCGAGAACCATTACAACCGTCCGGTGGTGGACGATTCGCTCGACATCGAGATCACCGGCGGACGTCATCCGGTCATAGAGCGTCAGCTCCCCCCGGGCGAGAAGTATATAGCCAACTCGGTGAGCCTCTCGAACGACTCTACGCAGGTCATGATAATCACCGGCCCCAACATGTCGGGCAAATCGGCGCTGCTGCGCCAGACCGCCATCAACGTGCTGCTGGCTCAGACAGGCTGCTTCGTGGCCGCCGACAGTGCCCGCATAGGGGTGGTCGACAAGATATTCACCCGCGTGGGAGCCTCCGACAACATCTCGCTCGGCGAGTCGACCTTCATGGTGGAGATGACCGAGGCGGCGTCGATACTCAACAACATGAGCCAGCGGTCGCTGATACTGTTCGACGAGCTCGGACGCGGCACCTCGACCTACGACGGCATATCCATCGCATGGTCGATCGTGGAGTATATCCACGAGTACGGCGGCCTGCGGCCGAAGACACTGTTCGCCACCCACTACCACGAGCTCAACGAGATGGAGCGCAATTTTCCGCGCGTGGTCAATTACAACGTGTCGGTCAAGGAGATCCAGGGCAAGGTGGTGTTTCTGCGCAAGCTCGAAAAAGGGGGATCGGAGCATTCGTTCGGCATCCATGTGGCCAAGCTTGCCGGCATGCCCCGCGCCATAGTGACGCGGGCCGACGAGGTGCTGCGGCGACTGGAGCAGGCCAATACGGGCGAGAACAAAGAGCGCATCAAAGGCTCGCTCGCCGAGGGCGCGGCCTCACGCGGCGGCGGTGGCGGCGATGGCGGCGTGCAGCTGTCGTTTTTCCAGCTCGACGACCCCGTGCTGACTCAGATACGCGACGAGATACTGGCCACCGACATCAACAATCTCACCCCGTTTGCCGCTCTGACGAAACTCCACGATATCAAGGCGATACTCACCGGCAAACCGTCGTGACGCCGCCAGCCTCCGGCGGTTGATAAACAGGAGACGCACGACAGAAGACGGCTCCGGGTCGCACCGAGGTCGCGCTCTCCCCATTCCTTTCTATCCCCTCAAGGGTCTTTTCGGGCGATTACCTTCAAGTCTCATCGGTCACGATGCACGCATCGCTCCCTTCTCAACTGACGCAAATCTCTCCGAAAGTCCTCTTCGAGTGAATAGAAGTGAAATTCAAACATACTCTTAAAATAATTATTGCTGTCCGCTAAAATGACTACTTTTACTCATCGGTTGTATTTGTTTTTTGGCGAAACCAAAATAACCGAAAAAGGCTGACTTCTGCAATAAGTACAAGCCTTATTTTTATCCTGACTCAAAAAGTTTTATCAGACAGCAATAAATTTGAATACCTTGCCAATCGGATGCGGAGGAACTCCGATACAAGCACTCGCCCGGATTTTGTTTCCTTGTCCTCATACAATTCGTAGATGCCGGGACGTATGCCCATATCCCGATATGTGTTGCTCTCAAGCTGCCCGATACTGTTTAGACACTGTTTTGTGCCGATAACCTTATGGGGATATGCATCGTGCATACCTGTGACGATACGACCTACACCGTCGGTACAGAGTGCTGCGACATATCCGAGGATACACAGGCGACGCTCCTGCTGTTTGTCTTTACCGACACCTTTATACCCTTACCGACAACACCGAAATCCCGTTGATGCCATTTCCGACATACAAGGCGAGGTTTTCAACGATATTGAAATATAACACTTTACAAAATGTTTTTAAGTTTATTTGAAGTTTGGTACAAAACACACGGTTTCGTGGAGAATAGTTGTTGTAATTTTGCATCATAACTAAATGGAATGCTTATGAACGCACCTAAAGAATTTATAGACCTTGTATATTCTACCGAAAATCAGCAGAATTACATCGGTATGGGTAATCCCAATGCTCGTATCTTTATTATTGGTCGTGAACCGGCTCACGACCTAAACACGGACATAGGTCGCGATGCTTTTCATCAAGACCAGGAACTCAACCGCTCAAACTGGAAGAACTTGTTTGAGAACAAACAAATTGAAGGCCGTTGTAATCCACGTAGACCTTTCCCGAATCAGAAATGCTTACGTGCTGACGGAAACAACGATGGCACCGCGACGACATGGGTATGGTACCAAAAATTAGTCGACCTAATTTTGGGTAGAGAGTATGATCGTCCGTATTCTCTTCGTCCACTTGACTTTCACGACTTCTGCTTTCACACCGATATTAGTGCTGCTGCCGCAAAAAACTTGGCAACTACCAACAAAGAAGCCAAGGAGGCATCGGTTAAAGAAAGAAGTCGCGAATTGTTCTCGCATCCATTCTTCAGGCAATTCCCTATTGTAATATTGGGGATAGGTAAAGACGTCGGTCAATCTGTACCTCTCGAATGGTGCGCTAAAGTTCTCGGCTTCCCAACCAACGAGGTTGAGAAAGCCTATAATGCCGACGAAAAAGAGCCGATGCTTTGGGTTAATCGTGATACCAAAGGGCACCGCACTCTTTTACATACGCAGTGTCTCTCTCAGCCCTCTTGGGAATATATTACAAAAATTCGCGACATAATCTGGTCAGACGGAAAATCCGATTTCTGCTGGCCTAAAGAATACTAAATATGAACGAACTTTTAAATCAAGAAATTGAGCCTCTATCCAATATTGAAGATAATTGGATAGAACTTGTAAATTGGGTCAATCCTACTAAGAATGTTGTTGAGCCTAAATTATCAACGTTTCAAGAAATAATTTTGCTATTTTATTACCTTGAAGGGTTACTTCCCAATAAACCGGCAAAATGCAGTGATTTTTTATTTAATAAATTGTATGCTACTATCGTAAGAAACTGTAAGGTAGAAATAAATAGTCTTTCCAAAGATATTTATTTTATGGGTAATCCTTGGAGGTTGTCATCTCCATTACTACAGTTTCTTGGAAATACAGGATGTTTACACTTTATTGAAGATGGCACTGTTTGGGAGGAACCTGGCGTTATGCTCGAATTTACTTATAGTAGATTGACCCCAACAGGTCTAAAGTATATATTTCGACACCGACTTCCATCCAAATATCTAAGAAAGGCAATTTTATAAAATCTGAAAATTAAAAATAATTATTTATTGCTGTCCGATAAAACTTTTTGAGGCAAAACAAAATTAGGACTGGCACCT
>ERZ777011.1393-NODE-1393-length-25597-cov-4.271161_pt1 | contig 25597 bp, 13 predicted proteins | sample MGYA00374964_ERZ777011 | MGnify/ENA primary metagenome ERZ777011 (study PRJEB29310, sample SAMD00008975) | mouse gut metagenome | study: EMG produced TPA metagenomics assembly of the Metagenome analysis of fecal microbiota from mouse which was promoted... | reverse complement strand
CTTTGCGCTTTGCGTGACCTTTGCGCTTTGGTTTCACGGATTGTTGTTTTTTCTGTAAAATTTCTATACCTGTTCTGTAGGTTTCTCTATGTTCATGTTTCACATTTACTCCTACAATTAAAAACAGATCAAAAAAATAGAAAGCAGATGCTGTTATAAAGAAGAATAATCGCAAGCCACGTCTGCTTTTTTTGACACGTATTATTATAAGGGGTGAGGCTATGTTTGGAATTATATTGACAGAAGCGCCTGCGGACTGGCAGATTCTTCAGCAGCAGGAGGGTTTTGCTTCCGTTACTTTAAAGGGGAATTATAAGGTGCATCCTGCTGCCCTGGAGGTGGGGGTGGAATATGCCATTCCACAGTTCAGGGTGATGGGAGAGCAGGATAATATGACCGTGATTCCCTGGACCTACATGGATATTACCGGGGAAGGGAAGGATTTTACAGGGACGTTTGAGACCACCTTCCGGATTCCCGTGGGGGGATTGTACCGCATCGAGACCAGCCTGGAGACAAAAAGTACGCTCCCGAATATTACCTGGCTTTACCGGGGAGACTGCGTGCTGCATCTGGGGGTGGGGGATCTGTTTGTCATTGCGGGACAATCGAATTCCGCCGGCTACAGCCGGGATTTCTGCGCGGATCCGCCAAGCCTGATGGTTCATTTATACCGCAACAGGAGCCGTTGGGACTTAGCCTGCCATCCTTTAAATGAGAGCACGGGAATTGAGGGCATGGCCAATGAGGAGATGGGAATTCCGGGAGTGTCGCCCTACCTGTCTTTCGGGAAGAAATATCAGGAACTTACCGGGCGGCCCGTGGGTCTGGTTCAGACCTCCCTGGGGGGATCCCCTATGCGCCGGTGGACGCCGGAGAAGGGAGAGCTGTATCTGAACATGCTGGAAAAAATGCGTCAGGCAGGAAACCGCTTTGCCGGAGTGCTCTGGTATCAGGGCTGTTCCGATACGGATCCCGGGCAGTCAGGGCTTTACGCGGAACGTTTCCGGCAGTATGTCACGGCAGTCCGCCGGGAGCTGGGCTATGAGATCCCCTTTTTCACCATGCAGCTGAACAGGCAGATCAACGGTCAGCATGACGAATGCTGGGGGGCGGTAAGGGAGGCCCAGCGTCGGGCGGCCCTGGAGATTCCGGGAGTATACATATTGTCCACAACGAACCTGAGCCTTTCCGACGGCATCCACAACAGCGCCCCTTCTAATGTGGTGCTGGGAGAAAAGCTGGCCATGCAGTGCAACGCGGTACTGAACCAACAGGAGGAATATGAGGCACCGGCTCTGCGGGAGGCGTCGCTGACAGCCCCGGAGGAGAAGGAAGAGTTGAAGCTGGAGGGGGTCTGGCTGAAACTTACCTATGACCATGTAAAGAATGCTTTGCTGATATTTTCCGGCCTGGGGGCCGACAGCGGCTTTACGCTGAAGGACCAGGAGGGGCCGGTGGCGGTGCGGTCAATCCGCAGCAATCGGGAAGACAAGAATCACATTTATCTGGAACTGGAGAGAGAGCCGGAGGGCAGGACCCTGCTTTCCTTTGCCTGGCAGGCGGATCCCGTTAAGATCCCCCCTGTGGACGAGACCACCTACCTGCCGCCCGTGTCCTGTTATGAGGTGGAGATTCTGTAGAATTGGGAGGAGTGGGGAAAATGGAAAATTCGGTTAAAAAAACGATTGACTGGGCAGCCGTGCAAAGGCCGGTTCCCGATTGGTTCCGGGATGCGAAATTCGGTTTGTTTTTCCACTGGGGGCCCTACTGCGTGCCGGCATATCAGAACGAATGGTACTCCCGGAATATGTATACAAAGGGGTTGAAACAAAATCTGTATCATGAGAAGACCTATGGTTCCCTCCATGACTTCGGCTACAAGGACTTTTACGCCATGATGAAGGGAGAAAAGTTTGATGCCGGGGAGTGGGCGAAGCTGGCCAGGCGGGCAGGGGCCCGTTACGGCGGCCCTGTCAGTGAACATGCGGACAATTTCTCCCTTTGGGACAGCAGGGTGAATCCTGTGAACAGTGTAAATTACGGCCCGGGAAGGGATGTGGTGGGAGAGTGTATGGATGCTTTCCGCAGGGAGGGCTTAAGGACACTGGCCACCTTTCACCATCAATGGCTGTGGGGCTGGTTCATGTCCACGGACAACGAAGCGGACGTTTATGATCCGGCAAATGAGATATTTTACGGTCCGGCGCTTCCCCTGGAGACAAACCGTTACCTGCCCTATCGGTATCCGGATGATCGGTTTTGCCGGATCTGGCTGGACAAGGTGCTGGAGGTGATCGACAAATACAGGCCGGACGCGGTATACTTTGACAGCCGTGCCTGTATTATCGGTGAAAAATACCGCTATGCCCTGGCAGAACATTATTACGGTGCGGAAGGCGTGGCGGATGGCATCATTACCCATAAGCAGGAGGATTTTCCCGCGGGCGTGGGCGCATATGATGTGGAAAACGGACGGTTTGCCGGGCTGCAGCAGTTCCCCTGGCAGTCGGATGACCGGCTGGAGGACAATGTGACCTGGTGTATGGTGCAGGAGCCGAAATATAAGCCGGCCCGGGACATGATCCACCAGCTTTGTGACATTGTGTCCAAGAACGGGAACCTGCTGCTGAATGTGGGTCCTTATGCGGACGGATCTTTCCATCCTGAAGCGGTCCGGGTATTGGAGGAGATGGGGGACTGGCTGGCCTTAAACGGGGAGGCCGTCTATGGAACCAGGCCCTTTACCGTGGCGGCGGAAGGCCCTACGGTGGTGGAGGATGGGGATTACGATCTGGGTAAGCTGGGGCAGCAGCTGAAAAACGGCGACGCGGCGGATGTGCGCAGCAAGGCCATGACCGCTGAGGATTTCCGGTTTACCACCTGTGGTGCCTGCCTGTATGTCATTGCCATGGGATGGCCGGAGGACGGTGTCTTCCATATCCGCACTTTGCGGGAAGGGGGCAGCAGCTATAAGAGGGCAGGCAGGGTGACCATGCCGGGAATTGATATGCCCCTGGAATTTCATCAGGACGGGGCGGGCCTGCATGTAAAGGCACCGGGAGTCCGGCCCTGCCAGTATGCCTATGTGTTGAAGATAGTGTGAAGAGAAGCTGCGACGTGGAAGATAGTGTGACGGAGGATGGATATGAAGCTGGTCGGAATGCAGAAGGAATTCATTTTTGAGGAGGACAGACCCTTTGACAGCGCCCATGCGTCTACCCTCCTGGAGCTGTCCGGGGGAGGGGTTCTGGCAGCCTGGTTCGGCGGTTCCTGGGAAAAGGGGGCAGATACAGCCATATGGACCAGCCGCAGAGGGGAACGGGGCTGGGAGCCTCCTGTGTGCGTGGCGGATGCCAGGGCGGCTGCCATGTGGAATCCCGTCCTTTTCCGCAGGCTGGACGGGAGAATCCTGCTTTTTTATAAGACAGGGGAAAGCATTCCTGTCTGGAAGAGCTGGGTAATTTCCTCCGATGACGAGGGGATAAGCTGGTCGGCGCCCCGGGAGCTTGTGCCCGGGGACTGTTCCGGGGGCCGGGGGCCGGTGAAAAATAAGCCCATACGTCTTTGGGACAATACGGTGCTGGCCCCGGCTTCTCTGGAAGGGGAGGTCTGGGATGCCTTCGTGGATATTTCCCGGGATGACGGGGAGACCTGGGAGGCCGGCGAATTTGTACCCCTGCGCAGGGCCGGCTATAACATTCAGATGGTCCATTATCCTTATGATAAGCATCGCTGCTTTGGAAAGGGCGTGATACAGCCCGCCCTTTGGCAGGAGGAATCGGGAGAGGTCCATATGCTGCTGCGCAGCACCGGTTCCAGAATATTCCGGAGCGATTCCCGGGACGGAGGACGTACCTGGAACCTGGCTTATGACACGGGGCTTTACAATAATAACAGCGGTATTGACCTGGCAAGGCTTCCCGGGGGAGAGCTTGTGCTGGTGCATAATCCCACGGAGAACCTGCCGGGCTATCACAAAGGCCCCCGCACTCCCCTTGTGGTGTCTCTGTCTGAAGATAACGGAGCATCCTGGAGGGAGTTTACGGTTCTGGAGGACGGGATCGGAGGGTTTTCCTATCCGGCAGTGATCTGCGGCAGCGGGAATGAGATCTGGATTACCTATACATGGAAACGGGAGCGGATCGCCTTTGTCAGGATAGAATACCAGACATGAGAGAAGAAACAGGAATTTGCCATATGACAGAAAGCAGGTAGGATAATGGGGGACAGTGAGAGAAGCTTTATCAGGAATAAGTTTGCGGCACCGGAAGCGTCTGTGAGGGCGCTTCCCTTTTGGGCCTGGAACGGCAGACTGGACAGGGAGGAAATATACAGACAGGCTCGGGAGATGAAGAAACAGGGGATGGGAGGCTTTTTCATGCACTCCAGGGAGGGCCTGGAGACGGAGTACATGGGGGCGGAGTGGCAGCAGTGTATTCTGGCAGGGGTGGCGGCCGCCAGGGAACTTGGCATGTCCGCCTGGCTTTATGATGAGGACCGCTGGCCTTCCGGCACGGCAGGCGGGCTTGTGACAGCCGGGGGCGACGCTTATCGCTGCAAGGGGCTGACCCTGGAGGTGTGCGGGGAATATGACAGCAGGGTGTGGGAAGAGAAAGGGCTTCTGGCGGTTTACGCGGCCAGGGTGAAAGGGGATGAGATCTTTGCCCTGCGGCGGATGAAGGCGGATTCCGGGATTCTCCGCGACGAAGTCTGCCTGGCAGTCCGTCTGGAGGTGTCGGGGCCCAGCGAGTGGTTCAACGGGGAGGCACCGCCGGATAATTTAAATCCTGAGTGCGTGAAACGCTTTCTTGCCCTGACCCATGAGAAATACTTTGCCCTCTGCGGGGAGGAATTCGGCAGGACGGTGAAGGGAATCTTTACGGACGAGCCAAGCCTGGCGGATAACCATGCCGGGTTCCGTCCGGAGAGAAGCTGGATTCCATGGACAGAGGGTTTTGGGGATTATTTTAAGGAAAGACGGGGCTATGACCCTCTGGAGCTGATCCCTTATCTGTATTTTAACGGAGAGTACTCCCGCAGGATCAGGCATGATTACTGGTACATGATTACCCTCCGTTTCAGCGAATCCTACGCGAAGACCATAAGCCAATGGTGCGAAGCCCACGGGCTGCTGATGACGGGGCATTTTCTCCAGGAGGACAAGATGGGGCTGGCTGTCCGGGTGGGGGGAGCCATCATGCCCCTGTATGAGTATGAGCATGTTCCGGGTATTGATATGCTGCGGGAGGAAACGGAGGAATTCCTGACGGTAAAGCAGTGCGCCAGTGTGGCCCATCAGCTGGGCAGGAAGCAGGTGCTCTCGGAGACTTATGGCTGTACAGGCTGGGAGTTTACCTTTGAAGGACAGCGGCATATCGGTGACTGGCAGTATGTGCTGGGGGTGAACCGCAGGTGCCAGCATCTGGCTCTCTATTCTCTGGCTGGATGCCGTAAGCGGGATTATCCTCCCAGCCTGAACTATAATACCTCCTGGTGGGAGCATGCTCATGTGGTGGAGGACTATTTTGCCCGGCTGGGGGCAGTGCTGGAGGAAGGACAGCCCCTGCAGCGGATTTTGCTCCTGCATCCCGTGAGCACGGCCTGGAGCCGGCTGGGGGCCAGCCCTTACGGAAATCCCGTTCGCCGGTACGAGCGGGATGTGCCCGCAGTCAATGAGTATGGCTTTGAGTTCAACAGGCTCATACAGGATTTGTGCCTGCATCATTTTGACATGGACCTGGGAGACGAAATCCTGCTGTCCAGGTATGCCCGGGTGGAGGGGGATACTCTGCAGGTGGGCAAGGCCCGCTATGATACCTGGGTGCTTCCGGCGGTGGACACCCTTCTGCGGTCAACCTTTGAGCTGCTGAAAGCCTATACCCGGGGGGGAGGCAGACTGATTGTCATGGAGCCGGTTCCTCTCCTTCTGGAGGGGGAGCCTGACCGGGAGCTGTCCGCCTTCTGGGAAGGAGCCGGCTGCAGGAGGGCAGGGGACAAACGGGAGCTGCTGGAGCTTCTGGAGGGGGCTTCCCTCAGGACGGTGAGCGTGCGGGACCGCTACGGCAATGAGGATACCCATTGTCTGGTACAGCAGAGAAGAACAGGGGAAGATCAGACTCTTTTCCTGGTAAACCTTGACAGAAGCCGGGGGCGCAGAGTCACCGTGGTTCTCGGATCCGGCCACCGGGTGGAGGAGTGGAATGCGTTAAACGGGGAGGTAAGGCCTGTGGAGAGCCTGCACCGGGAGGGAGGGCTGACCTTTCCGGCAGTCCTTGGCCCTGCAGATTCCAGGCTCTATCGGATCTATACGGAGTCTGCCGGATCCCGGCGGTCAGCAGCAGGTATCGCGTCGGCAGCATCAGATTCCATATATGCAGGCCCGGAGCTGCCGGGGGGAGCGTCGGTGCTGTGCAGCCTTCCCGTAGAGACAAAGATTGAGTGCACGATGGACAATACCCTGACCCTGGACCGGTGCAGATACAGATTGGAAGAAGGGGAATGGTCGGAGGTGCTTCCCATATGGCAGGCCCAAAGACAGGTGCGGGAGCGCCTTGGCATGAGGCCGATACATGTAAACGGTAATGTGCAGCGGTATCGGTGGGTGGGGCAGCCCCATCCTGCCGACGGGAAAAGGCTGGAGCTGGAGCTTGGCTTCTGCGTGAAGGAGCTGCCGGAGAAGCCCGTGAGCCTGGCGTTGGAGCACCCGGAGGATTTTACGGTTATCTGCAACGGCCGGCAGCTGGAACAGAGGCAGCAGGGCTGTCTGCTGGATCGGGCAATCAAAAAGATTGCCCTGCCGGAGCTTTGCGTGGGCCGAAACAGGATAGTCCTCTGCTGCAGCTACCGAAATGCCATGGAGCTGGAGGACTGCTACCTGTGCGGGGCTTTTGGGGTGGCCAGAAACCGGGTGCTGACGGCCCTGCCGGAAAAGCTGTATACGGGTGACTGGACCCTGCAGGGCTTTTTGCACTATGCAGGCTCGATCCGCTATCAGTATGAGGTGAACTGCTCCGTCCGGGAGGCCGGGCAGGTTTACCTGGAGCTGCAGGCTTATGAGGCGGTCTGTGCCGGCGTGACCGTGAACGGACACAGGATTGAGGTTCCCTGGAGAGCCGCTTCGCTGTTAAATATTACCGGCCTCCTGCAGGATGGCCGGAACAGGCTGGTGGTGGAGGTGACCGGTTCTCCCAGAAATCTGTTCGGCCCCTTCCACCTCAGTGGCCGCAAGCGCAGCGTAACCAACGACCAATGTTTCCGGACGGAAGGCGGAGAATATACGGAGGAGTATCAGGTAGTGCCTTACGGCCTGATGCAGCCGCCAAGACTGTACGGCAGAAAGGAGAGCGTATGAAGAATTTTTTCCCTGACGGAGTGTGGCCGGTGATGCTCACACCTTTTACGGAGGACAACCGGGTAGATTATAATGCGTTGGAGGAGCTGGTAAACTGGTATTTTGATAATGGCTCGGACGGGCTGTTTGCGGTGTGCCAGTCCAGCGAAATGTTTTTCCTCACCCTGGAGGAGCGCTGCGGGATCGCCTCCTTTGTGAAAAAGGCGGCCAAAGGACGCCCGGTGATTGCTTCCGGGCACATAGCGGAGGGGACGCAGGAGCAGACGGAAGAATTAAAGCGGATGGCGGATACCGGGATCGACGCCCTGATTCTGATCACCAATCGCCTGGCTGTGCAGGAGGAGAGTGACGAGCTGCTTAAAAAGCGTCTGGAGGTGCTGATGAAAGCGCTTCCGGAAGAGCTGCCCCTGGGTTTTTATGAGTGTCCGTTTCCCTATAAGAGGATTCTTTCCCCGGAGGTGACGGCTTTTTGCGGGCAGACGGGCAGATTTCATTTCCTGAAGGATACCAGCTGTAATATGGACAGTATCCGGGCAAAGCTCCGGGTACTGGAGGGGACGGAGATGAAGCTGTATAACGCCAATACGGCCACCCTTCTGGACTCGCTGAAGGCAGGGGCAGCCGGATACAGCGGCGTGATGGCGAATTTCCACCCCGGCCTGTACCACTGGCTCTGCGAAAACTACGAAAAGGAACCGGAGAAGGCAGGGCATCTGGCGGAGCTGCTTACCATGTGTTCCCTGATCGAGAACAGCGCATATCCTGTCAATGCCAAATATGCCCTGCAGCGGCTGGGCCTGCCCGTCACCCTTAAGACGAGGAAGCTGTCCGCGGACCGGCTGACCTATGCCATGCGGCGGGAGGCGGAGCAGCTGCTTTCCCTGACGGAGGAAGCGGAGAAACGGCTGGCAGGCGGAAAGGGGTAAGCATTTATATATTATTCTGCTCCGATACTTCTTCTTCCGCCGCATCCTCCCCCTTCACGGATTTACGATAAGAAGTGGGGGTATAGCCCTTGACCTTCTTAAACACCCTGGCAAAGTAAAAATAGTCGCTGTAGCCTACGGCAGCGGCAATCTGGAATACGGGGTCCGCGGTGTGGGAGAGAAGCCATTCGGCGTGTTCCATGCGCAGGGCGGTCAGGAAGCTGATAAAGGAGGTTCCCGTCTCATGCTTGAAGAGCTGGCTGGCATAGTTGGCATTGATGGAGCAGTGGTCCGCCAGGTCCTGGATGGAGATGTCTTCCCGGTAATGGTTCTCGGTGTAGTCAATCATAGCCTGTACGGACTTGTGGGAGGAAGTGAGGTGCCTGGGGTGAAAACCATCCCGGAGTGAATTGGGGGGGGCGGAGGTTTCCGGCCCCTGTTCGTTTAAAATCCGCCAGGCCTTCTGCATGGAGTCCAAAAGCTCGTTGCGGGAAAAGGGCTTCAGGCAGTAGCCGATGGCATTGTGAAACATGGCCTTCTGGGCATAAGCAAACTCGGCGTGGCCGCTGATCATGATAAAGAGGGTCTTAAGTCCCTCGGTGTGCGCAGCCTGCAGGATGTCCAGTCCTCCCATGCCGGGGATGCGGACATCTACGAAGGCCAGATCCGGTTCCTGGGCGCGAATGTATTCCAGACCGGATAAGCCGTCATAGAATTCTTCCACGATCTGAAAATATTCCTGATTTCTGATAGTGGCCATCAGGCTTTTGACAACCCACTTTTCGTCATCAATTATTATCGCCTGGTACATGAGATTCCTCCTGTCTTGTAAGGTGGGGGACGCGGAGCTGGATATTTGTTCCCTGGTTTTCTTCCGAGTCGATCAGCAGCGAGTAATCGGTTCCGTAATATAGGATCATGCGGGTGTTGACATTTTTCAGCCCGATGGACCTGCGGGCATCGGATCTGGATCTTTGCGTCGGGGAATCTTCTCCCTCGGGGGCAGGCTCAGAGGCACCTGCCAGTTCCGCCCGCAGCTGCTCCAGTTTTTCCCTGGACATTCCCACGCCGTTGTCGTATACCCAGATGGCCAGATAACCGTGCTCCGGGTTGTGGCCGGCGCCTATCATCAGCTCGCAGGGATGAAGGGCACCTTCGATTCCGTGCACAATGGCATTTTCTACCAGGGGCTGGATAATCATCCGGGGAATCAGGCAGTCATCGGAATCGTCCAGAAAAGTATAGCGTACGGAGAAACGGTCCCCGAAACGCTCCTTCTGAATCATTACATAAGATTTTACGATCTCCATTTCCTCCCGCAGGGTGACCAGGTCACTGCCCTTGATACTATAGCGGAAGATCTGGGAAAGGGCGCTGGCAACGGAAATAATCTTGTCGGTCATCCCTTCTGCAGCCATGCCGCAGATCGTGGTCAGGGTGTTGTGAAGGATATGGGGAATTGCCTGGCTGCGGAGGAATGCAATTTCCGTAAGCCGGTTGTTGGATTCCAGTTCATAAATCCGGGTGTGGGTGTCAAATATGGTATGGCTCAGATGATTGACTTCGTCCAGCATTTCCCGGAAGGCCCGGGTGATCTCTTCCGTCTCCTTAAGCCGAATGGAGCCGCGGCTCAGGCTGACAGGGTCGGGATCCTTTAAAATCTGCAGGTCCCCTGCCGCAAAGGATTTCATATGGCCCGTCAGCTGCTTTAAAGAGGAGACAAGAGGCCGGTAAAGCAGGAAAAGCAGGAGGAAGGCCAGTATGACGGCCAGGATAACCTCCAGGAAAAAGATAACAAACAGCTGTCCCGGGGAAAAGGGCCTCTCCTCTTCCACAAAGGTGTAAAGCCGGTAATTCAAGTTAGCGGATGTAATGTCACTGGCCATGCACAGGTAACGGCGGGGACGGTCTCCTTCGGTATCGGTCATGCGAAGGAAGCCTTCTTCCTCCCGTGCCGTGGGAAGAAGCTCAAAAAGGAAGCTGTCTCCGCAGACAAGCCTGCCGGCTTCATCGGTCAGGACGACAAAAGGGCCGGGACCGTTCAGGAGGGTGTAATGTTCAAGGGCCGCCGGTATGCGGCCGGCCAGCCGGTCGGTATATGTCTGCAGACTGCTTTTCTGCTGATCCCGCCGAAACCGTGTATAGCTGCAAATGCCACACAGGGTAATCCCCAGGACCAGAAGGAGGAACGCAGACATGATGATGCCGAATTGCCGGGCAATGGATAGGGATATAGTCTTTTGCTGTTTCATAGGTCTCATTATAATACAGTGAATAAGGCACCTTCAACATGTAAAATACTAAGAAAATCTTAAAACTACACATATTTGTTTCCGGTATTGTGAAAAAAATGTGAAATCTCCATAAAAAAATATAAATTTGTCCATTCAAATCAGTTGTTTTGGACAGTAAAATAAGAAAGACAGGAAAAATACCTGTTGAAAATATGAATTTACAGGGAGGAAGAATATGGCAAAGAAATCCAAAAATGCTGTTGCGGTGATCCCGAAGAAAAACTTCTGGACTCAGATCAAGCGGCAGAAAGGGCTGCTGCTGATGGCTCTGGTTCCGGTGGTGTTTATCTTTATTTTCAATTACATTCCCATTTACGGCATCCTGATCGCCTTCAAGAACTATAAGGCATCCAAGGGGGTGTGGGGAAGTGCGTGGCTGGATCCCTTTTATAAAAATTTTGTAACCTTTTTTAAAAATGTAAACTGTGGGCGAATTATTGTAAATACTTTAAGGATCGGTATCAGCACGGTGATCTGTACCTTCCCGGCGCCCATTATCTACGCCCTGCTCTTAAATGAGATGAAGGGCAGGAAGTACAAGAAGGTCGTGCAGACCATTTCCTATATACCCCATTTTATTTCCATGGTGGTCATCTGCTCCATGTTAAACGGCTTTTGTTCCCTGAACGGTCTGTTTAACGATATGCGTTTTACGCTTGGCCTGGAGCGGACGAACCTGAACGCAGGAGGGACGAATTTCCTGATTATGTATGTGCTGTCGGCGGTCTGGCAGAGTGTTGGCTGGGGCTCCATCCTCTATTTATCGGCGTTGACGAATGTGGATACCTCCCTGTACGACGTAGCAAACATTGACGGCGCCAACCGGTGGCAGAAGATGAAAAATATCGCGATTCCGGCCATCCTGCCCACGATCACCATTGTGTTGATTATGAATGTGGGAGGGGTGCTGAACAGTGATTATCAGAAGATCCTGCTGATGCAGAATTCCACCAACAGGGATATATCCGAGACCATTGCCACCTTTGTGTACACCGTGGGTATCCAGGAGGGCCGGTTCTCCTACTCCACGGCAGTGAACCTGTTCCAGTCGGTGGTTTCGTTCATCCTGGTATACGGCGCCAATGCTGTCACACGTAAGCTGAGCCCGGATAACAGCATGTTCTAAAGGAGGAAAAGAAAATGGCGAAAGTGAAAGAAAAAGAAGTAAAGAGCAAGATTTACATAGGAAGCAGAACCTTTGACGTAATCCTGATTATTGCAATGGGCCTGCTGTCCGTGATCTTTATCTATCCGTTTTTAAACGTGCTTGCCATTTCCCTCTCCGGGAACGGCATGATCGTTACGGGACAGGTGACCTTTTACCCTAGGGACATCATTCTGGAAGGCTATAAAATGCTGTTCCGGGAGGAAAATATTTTTCTGGCCTACGGCAATACCATTATCATCGCCGCCGGGGGTGCACTGCTTTCCCTGACGCTGACCTCCCTGCTGGCTTACGTGATGATGGTGCCGGATTTCGTGTTGAAGAAGCCGCTGTCTTACTTCCTGCTGATTACCATGTTCTTCAGCGGAGGAACGGTTCCCGGCTATATCCTGATCCGTAACCTGGGACTTTACAATACCTGGTGGGCATTGATCCTGCCCGGGGCGGTGTCGGCTTACAACGTATTTGTATACAGGGCATTCTTTAAGGGAATATCCCTGGAGCTGCGGGAAGCGGCAAAGATTGACGGGGCCAGTGAATTTGGCATCCTGACCAGAATTTATGTGCCTTTGGCCAAAGCTCTGTACGCCACCTTCGGCATGATGAGCGTGGTGGGTACCTGGAACAGCTACTTCAGCTCCCTGCTGTACATAGAGGATCCCAAGAAGCAGCCCATCCAGATGGTGCTGAGGAGGGTGGTGTTTGCCTCCGGCATTGACAATATGACGGATACCCATGAAATGATTACCAGCGGCAAGATGAATCAGCTGAATGTGCAGTATGCCTGCGTTATCATGACCATGGGCCCCATCCTGCTGGCGTATCCCTTCGTACAGAAGTATTTCGTCAAGGGTATGCAGGTTGGTGCGGTCAAGGGCTAAGCGTGCAAAGATTTTCTAAGCGGTTAAAGGACAACCGCTAAGAAAATCTACGATTCCGCGGAGCGGAATCTATGCACACAGAAGAATGCCTAAAGTGCAGGCATTCTTCCGGGGTTGCGCCGATTGTTTGTGCCGTCAAAGACGGCACTGCAGCCGGAAGCGGCATGACTTCCAGACTTGCACCCGGCATTTGCACCGGCATGACAGGAAGGCATAGGGTATAAGGAGGCCGTAAAGTCTCTTTGTATAGAGGTAATTTATCAAAGATAAGGAGGATAATTATGAAGAGAAAAAGTGTAACCAAGTTCACTGCACTGGCTCTCACCGCGGCAATGTCCATGGGCCTGCTGGCAGGCTGTGGAAATGGGGATGGAAGCGGTGATTCCGGCTCCGGTCAGGACTCGAAGCAGGAAACAAAACAGTCACAGCAGGAGTCGAAGCAGGAATCCCAGGAGCAGGGAGGGAGCGGCAATACGAATGCTCCCAGCGTAGATAAGTTTGACGAGGCCGCCACGGCAGCCAGCAACGGTATCAATCTGCCGGAGCTGGATACCCTGAGCATTACGGTGAATATGCCCAGCTTCAATAAAGCTTCGGAAGGAACCCGGTTCCAACAGCTCTGGCAGGAAAAGATGGAAGCGTACCTTGGCTGTAAGCTGGATATTACCTGGGTGACAAAGCCCTGGTCGGACTACCGGGAGACGGAGAAAACCCTGCTTCAGGCCGGCGATATTAAGGACGTTACCACTTCCAGTATCGGCCAGGCCATCAATGAGTACGGAGAAGAGGGAGATATTTTAAACCTGGCGGATTACAGGGATTACATGGTGTATTATCCGGAGTATATGGCAGACACCAACGGCGGGGAGCATTTCGCACAGAACGAGGACGGCTCCATGTATTACTTCATGGATGGCTTTTACAATCCCAATAATGTTCAGGGCGCCCAGTCCATGACGGCATTTGCGTACCGCTTTGACATTCTGCAGGAAAACGGCTGGCAGCCTGCCACCAACCTGGATGAGCTCACTCAGCTTTGTGCGGACATCTATGCCAAGAAGGATGAGCTTGGACTGGAGTACGTCATTGCCAACAACAGCATGGACTTCTTCCGCGGCTTCTGCGGTATCTTCCACACCTGGGAGTGCGCTTATTATAACGGCAGCGAGTGGGTATTCGGCCCCATTGAGGATAATTTCCGCGAGATGCTGCGTTATCTGAACGGCCTTTATGAGGCGGGCTATATTGACGTGGAATACAATACGGCCGGGGGTGATGCCAACAATGAAAAAGCCACCAACGGCAAGGTTGCCATTGTGCCCACCCTGTGGTCCGGCATGGCGGCAACCTGGAACAAGGCCATGAAGGATGTAGATCCCAATACCACCATGGAGTGGGGCCTGGCTTATCTGCCGGAGGGGCCCAGCGGCACCGCGTGGAAGTGGGGCTCCAGACAGGACGGCAAGTCTTTGAATCAGGGCATGGGTATCTTTATCAACGCGGAGACGGAGCATCCCGAGCATGTGGTAGCCATGATTGATTATCAGTATTCCGACCAGATGGTGAACTGGCTGAACTGGGGTATTGAGGGCGAGACCTTTATCGTAAACGCGGACGGCACAAAGACTTATGTGGACGAGATCATGAATGACGAAAGTCCCGCTACCAAATCCGCCGATTACGGCCTTCTGGCTTCCAGCGTCTGCAGGACGGGCATTCCTTTCGTTCCCCTTGAGAACGACGCCATGACTCTGCTTTCCTCCCAGCCGGAACCTTGGTGGAGTGCAGACAAAGGGTTTTATGAGGGCAAGTACTGGATTGAGACCAGTGTAAACGGCGGTCCCGATTCCGTATCCCCTTATGACAGACCTCCCGTGATGTATTTAAGCCCTGAGCAGCAGGCCATGAGGGCGCAGCTGAACTGGGGCGGCGTGTGCACAAAGCAGCTGCTTTCCTATGTAGATAAGTTTATCCAGGGTGAGATCGATATTGACGACGACTCCGTATGGAATGAATATGTAGAATCGGTCAAGAGCCAGACCGACGAGGACTTCGACAGCATCATTTCCATGATGAACGAGAAGACAGTGAAATAACTAAAATAGAAGCGGTGTGGTTGAAAGATCACACCGTTTCTTTCAAGGCGGACAAGTCCGCCTTGGGAGTATGAGTCGTGGCAGAGCCGCGGCATTCTTCACAGGCCAGCTTGCTGGCCCTGGAATTGTGGGATTCCGCGGAGCGGAATCATGGAGGTCGGCATGAAAATCTGTGGAATGAAGGTAAACCATCTTTCGGAAAATTTGACCGCAGGCCCGGAAAATCCCGTGTTCAGCTGGCGGGTGGAAGGGCAGGAGAAGAATATCAGGCAGCTTGGCTACCGGGTGCAGGTATGGCGGGAGGACGGACAGACCTGCTGGGACAGCGGATCCGTGGAGAGCCGCCGCATGACGGGGATTCCGTATCGGGGGGAACCTCTCACGGCGGGCAGCGCTTATACCTGGCGGGTGGAGTGCAGGCTGAGCCGGGGCGGCACTGTGGGCGGAGGATCGGACTGGGGCGGTGCGGCGGCGCCGGGCAGTGATGGTGCCGTGCAAGCGCCGGCAGAGGGGCAGATTACGGTAGTATGCGGTAATTCCTCCTTTGAGACCGGCCTGTTCGGCCCGGAGGACTGGAAGGGATGCTTTATCGGTGAAACGAAAGACCATGTCTATCACCTGTACCGAAAGGCTTTTTCCGCCGGGGCCGGGCTGAAAAAGGCCAGGCTGTACATCTGTGCCCTGGGACATTTTGAAGGCTGGATCAACGGCAGGAAGGTGTCGGACCATGTGCTGGAGCCCGGCTGGAGCGACTATAACAAGACCTGCTTTTATACGGCTTATAATGTGACAGAGCTTTTGCAGGAGGGAGACAATGCCCTGACGGTGAAGCCGGGAGACGGTATGTTCCATGTGCCGGGCGGACGGTATGTGTATTATGAACGCTCCTATGGCAGATGTAAATTTCTGGCCCAGCTGGAGCTTTTTTTTGAGGACGGCAGAAGACAGCGGATTGTTACCGACGAGAGCTGGCGGATGACGGAGAGCCCGATCCGCTTCTGCTGTATTTACGGCGGAGAGGATTATGACGGCAGGCTGATGCGGAAGGAATACCTGGAGGCGGATTACAGAGAAGGGAGCCGGTGGGTTCCTGCACAGCGGGTAGAGCCTCCCCGGGGAAAGCTGACAGCCATGCCCATGGAGCCCATGAAAGTCATGCAGTGCTATGAGCCGGTGAAGGTGATAAAGGTTTCCGGGGATACTTGGCTTTATGATTTCGGCGTCAATTTCTCCGGCTGGGTGCGGCTCAGGCTGCGGACGGACGGCAGGGCGGCAGGACGGCTTGTGAGCATGAAGCCCGGGGAGATTCTTGGCCCGGACGGCCGGGTAGACCAGCAGATGACAAGGCAGAACTGCCTGTGGAATTATATCCTCAGCGAAGAGAGGGAGCAGGAGTTTGCCCCGGATTTTACCTATACAGGCTTCCGGTACGTGGAGGTGACGGGGGCGGAGGCCCGGGGCGGGCCTGTGATGATCGAGAGCCTGACAGGGGAATTCCTTTATCCGGATCTGGAGCAGGGGGGAGAATTCGAGTGCTCCAACCGGCTTTTTAACGGGATCCACAGAATCGTCCTGCAGGCAATCTTAAGCAATACCAAAAGCTATTTTACCGATTGTCCCCATCGGGAGAAGCTGGGCTGGCTGGAGCAGGTGCATCTGATCGGTCCCTCCGTTATGTACAATTTACAGGTGCAGAATCTGTATGCCAAGATTGAGCAGGATATGGCGGATTCCCAGAGGGAAAACGGCCTGGTCCCGGATATTTGCCCGGAATATGTGACGGGATTCGGGCGCTGGCACGAAGGGTTTGTGGATTCTCCGGAGTGGGGCAGCGCCTGTATTCTGGGCCCCTGGTATGCCTATAAGAGATACGGGGATCCGGAGATGCTCCGCCGGTTTTACGGCGTGATGAAGCGTTACCTGGAGTATCTGGGCAGCAGGACCCATCATCAGGTGCTGCACCACGGCCTGGGGGATTGGCTGGACATTGGTCCCTGTACCCCCCATTCCCAGAACACGCCGGTGCCCGTGACAGCCACCTGCGTCTATTACTATGACCTGGATGTGATGAGGCAGATTGCGGAGCTTCTGGGCTGCGAAGAAGATGCCCGGGAGTACAGGAAGCGGATGGAGACGGTATTTGCGGAATATAACCTGCAGTTTCTGGACCGTCAGACCGGAAGGTATGCCACCGGAAGCCAGGCTGCCCAGGCCATGAGCCTGGTGGCGGGGCTGGTGCCTGAGGAGATGCAGGAGAAGGTAATCAGGCAGCTTCGGGAGGACGTGGAAAAGCGCGGATTTGCCGTTACGGCGGGGGATGTGGGACATCCTTTCCTGGTGGCGGCCCTGATGAAATACGGTATGACAGACCTGTTAAACGAGATGACGAATCTGACGGATACTCCCGGCTACGGGTATCAGGTGGTAAACGGTGCCACCTCGCTGACAGAGGAATGGGACGGCCCGGATCCCGCAAGGCCCCACGGCTCCCAGAATCATCTGATGCTGGGCAGTATCGAGGAATGGTTTTACGGCTCCCTGGGAGGCATTGACCTGATCCGGGGCAGGAGTACCCTGGAGGAGATTACCATTGCCCCCAGGCCGGAGGCGGGAGTGGACTGGGTGAAGGCCTGGACGCTGCATCCATACGGGCGGATTTCGGTGGAATGGAGGCGGGCGGACGGGCAGGTGCAGGTGGAGGTCCTGGTTCCGCCCAATGTGACTGCCCATTTAAGGCGGCCTGACGGAACGGAGGCGGCAGTGGTGGGAAGCGGCCGTTACAGCTACAGCTTTTTGGAGGAGGGGAACAATGATAGAAAATAATGACAGTTCCATTCGGAAATACCTGACGCCTTACCGCTATCCCCGTCCCGTGCTTCACGGCTCGGGGAAGGAGGGAGCGTTTGACAGTAAGGCGGTGGACATTCCCTTTGTGTTCTGGCACGGAGGGCGGTTTCATATGCTGTACACCGGCTTTGACGGAATTGGGTATCAGTCGGCCCTGGCGGTGAGCGACGACCTGATCCACTGGGATCACAAGGGAGTGATCTTAAAGCGGAGGCTGGAAACCCACAGATGGGACCGGGTGGGGGGAGCGGCCACGTGGATCCTCAGGGAGAGCAACGGCTTATATGACCTGCCCCGGCTGAAGAAGGCAGACGGGAAGTACTGGCTGGTTTACCATTCCTATCCGGAAAGCGGCTATGAGAGCGGCCCTGCGGAAATCGGGTTTGCCTGGACTGAGGATGAGGAGCTTCTGGACTGGCATTTTCCGGATCGGCCTGTGTTCTCCTGGCGGGACGGGGAAGACTGGGAGGCAGGGGGGCTCTACAAGGCCTGCTTTTTCCGGAAGGACCACAGGTATTATATGTTTTATAATGCCAAGGACAGGGAGGCACGGTGGACCGAGCAGACCGGCCTGGCCACTTCTGTGGATCTGGAGCACTGGGAGCGGTGTCCGGAGAATCCCGTGCTGAAGGTGGACAGGGACTCCTGGGATAAGTGGTTCCTGTCGGATCCCTGTATCCTGCAGGACGGGAATCGGTGGCTGAATTTCTTCTTCGGGTACGGAAAGCTCTATGAGGACGGTCATACCCACGCCCAGGAAGGGCTGGCGGTATCCGGGGATCTGGTGCACTGGGAGAAGGTGCGGGATCCCATTCTCCCCCGGGGAAAGGCGGGAAGCTTTGACAGCGGCCATGCCCACAAGGCTTCCGTAATATACCATGACGGAATCCTGTACCACTTTTACTGCGGCACCTGCCCGTATCAGGAGGGATTCCCCACCAATGCCTCCGGGGAATATCGCACCATCTGCCTGGCTACGGATAAGCCTCTCCCGGACAGTACCGGACATATTCTGCCTTTCCTGTGGCTGAAGGGAGAGGGGAATGAGCTGATAGAGGAGGAACTGGAACGGATTGCGGACTGCGGCATCCGTGAGGTCTGCCTGGAATCCAGGCCCCACCCGGATTTCTGCGGCCCTCTCTGGTGGGAAAACCTGGACTTTATTCTTCCCCGGGCCAGGAGCAGAGGAATGCGGGTGTGGCTTTTGGACGATAAGAAGTTTCCCACGGGCTATGCCAACGGTGGCTATGAAAGGCAGCCGGATCGATCAAAGGTCTATCTGGCGGAGCGTCATATGGATATTTGCGGACCCTGCAGGGAGGGAGCGGTGCTGGTGAAAAATTTCATCGGCAGGGAGGGGAGGCTGCTGGGAATCCTGGCGGCGCCCAAGCCGGACGGGGAAACCCTGGCGGTGAGCGCCGGGGGAATCCTGGATCTGACGGATCGTTATCATGAAAACGGCTTCGTATATTTTGACCTGCCGGAGGGGGCCTATCGGCTGTTTGTCCTCTTTACCACCAGGAAGGGCGGGGGCAGGGAGAATTATATGAACCTGATAGAGGAATCTTCCGTGAGAGTGCTGATCGATGAGGTGTACGAAAAGCACTATGAGAGATACCGGGAGTACTTCGGCAATACCATAGCGGGATTTTTCTCCGATGAACCGGAGCTGGGGAATGTGAAGGGGTATCCCTTTGACAATACATTGGGGAAAAAAGATGTACGCCTTCCCTGGAGCCGGGCTCTGGAGGAGGAGCTGCGGGAAGCGTGGGGAGGGGAATTCCTTGTGAACCTCCCGGCTCTGTGGTATGACCGGGGGCAGGAGACCACCGCCATACGCTGGACTTATATGGATAAAATGACGGACCTGGTGGGCAGGTGCTTTTCCGGGCAGGTGGGAAGATGGTGCCGGGAACATGGAGTGGAGTATATCGGACACATTATCGAGGACGACAATGCCCATACCCGCATGGGCTGCAGTGTGGGCCATTATTTCCGGGAGATGGCAGGGCAGCATATGGCAGGTATTGACGTGGTGCACCACCAGATTGTTCCGGGCTTTACGGAGAAGATCCATCAGTGGATTGCCGGAGACAGCGACGGAGAGTTCTTTCACTTCGGACTGGCAAAGCTGGCGGTTTCCGCCGCCCATATCCAGGAGAATAAAAAGGGCAGATCCCTCTGCGAGATTTTCGGCAATTATGGCTGGGCCGAGGGAAACAGCCTGATGAAATGGCTGACCAACCATATGCTGGTGCGGGGGATTAACCATTTTACCCCCCATGCCTTTTCCATGTGCTATCCCGATCCTGACTGCCCGCCTCATTTTTATGCCAGAGGAAATCATCCGGGGTTTGACTGTTTCCGGCGGTTGATGGGATATATGGAGCGGGGGGCCGAATTTATCAGCCGGGGGGAGCGGGTGGTAGACGCGGCGGTTCTCTATCATGCGGAGGCCGAGTGGTGTGCCGGCGAGGCAGGATTGTTCCAGAAGCCGGGCCGGGTGCTGATGGAATGTCAGATGGACTATGACGTGATCCCCTGCGATGTACTGCGCCGGGAGAAAGCGTCTGTGGAGAAAGGCCTTCTGAAAATCGGCAGTGCCGTTTATCCCTGCGTGGTCCTTCCCCGGTCGGTGTATCTGGAGCGGAAGGCGGCGGAATTCCTGGCCTGGGGGGCAGAGCAGGGCCTGAAGGTATTCGTCCTGGGAGAGAAGCCGGGGCTGGACACCTTGGGCGAGGCGCTGCCGGAGGAGTTTTCAGAGAAAGTGGAGCGGGTGGAGCTTGCAGGTCTGGGGAACAGGGTGCGCTCCCTGGAGGAGGCGCTGCGTGTACCCAGGCTGGAGATCAGGGCGGAAGCCGGAGTAAAGGCAAAGGATATTGCGGGCCTGCGCAGCCTTGTCCTGGAGCAGGAGGATGCCCTGGCAGTCATGTTTTTCCTGGAAAATGTATCCGGAGCCGTCTCCGTAAGGCTTAGGCCGCGGGAAGCTTCCGGAGATTTGCATACCGGGTTAGCTTCCGGAGAATTGCACCCCGGGGAGGTTTCCGAAGGATTGCACTCCGTGGAGGCTTCCGAAGAATTGCACCCCGGAGAGGTTTCCGTGAGAGATACGCCCCGGGGAAGCTTCCGGGGGGTGGTCACCGGGTATGATCTGTGGAATTTGGACGCGGTAAGCTATGAACTGCCGGAGGAAGGGTTTCCCTTGCGGATGGAGCCCGGGGAGGCTGTTTTCCTGCGATTTTGGCGGGAGGGAGCCGGAGGGCCCGTTTCGCCCCGCCCGGTTCCCCGATTGGAGACGAGCAGTCCGCTGGCGATTTCCTGGCATGTGCAGGCCGGGGAGGAAGAGCTGATTCTGAAGGGCGGGGAACCGCTGCCCAACTTAAACGGGCCGGAGTATTTTCCCGCCTTTACAGGGGTATTCCGTTATCAGGGAACCTTTGTCCATAAGCCTGGGGACGGCAGGAAGTACCTGCTTTCTATTCCCGAGGCTTCCGACAGTGTGAGGGTGGTGCTGAATCAAAAGGACCTGGGCTGGCAGGCAGGCTTCCCTGCCAGAGTGGATATTACGGAGGCGCTGTCGGAGGGAGAGAATCTGTTGATGCTGGAGGTGGCCAACACCCCGGTCTGGCAGCTTAGGGACGGGGCTTCCACCCATCTTGCGCTGCAGGCTACCGGGATCACGAGACCGCCGGTGGTGGAGGCTTACTGCTTTGATGATAATTGAGCCGCCGGTGGGAAGCTTATTCCGGCGGGCAAACATGACCTGCCCGAGGAATGGGCCGGGCAGCCGCGTCTGCACGGGCAGTTCCGGCGGGACCGGTTTTGCAGCGTTATTAGACAAAATGATTGAGGGGGTAATATGAAGCACGCAGACAGAATTTATTACGGGGGAGATTACAACCCCGACCAGTGGGACGACGCCACTATAGACGAGGATATGCGCCTTTTTCAGGAGGCGGGAATTAACCTGCTGACGCTTCCGGTATTTTCCTGGGCAAAGCTGGAGCCTGACGAAGGGGTTTATGATTTCGGCTGGCTGGACCGGATTCTTGACAAGATATGGGAGCATGGCATTTATGTGTGCCTTGCCACGCCTACCACGGCCCAGCCGGCCTGGCTTTCCACCCGCTATCCGGAGGTATTGCCGGTGGATATGGCGGGCCGCAGGAGAACTCACGGAATGCGGGTGTTCTTCTGTGTCAACAGCCTGAAATACCGGGAGCGGGCGGCAGCCATTGCGGAGGAAATGGCAAAGCGCTATGCCCGGCATCCTGCCCTGGCCATGTGGCATGTGTCCAACGAATACGGCACCTATTGCTATTGTCCCAACTGCCAGGCCAGGTTCAGGCTGTGGCTCCGCAGGCGTTACGGGACGGTGGAGGAATTAAATGCCAGATGGCATACTGCCTTCTGGGGCAGGACTGTCTACAGCTTTGAGGAGGTCACGCTGCCTACGGAGCTGAATGACGACTATCGCTTTAACCCTGCCATCCAGCTGGATTATCTGCGGTTTGTGACGGATTCCACGGCGGAATGCTTCCGAAACGAGTACCGGGTGCTGAAGAAATACAACCCGGAGATTCCGGTGCAGACCAACATGTCCGGCTATATCAAGAAGCTGGATCAGTTTACCATGACGAAGGAGCTGGATCTTGTGGGCTGGGACAATTATCCCTGGCCGGAGGATCCCCCTTATTTCGTAGCCATGAAGCATGACATTATGCGGGGCTTAAAGGGAGGACAATCCTACATCCTGACGGAGCAGTCCCCCAACCAGCAGAACTGGCAGCCCTATAATCTGTTAAAGAGGCCGGGAGAGGTGAGAAGGCTGTCTTATCAGGCCATGGCCCACGGGGCGGATACCTGTTTGTTTTTCCAGATGCGGCAGTCCGTGGCGGGGCAGGAAAAGTTTCACGGCGCCATTATCAGCCACTCCGGCAGAAAGGACACAAGAGTGTTCCGGGAGGCTGCGGCCCTGGGCCGGGAGCTTAAGGAAATCGGGCCTGCCTTTCTGGAGGGGAGAACCCCGGCCAGGGCAGGTATCCTGTTCGACTGGAATAACTGGTGGGCGTTGGAGCTTGCCAGCGGGCCCAGCAGGGATATGGATTATTTAAAGACGGTCTCGCTTTATTATGAGACGCTCTACAGGCAGAACATTGCAGTGGATTTCCTGCCTTATGAGGCGGATTTTTCCTCCTATGACCTGATCCTGGCCCCCATGCTCTATATGATAAAGGGAGATTTGGCAGAGCGGCTGACGGAGTATGTGGAGCGGGGCGGCACCCTGGCGGCAACCGTGATGTCCGGTCTGGCGGATGAGAACGACCGCTGTGTCTTCGGCCCTTATCCGGGTAAACTGAAAAAGGTGCTGGGAATCTGGGTGGAAGAGACGGATGCCCTGCGCCCTTATGAGAGCAATGTGCTGCGGATGACAGATGCCGGTTCCTGGAACAAGGCTTCTTATTCCTGCGGTTTCCTCTGCGACCTGATCCATCCCGAGGGGGGTGCCCGGGTGCTGGCCTCCTACGGGGAGGATTTTTATGCGGGGATGGCTGCCGTCACGGTAAATGAATACGGAAAGGGCAGGGCGTATTATATCGGTACCCAGCCGGAGCAGGATTTTTTACAGGAGCTGGCGGAAGGGATCTGCCGGGACTGCGGCCTGAAGGCCCCTTATGCCGCGGGGCCGGATACGGAGGTCACTGTCCGGGTGTCTTCCCGGGGGCGCACGGTATTTGTGATAAACCACGGGCAGGGAGAGAGCTGGGTGGATTTCGGCGGGGAAGAGCTTCGATGCCTGACAGACGGAAGAAGGCTCAGGGGGCGGACGGCCCTGGCGGCGGGCGACGTGCTGGTCTGCGGCCGGGAAGGAGAATGATGGGGGAGAAAAAGATATTGTTTCCGAAGATAAAAGGCCTTTTGCACGGCGGGGATTATAACCCCGAGCAATGGCTGGACCGCCCGGACATCCTGGAGGAGGACATCCCCATGATGAAAAAGGCGGGGATCAACTGTGTCACGCTGGGAGTCTTTTCCTGGTCGGTCTGTGAGCCCGTGGAGGGGGAATATCATTTCGACTGGCTGGAAAAGGTGATGGACGATCTGTATGAGGCGGGGATTTACACGGTGCTTTCCACGCCCTCCGGGGCCCGGCCTGCCTGGCTGGACGAGAAATACCCGGAGGCTATGCGGGTGAACAAACAGGGGCTGCGGGCCCGCCATGGGGTGAGGCACAACCACTGCATGTCTTCTCCCATCTACCGGGAGAAGGCGGCGGCCATAGACCATGCTCTGGCGAAACGGTTCGGGAAGCATCCGGGACTGGTGCTGTGGCATCTCTCCAACGAGATGGGAGGGGAGTGCTATTGCCCCCTGTGCGTAAAGAAATTTCAGGAATACCTGTGGGAAAAATTTGACCATGACATCGAGAAGCTGAACCATGCCTGGTGGACTACCTTCTGGAGTCATCGGTATAACGGCTTTGAGCAGGTGGAGCCTCCCTTTGCAAACGGGGAGGGCAGCATTATGGGGCTGAACCTGGAGTGGAAGCGGTTTACCACCCGGAACACCCTGGATTTCATGGAGGGGGAGCTGGCGGTGCTGAAGGAGGCGGCGCCGGGGATTCCGGCCACCACCAATTTCATGATGCTGTATAACGGCCTGGATTACCGGGAATTTGCCCCCAGGCTGGACCTGGTATCCTGGGACTGCTACCCCAGGTTTCACAACGACGGCGAGACCTTTCGGGATACTATGCTGGACAACGCTTTCCAGCACGGGGTCATGCGTTCCCTGAAAAAAGGGCAGCCCTACCTTATGATGGAAAGCGCTCCGGGGCTGGTGAACTGGCATCCCTATAACAAGCTGCAGAGGCCGGGGGTTCACAGGCTGGCCGGCATGCAGGCGGTAGCTTCCGGGTCGGACAGTGTCCAGTATTTCCAGTGGCGCAAGTCCAGAGGCTCCTTTGAGCAATATCACGGGGCGGTGGTAGACCATCTGGGTACGGATGACACCAGGATTTTTCAGGAGGCTGCCGGATTGGGAAGTCTGCTGAAAAAGCTGGCGCCCGTATCCGGTACGGTGGTCCGGGCCAGAACCGCGCTTCTGTTCGATTGGGACAACCGCTGGGCCATTGCGGACTCAAAAGCCCTGGGAGAGCAGAGCAAGAAATATGAGAGGGTGTGCATGGACATCTGGCGGGAATTTGCCGGGCTGGGTGTGGAAATGGACATAGTGGGTTCCGACAGTCCCCTGGAGGATTATGACGTGGTAGCAGCGCCCATGCTGTATCTTTTAAAGCCCGGGGTGGGGAAAAGCCTGACGGAATTTACGGAACGGGGCGGACAGCTTCTGGCAACCTATTTTACCGGTTATGTAGACGAGAACCTGCTGTGCTTCCTGGGAGGGTTCCCGGGGGAGGGCCTGAAGGAGCTTTTCGGCGTGGTGAGCGAGGAGATTGATACCCTCTACCCTTCGGACAGGAACAGTGTGCGCTTTGAGGACGGCAGGGAATGGGAGGTTCGTGAGTATGCGGAGCGCCTGCGGGTAAGCGACGCCAGGGTTCTGGCCCGTTACACGGCAGATTTTTACCAGGGGGAGCCCGCCGTTACCTGCAGGGAGGCAGGAAAGGGCAGAGCCTATTATGTGGCGGCCAGGTGCGCAGCGGCTTCCATGAGGGAGCTGTTTGAGGAGCTTCTGAAAAGGGCCGGGATTCCCCTGCGCCCGCTGCCTGCCTCTGTGGAATACCATGTCCGGGAGGGCGGAGGCGCACGGTATGAATTCTATCTGAATCATTCGGAAGAGGCGGCAGCGGTAAAGGATGTGCATGGCCTGGAGCTGGTGGGGGACCGGTATGTGGACGGAGAGCTGACGCTGGGGAAATACGGTGTGGCGGTGATCTGCAGAGGGTCAGGGCTGGAGCAGGGTCCGGAAGAAAAAGGGCTGGAGCAGGGTCCGGAAGAAAAAGGGCTGGAGCAGGATCCGGAAGAAAAAGGGCTGGAGCAGGGTCCGGAAGAAAAAGGGCTGGAGCAGGAT
>ERZ777011.1390-NODE-1390-length-25607-cov-54.717478_pt1 | contig 25607 bp, 22 predicted proteins | sample MGYA00374964_ERZ777011 | MGnify/ENA primary metagenome ERZ777011 (study PRJEB29310, sample SAMD00008975) | mouse gut metagenome | study: EMG produced TPA metagenomics assembly of the Metagenome analysis of fecal microbiota from mouse which was promoted... | reverse complement strand
GCTGCTAAATCGGCTCCCGAATATTAACATTCATTATTAAACACCCTCTAAAAATAAGCGTCAATGATTCGGTTGACACTCCACGCATAGTGGCGCCTTCCGACTGGATGCCGTTGGTTGGCTATAAAGTGGAAGATGGGTGCCTTAACGTGAGTATTGATGCCGACAAATTGGCTAAGAAGAGTGATTATAAAGGTTTTGGTGTTATAGGAACAGATTCTTATTGCCCGGTAGAGATAGTGATGCCGGAAAGCTCTTTAAAGGGAGCATGTCTTGATAACTCCTATACGCTTTATATAGAAGGACTGACTTCGCAGAAGCTCAACCTAAATTCAATGGGTAGAATAGTGCTTATAAAGTGCGACATAGACACCGTGATAGCACCCGGCGACAAGAACCGATTCGAGGAACTGAAACTTGACGACAGCCGCATAGAATTTGCCGAAATCTCCGCCCCCTCCTCATTCAAGCTAAATCCCGTAAACGATTCATCATACGTCGAAATCCTCCAACTCCGACGCCGCTAACCCTAAAAACCGCCGGCTATACTCCAATAGCCTAAAAGCAGGTTTCAATAATCAAAGATGCGCTCCTTAGCCCCCCACAAAGCTAAGGAGCGCATTCATTTAATTAGAGGTTGTTTAATAACCTCTAAGAGTCATAATAAAGAATAATAGCCATAGAGAAGAATAAAAGAGGTGAAACAGGAATAGAGAATAAAGGGATAAAGAATAAAGGAACAAAGGAACAAAGAATACATTGCAAATTTACATCCTAAAACCGCCCAAAGAGTGCGAAAAATTCAATTTGATAGAAAAAATGCATGTCGGGGGGTTGGCGATTGGAATGTTCGGGCGATTGGAATGTTCGGGTGATTGGAATGTTCGGGCGATTGGGATGTTCCGGCAATTGGGATGCCGGGCGATTGGGATGTTCCGGCAATTGGGATGCCGGGCGATTGGGATGTCGGGCAATTGCGATGTTGGGCGATTGAGTCGTAGGGATGCACCCCCGGTGCATCCGATAACAAATAGCCATTTTCACACCGTTCCATGCAAGAACAAGCGGATGCAGGCGGACACAGGCGGATGCAAACGGATGCAGGCGGATGCAAACGGACACAGGCGGACACAAGCGGATGCACCGGGGGTGCATCCCTACTATATTATTATAGGTGGTGGGGAGGGGGATATGATTAAAACCCGGTCAAAATGTTGGTTTTGACCGGGTTTTATATATTGTTGTGATTATCAAAGATACTTTTTCTAAAAATATATTACTGACTTTCGTAAGAGTATCTCTTAGGGAGAGATATACATTAGACTGTGCAAAATTACACAATTATCTGTAAATAGCAAGCATTTCGGCTAAAAAAAATTACTCTTGAATGATAAAATTAACGCTGTTTTGCAACATTGTTTTGCAACGGATACCGTAACACGCTGTAAATCAACACTGAATTATCTCTCCCTAAGAGATAATCCTCTTTAGACCCAAAAATAGACCAATAAACCTACTAAATGAATAACCATTTTTTAGTTTTTAATTTATAAATTAAAATTTTTCAATTTCATTATGAACAAAAAGTTTTTTAGTGCGGCTTTGTTCGGAGGATTGTTGACTCTCTCTTCCGGAGCATTTGTCTCCTGCAAAGACTACGATGATGACATCAATGCCATCAACAAGGAAATTGTAGACATCAAGGCTGCCATTTCCGAGTTGCAGGCTAAGGTTGGTCAGGGTAAATTCGTGACCAACGTTGTCAAGGAAGGCAATGGCATTAAGATCACCTGGAACGACAACACTACCAGCGTTATCGAGACTATCAAGGGTGAAACAGGCGCAGCAGGTGCAGATGGTAAAAACGGCACCGTAGTAACTATTATCGACGGCTATTGGGCATTCGACGGCGTTAAGTCAGAACATCCCGCAGTAGGTCCTCAAGGTCCTCAGGGCGAACCCGGACAGCCCGGCGAACCCGGTGCTCCCGGTGCCCCCGGTGCTCCCGGTGCTGAAGGTCCTCAGGGTCCTGCCGGTCCTCAGGGCGAACCCGGAAAGAGCGCTCAGATCAGTGCAAACGGCTACTGGATGGTATGGGATGCCGAGAAGGGCGAATATGTTGAGACAGAATATATCGCAGGTGGCGCTCTCGTAATGGAAGTTCCCGGCGGTTTCAACCTCAATGTTCGTGACGACAGCGGTGAGATCCAGACTATCTTCCTCCCCACAAGCGCAGTTATGGGATACATGGATATCCTCAACAGCAACATACGCAGCTTGAATGCTCTCTATGGTATCAATGCCAAGGATGTTGAGTATGGTCCCGCAAATGCCAAGAAGACACTTGCTAAGGGTCTCTATACTACTCTTGGCACTGACCTTCAAATAGTAGTTAATCCTCAGGGCACTGATGCATCAGACTATGCATACAGCCTCATGAACTCTGAGAATGTTAACACACAACTCAAGTTCAAGGAAGCTCGTCCTTACACCGGTCAGGTGCTTTCAAGAGCTACCTCTGAGAATGCAATCTGGGTACTTCCTCATGACTTTACTCGTTACGAGGATATCAACGACGCAAGAACCAAGAACTATCTGCTCTTCAAGCAAAATGATGGTGCAAAACATGCGTTGGCTCTTACTGCAACCCTTAACAAGACCACCATTAAGACCCCTTACAATGTTGCAGCAACTTTGAAGAAGATCGGTGCTGTTAATGTAACTCTTGTAAATCCTATGCAGAATTGCGCCGTAAATACAACCTACTATCCTGAGGTTATATATACATCTCCTTCTGTAGACGCAGCAGCCGTATATGACTACTGGATTACTTTGAAGCAGGATGCTAAGAACCTTAAGAATGCAGAACTTTACGGTGTGAAGATCTCTGACGACGGTTATTCTTTCTCATATAGCAAGGATCAGGGCGTTAACAACTCTATCGTATTCGAATACAACTATATCCTTATGGATGGTACCATCTATGATGGTTCTGTTAAGGGTCAGAATCCTGTTGAGTTCACAGCTAACTTGCGCGAAGAAATGGCTGCAAGCCACGAAATCGTTCTCGAACGCCTCGAAACTCCGATGGATGCTAAGCTTGTTGACAACAACTATAACAATGGCAAGAACCCGAACTTCTGGCCTGAGTTGAATGGAATCAATAATTGGTCTTGGAGCACTAATGGTGAACAGCTGTTTGCATTAAATACTCAAGCATACGATCTTTCTGAAATGATCAACGGCATGTCAAATGTCGAGAAACTCGTATGGAACAGTGCCGTAGAACATGGAAACATAACTTGGGAACTCATCGGTGGCGAAGGTGAAAACAATGCAAATTGGGATAACTTCGAAAAGGGTGTTAATATCCGTTACGCTTTCGATGAAAAGAAGAATCAGATTGTATTCCAGTTCTTGGTATCTAAGGGCTATCCTTACAACTTCTCTTTGAACAATGCTTATCAGTTGACATTCACTGTTAACGATGAGGATACTAATACTCCTGTTGGTACTGTAGTACTTCCGTTCGAATTCACTCAGCCTACTCTCGACATCACTCGCGTGAACGGTGAAAAGGCTATCTGGAACGATAAGGGTACTGTATTGAAACTCTATGGTGACCTTGTAAATGAGGACTATATGTACGCTCCTATGTTTGAAGCATTCACCACTGCATACTCTACTAAGTATAGCGCATTCGTTCCCAACGCTTGCTACTATAAGTTGAGCCATGATAGTGAGGCTGGTCTTCCTCTTACTTTCCGTGCTAAATTCTTAGGCTATGATTATCCTTCATTGGAAAATGTTCCCCTTACTAACATTGCTTACTCAGCAAAAGCAAATGAATGGAACACATGGGGTCTTTCAGATTATGTAGTTGAAGGTTATGAATTCCCGATTGTAGCTAATTACAGCTTCTATGGTGTTTATCCCGCAACTGCTAAGCAAGTTCCCAACTTCAAGTTAATCTTCGCAAGCTTGCTCGGTGATGCTAAGACTGTTAAGGCTAACAAAGAATTCACTTCTAACAATGTAACTCGCGACATCCTTCTTACCGATGCTGACTTCACATTGGTTGACGCTCTTGGTGACAACTTCTATCTCTTCGATGGTGTTAAGGCTGACGGTAACGTTGAAAACCGTTCAGACATGAACCTCCGCCAGGGCTTCGAAGAAGGTACTGAAGGCTTCGCTACCAACTACGAACTTGCTAACGCTAACGCTACAGCTTACTACTACAAGAATGGTGTCAAGACAGCTCTTCCTGTAACCGTAGGTGCAGTTGGCACTAACGCAACCCTCGTTAAAAACACCAATACTCTTACAAGAGCTTGGGAACCCGGCGCAGTAAGCGCAACTGAAGTAATCATCACTAACATTCCTGCTACTGAGGCTATCAAGCCTAACTACGCAGCAATCCCCGGTGGTGTTATGATCCAGATACCTTCAAGCGTTGGTACTACCGAACCTGTAACCATCGACTTCGAATTGGTTGACGTATTCGGTGTAACTAAGACCTTATCAGTAACCGTTAAGGCTGCGAAATAAGCGAATAGTCGAAACATGAATAAGCGACTCTCTGATGAGAGCACCTTATAAATTTAAGTTATAATTTTGGGGAATACCCGGCTCGTGAGAGTCGGGTATTTTTCGTATCTTTACAGCGTGAATTAATAAAACTATTTATACCATGAGATTAATTACATGCTTAGCGAGCTGGGCTATAGCCATTTCGGCTGCCGCAGGAGGGATTTATAATGTGAAAGATTTCGGAGCCAAGGGTGACGGCAAGACTCTTGACTCACCGGCTATCAACGCTGCGATTGAGGCTGCCGTGGCTGACGGTGGAGGACAAGTGCTGCTCCCTGCCGGAACTTACCTGAGCGGTAGCATACGGCTAAAATCAAATATTGATCTGCATCTGTCTGCCGGCTGCACCATACTTGCAGCACCCGCCGAGATGAAAGCCTACGACGAGAGCGAATCGTTTGGAGGGTTCCCGGAATATCAGGACGGGGGACACACATATTTTCACAATTCACTGATATGGGCTGAGGGGCAGACCAATGTCAGCATCACGGGTCACGGAATGATTGACGGCGAGGGACTTACCCGCATGGATACCGAGCGTGGCGGGAATGTGCAAGGGGGGTCGATAGGGACCGGCGACAAAGCCATAGCCTTGAAACTGTGCCGCAGAGTCACGCTAAGGGACTTCACAGTGTATCGCGGGGGACATTTTGCCGTGATAATGACCGGCTGCGACCTCTCGACACTCGACAACCTTACCATCGACACCAACCGTGACGGCATAGACATAGACTGCTGCAAGTATATGACCGTGACCAACAGCCGCATCAATACTCCCCACGATGACGCATTGGTGCTCAAAAGCTCATACGCACTGAAAAAGCCTGTACTCTGCGAGCATATCGCCGTGACTAACTGCAACATAACCGGCTACAAGTGCGGATCGCTGCTCGACGGCACATATATACCTGAAAAAGTTGGCTGGGTGTGCGGACGCTTCAAGCTCGGCACAGAGTCGAACGGCGGTTACCGCAACATATCACTCTCAAACTCCACATTCATGTACTCCAGCGGTCTGGCATTCGAGGAGGTTGACCAAGGTATAATGGAAAATATCGTGGTTTCAAACATCACCATGAGCCATGTGCATCACTATCCGATATATATCACCACCGGATGCCGCAACCGAGGACCCAAAGAGGTGACACGTCCGTCGAGCGCACGTGACATTCAGATATCCAATGTCATAGCCGACGACTGCGACTCGCTTTGCTCGATAATAGTTACCGGTCTGCCCGAAGAGCCTGTGCGCAATGTGTGGCTCAACAACATACGCCTGCATTTCCGTGGCGGAGGTGCCAAGGAGCTGGTCAACAAGCAGTACCGTGAGCAGGGAACCAACTATCCCGAGCCGAGATTTGCCGGGGAGACACCGGCATACGGGCTTTATGCCCGCCACGTGGTGGGGCTACATGCCAACGACCTCACATTCACCTACGCAAAGCCGGAATACCGCCCGGCGGTGGTTCTTGACGACGTTAAGGACTCATCGTTGCGTGACATCGACGCTCCGACCGAGCCGGGAGTGGAAAAAGTGGTGATGTTCGGGTGCGAAGATGTGAAGATTAATTAAAATTTTTCATCGTTGAAAATAATACCGTAACTTTGCATAATATTATTGAAATAAGATGAATAAATTTTTTGCATGGTGCAAACGGTATCTGTCTCTGACACTCCTTGCCACATTGGTGGTGGGGGCTGCAGTGCTGTTTTTCAACGACAACTCCCTGCTGCGCACCGTTGAGCAAGAGCGGCGCATCGACGAGCTTCAGGCAAGCATCAAGGATGCGACCGACACTTTGGAATATTACCAGAACCTCAACCGATCGCTCGACACCGACAAAGAGACAATGGAACGGATAGTACGCGAGCAATACCACATGCAGCATCCCGACGAGGATGTATATGTATTTGAACAATAAGAGGTTGTTAAAAAACAACAGATAAAAAAATGACAACTACCGACAACAGAACAAAACGTACCACCGCCGCCAATATACTCTCATCCATCGGGCTTCTCGCCATAATGGTGGCAGCCGCACTCCCGTTGCTGAAAATGGGCGGGGAGGCAAACAAATATATCTATTCGGCAGGCGCACTGCTGCTTCTCATAGGCAAATTCATAATGCCTGTGGTCAAAGAGCCGCTGCGCTTGCGCCGACTGATGCGTATGGAGATATGGACAGCCATAATCTTCGTGGTGGGGGCTGTTTTCATGTTCCTCCCCGGCAAAGACTGGATAGCATTCACCCTTGCGGGGGGAGTGCTCACGCTCTATACTTCAATCATGATCCCAAGGCAGAAAGTTACCAAAGATTAAGCCATCAGCTTAAAATAATTGTTAAATGACACTGATTATTTGACAGTTAATTAGTAATTTTGTCGCCAAATTCCTACAGCAGACCATAAATGTCGCAATATCTCACTATCGACCAAGGCAATACCGAAGCGAAAATAGCGCTTTGGGAGAACACGGAACTCGTTGACACAGTTATCGAGACTCGTCTCACACCCGCAAGCGTGGACAAATTTGTGGACAAGCGCCGTCTTGACGGTGCCATCTACTGCTCCGTGGTGCAAAACAACGGTCCGGTAATCAACAAACTGAGCCATATAGCCCGCTGCGTGTATCGCCTCAACACCTCCACCAAACTACCCATCCGCATCAACTACGACACTCCGACCACACTCGGAGCCGACCGTGTGGCGGCGGCTGTGGGAGCATGGAGCGAACATAAGGGTAAGGACATATTGGTGGTGGACGCCGGCACGGCTGTGACCTACGATTATGTTGACGCTAACGGTGTGTATCAGGGAGGAAACATCGCCCCCGGTATCACCATGGAGCTAAAGGCGCTCAACAGTTTCACCGCCCGTCTCCCCCTCATCTCTTTTCCTGAAAATATCCCTGAACTCTGCCGCAACCTGATGGGGAAGAACACCGCCGACGCCATAGCGTTAGGCTCGGTCTACAGTGTCGTGGCATCAATCAGTTATTATAGAAGCCGTCTGCCCGAAGGCACCGTAGTGGTGCTCGGTGGAGGCTGCGGTCATCATCTTGCATCCCTCTGCGATTTCGAGGCTCATGTCGATGAGCATCTGGCAAGCAGGGGTCTAAACAGAATTTTGCTTTACAATGAAAATTAAACTTCTATTAGCGTTAGCCGTTGCGATGTTGTCGGCGGGCAGCATCACGGCACAAAACGAGACGAGCCCTTACTCAAAGTTCGGATACGGCATCTTGCGTGACAATGCCACTTCCGCCCAGCGACAGATGGGTGGCGTGGGCTATGCCATGCAGTCAGGTCGGCAGGTCAATGTGATGAATCCGGCATCGTATGCCATGGTCGATTCGCTCACCTTCCTTTTTGACATGGGAATTGACGCATCGCTCTACTGGCGCAAAGATGTATCGGGCAATGACCGTGACTTCGGCGGAGGTATCGATTATCTCACCATGCTATTTCCGGTGTCGAAGCAGATCGGAGTGAGCATAGGACTGCTCCCCTATTCTTCGGTAGGGTATTCGTTCGGCTCGGACATCAACAACGGTATCGCTACCCATCAGGGTGTGGGCGGTCTGAATCAGCTGTATCTTGGAGCGGGATATACCCCGTTTAAGAACTTCTCGCTCGGTTTCAACGCCTCATACCTGTTCGGTACCTCATATAACGACGTGTATGCCACCACATCCTCAGCCAATCAGACACTTTTCGAACAGGTGTTGGAGGTCAAGGACTTCCATTTGCAGTTTGGCTTGCAGTATGGCATAAACATAGGCAGAAAGAACAAGGTGACTGTCGGCGTGACCTATTCACCCTCCAAGACACTTTTAGGGAAGACCTACGTCATCAAGCAGGATATATCGCTTGATTCGAAGCCTGACACCATCGCTCCGGGCGTGGTGGGGCTGAAAGGTAAATTCTCGCTCCCCGACACTTGGGGCGCAGGTATCAGCTATGAATGGAACTCACGCTTCCAAGCCGAGGTGGATGTCACTTATCAGAACTGGGCTAAAGCAAAATACCAGCAGATAGAGAATTTCTCAGGCACCAAGCTTGACAACCGCTGGAAAGTGGCTGGAGGTCTCAGCTATCTTCCCGATCCCCGTGGCGGTTATTTCCGCCGCACCACCTACCGTGTCGGTGGATTCTACAATCGTGACTACATGATGGTGGAGGATAACCATGTGAGAGACTACGGTATCTCATGCGGTTTCGGATTCCCCACTGCGTCATCCAAGACAATAGTCAACTTAGGTTTTGAATATCATAACCGCCAAGCCACACCCAATCCGCTGCTGAAGGAACAGTACTTCAACATCACTCTCGGCGTGAACTTCAACGGACTTTGGTTCCTCAAGACCAAACTTAGATAACATATATGGCATTTCAATCCTCCCACATGCGTCTGTTGCCGTTTGTAGCAGCTATTGCCATAGCCGCCACAGGGATCGTCACCACCGGATGCAAGGATGACAATCCTGTGGGGACGGATAACATAGACGCGGAGCATACACCCACCATGCTCACCCGCAATGTGGAAACGCTTATCTCTGACTCGGGCGTTACCCGATTCAGGATCACTACACCGATATGGTATGTGTATGACGAGGCGGAGGAACCGTATTGGCGTTTCCCAAAGGGGTTGCATCTTGACAAGTTTGATATGTTTTTCCGTCAAGAGGCGACAGTGACGGCTGACTCAGCCACATATTTCAAAAACAAGCAGCTATGGCGTCTTGACGGGAATGTGAACATCACCAACGTGATGAATGAGAAGTTTCTCACCAATCAGCTCTTCTGGGATCAGCGTCAGCATAAGCTATATTCCGATTCGTTTATACATATCGAGCGTCCTGACAAGGTGCTTGAAGGGTATGGATTCGACTCCAACGAACAGCTCACCCGCTATGCCATACGCAATGTGGCAGGTATCTTCCCGGCAAATTCATTCCAGCCCGGAAGCGGCGGGGCACGTAAGCAGACTGCCGGGACTGACTCGATAAGCGCTGACGAGAGCGGCACATCGACCGATGAAGATGACAAGCCATTTGAAGTGGTTACTGAAGAGGATAAACAGGATTAATTCGACACTAAAATATTATGACTATAACCTCGTGGTTGATATTAGCATTGGTATCGCTTATGTTTTCCGCACTGTTTTCAGGTGTGGAGATTGCTTATATCACAGCCGACCGCGTGCGTGTGGGGCTTGATTCCAGCCGTGGCGGGATGCTTAACCGTATCATCAGGAAATATTATTCCAATCAGGAATTTTTCATCTCCACAATCCTTGTAGGCAATAATATAATGCTTGTAATATACGGTATGGGGGCTGCGGCTCTGCTTGAGCCGTGGATAGAGGCTCACATATCGACCAATCAGGCGGTCATATTGCTTTTGCAGACACTGATTTCGACGCTTGTCATACTGTTTACAGGTGAATTCCTGCCAAAATCGATATTCCGTATCAATCCTAACACATCTTTGAAGGTGTCGGCGATACCGGTATTCCTGTTCTATATCATACTCTATCCCATTTCATGGTTCACTTCGTGGCTGTCAAAGGTACTTATGAAAATAGCCGGGATCAAAGCGGAGGACACACGCCTTGGGGTGCTATCCATCAACGACCTTAACGATTATCTTGAAACAAAGATTGATGATCTGGATAATCCTCAGGAGGTAGAGGTTGAGAAGGAGGTGAAGATATTCCATAATGCTCTTGACTTTTCCAACACTCAGCTGCGTGACTGTATGGCTCCACGTAATGAGCTTGTGGCAGTGGATTTAGATGAGACCACACGTGAGCAGCTTTCGGAGCTGTTCACATCGTCGGGTCGCAGCAAGATCTTGGTCTATGAGAACGACATAGACAATGTGGTGGGATATGTGCATGTGTCGGAACTTTTTGACCCGCAGAGCGACTGGAAAAAGAATATAAAGGAGGTGCTGTATGCCCCGGAAACACTGCTCGCCAACACTATGATGCGCCGTCTGCTGAGCGAGAAACGCTCAATGGCTGTTGTGGTTGATGAATTTGGCGGCACTGCCGGACTTGTGACACTTGAGGACCTCGTAGAGGAAATTTTCGGAGACATACAGGACGAGCATGATAAAAATGGTATTACTGCTACCGAGGTCGCACCGGGTGTTTATGAATTTTCGGGAAGAATAGAGGTGCGTACGCTCCGTGAAGAGTTCCGCCTTGACATACCGGAGGATGACGAGTATCAGACACTTGCCGGGTATATAATTCATGAGACCGGCTCACTCCCGACACAAGGTGAACGCCTTGTCATTGACGACCTCGCATTCACCATCCAACGCCGCACCGCCACCCGCCTTGACCTCATCCGCATAGAATCCCTCCCCAAAGAAGAACCGGAAGAGTAAAACCTGCGAAACTGTCGTAATAGGACACCCACAGAATAAACAATCGAATCTGTCGTAAGAAGAAAATACAGAATAAACATTGAAACTGTGCTAAAAAATAAACTTCACCCCAAAAGTTTTTTGTATAACTTTTGGGGTGAAGTTTATTTTTTGATCCAGCCTAATCTTTGATTATTGGAAACCTGTTTTTAGGCTATTGGAGTATAGCCGGGGGTTATTGTGCTAATGCGTTTGTCACCGGGATGATGGTGTAGTTGAATGTGTAGGTGCCGTAGGGTAGGCGGTACTCGGGCAAGGGGAGGGCACCCCAGCTGTTGACACATCCGAGACCCATCTGGCGAAGGTCAACGCACACTTCGGTCATATCTGCCTGACGCACTTCGGGGAAGTGGGTGTTGGTCTTTTCCTCGCCGCCGTCAAGCGAACCGACGGTATAGTTGAGGGCTGATGCCGAGAACGGCTCTTTGGCTATGATCTCAAGACCTGTGCCTTTGCTGTCGAGCACTTTCCACCAGCGGAGGTCGGCACGTGTGCCTGTCTCCTGCGGACGGATATAAGCGTAGGGCTGAGAGGCTACCGACTGACGATAGATGCCTATCTGCATGGCGTGCTGGCGGTCGATATAGTTCTCACCGGGACCACGACCGTAGTATTCCACCTCGTCAAATGCCTTAGGCATCGGGATTATCATGCCGAAACGGAACATGTCGGAAATCTCAGCCTTTTCATCGGCGGGTGTGAATTTCTGAGTGATGTTGATATTACCGATGGCATTTATAATATAGGTGAGGTCAAGAGTGGCTTTCACGGAAGGCATCTCGTAGGTGGCATTGACCTTGATTTTGTTGCCTGCAGCTTCGTGGGTGAGCGATTTAAGCTTCATCTCGGGGTTGAGCCATGTGCGATACTTCTTCTGGAGTCCTGCGCCATAGTCGTTGTCGGTGGGAGCGCGCCAGAAGTTGGGACGTATTGACTCACCGTTTTTGAGCATTTCAGTGCCATTGACGTCATAACGGCTGATTAGACCGGTGGCTTTGTCGATAACCACTGTGAAGTCAGTGCCGCTGACAGTGATATTGTCGGCATCGTTAACTGTCGGAGCATCGCCGGCAACACACATCTTGCAGCCGGGTTTCACCGGTTCGGTAAGGGCAATCTGCTCACGAGCTATCACCTGACCTGCCGGAAGGATGTTTTCAGCTTCCTTCAAGGCATATTCCACATTCAGGAGCCATTCGGCACCGGGGGTAATTTCGCCATAGTTTACGGCGTAATCTTTGGTGGCTTGCGGAGCGATGTCAAGATTCTCGATAGAACCTGTGCGCACAGGCTTGCCGTCACGAAGGAGAGTCCACTTCATGGTGACATTTTCGAGATTCTTGAAGAAGTTTTCATTGTAGATGCTCAGAAGCTTGTCGGCTTTCTTAGAGGTCCAGATGTTCTGATATATCTTCTGAGCTTCGTAGGCATGAGGATTGAACACACGTTCGGGGCTTATGAGACCGTTGACGCAGAAATTGTTGTCGCTTGCGTCATAGTTGTTGAAGTCGCCGCCGTATGCCATGATGGCAACGCCGTCTTTCCCTTTCCAGCGCACAGCCTGATCAACGAAATCCCAGATGTATCCGCCCTGATATTTCGGATATTTGCGCACGAGATCCCAATATTCCTTGAAGCCGCCGAGTGAGTTACCCATCGCATGGGCGTATTCGCACTGAATGAGCGGTTTAGTGGTGTTGGGGTCAGCCGAATATTTCTCGCTGTGAGCATACGGGTAGTACATAGGGCAGAAGATGTCGGTCTTGCCAGTCTGGTGAGCCTGTTCGTACTGTACGGGGCGTGAGGGGTCCTCAGCCTTTATCCATTCGTAGGCAGCTTCGAAATTGGTACCATAGCCGGCCTCGTTTCCGAGCGACCATACGATGATACTGGGGTGATTGTACATGGCTTGCACATGGCGCTGGTTGCGTTCGAGGTGAGCCTTGGCGTATGAAGGATTCTTGGCAAGTGTCTCGTCGCCGTAGCCCATACCGTGGCTCTCGATATTTGCCTCGGCTGTCACATAGAGTCCATAGCGATCGCAAAGTTCATACCAGCGTGGGTCGTCAGGGTAGTGGCAGGTGCGCACGGCGTTGATATTCATCTCCTTCATGCGGCGTATATCCTGCTCCATGCGTTCAACCGATACCACATATCCTCCGTCGGGGTCAAGCTCGTGGCGGTTGGCACCTTTGATAAGCACGGGCTGACCGTTTACGAGCAGCTGTGCGTTTTTGATTTCGACACGGCGGAAACCTACATTCACCGGTATTACCTCTTCAACTTTTCCGTTTTTCAAAAGAGTGGCACGGAAGGAGTAGAGGTTCGGTGTTTCGGCAGTCCATTTGTGCGGGTCGGCAATGTCGAACGAGCGGGTCACTTTCCCCTTGGCGTTGGGGATGGTGGCGTCGGCTATCACCTTGTCGCCGTCAAGAAGCTGCAGCTGCAATGTGCCTGAGCCTTTTATGTCGGCGGTGACATTCATTATACCGTTTTTATATGCGTCGTCGAGGGTAGCGTTCACACGAATATCCTCGATGCGGTTTTTCGGACGTGCGTAGAGGTAGTTTTCTCGTGCGAGACCGCAGAAGCGGAAGAAATCCTGATCTTCAAGATATGTGCCGTCGCACCAGCGGCGTATGAGAATCACGAATGTGTTCTCTTTTCCGGGGATGAGATATTTGGTGACATCAAATTCCTGAGCGAGTTTGCTGTCCTCCCCGTAACCTACCTTCTTGCCGTTAACCCAGAGAGTGATGTTTGAAGTGGCAGAGCCGAAGTGAGCTATCACATCCTTACCTTTCCATTCGGCGGGGACGGTTATGTTTCGGCGGTATACTCCCACATGGTTATCCTTTTCAGGCACTTCGGGAGGATTGTTTTTGAAATGTCCTCTCCAAGCATATCCGGTGTTCACATATATAGGGTCGCCGTAGCCGTTAAGCTCCCATACGCCGGGGACGGAAATAGTGCCCCAGTCCGAAGCGTTGTAAGCGGACTTTTCAAAACCGTCATTGACCACCTTGTCGGCGTCGGCTACCCAGCGGAATTTCCATTTGCCGTCAAGTGAAAGGAAGTTGGCGGAGTTGGCTTTGTTTGCCGAAGCGGCTTCGACTGACTCAAAGGCGAAATAGTCGGTGTGCATAGGGTAGCGGTTGATGGAGTTGACCTGCGGGTCAAGCCACTCCGGTGTCGCCGCCGCGGCTCCGAGTGAGCTCCCTGTGATCATGGCTGCGAAAATAAGTTTTTTGATGTCCATAAATAAAATAGATGGTGATGGATTTAACAGGTATTACGAGCAAGGCTGTGTTGTCACTTAATCGTTTGGCAAAATTAGCAATAAATTCGCACAGTCAGTGGTTGGAATCGTTCAAGAAGTGTAGTAAATCTGCCAATTTTTATTAATTTTGCGACAAAGTAATTAAAAGCATAGATGAAACCGATTTTTCTGATTGGATACATGGGAAGTGGCAAGTCCACATTGGGCAAGGCGCTTGCGTCAAGATGTGAGGTCAGGTTTATTGACCTTGACGATTACATAGAGGAGCGAAGCGGAAAGACCATCAAGAAGATATTTGCCACAGAGGGTGAAGCTGCTTTCCGTGACCTTGAAAGGCGTATGCTTGTCGAGGTGAGCGGTTTCGACAATGTATTGGTGGCTTGTGGAGGGGGCACTCCTTGCTTCGGCGACAATATGGAGCTGATGAATGAGCATGGCGTCACTGTGCTGCTGCAAGCTTCCTACGAGCGTCTGCTTGAACGCCTGAAACGCGGCAGACATAAGCGTCCGCTTATCGCCGCTCTCAGCGATGACGAGCTTGGCGATTTCATCACCCGGCAACTTGAAATGCGTATGCCCCATTATTCGAAGGCTGCCGAGGTCTTCGACAGCACTCTTCTCGAAGATGAAAACCAGATAGAGCGGAAATGCGAGGCTTTCATCAGCCAATTTAATCTTCCGTTGAAACAGAAATAAAACTCTCCGAATATGATAGCCGAGACACCTATTCCGCAGGAACAGCCGTTGGAAACAGCCACTTGTCACAGAGGTTTTTCCATCGGTCTGCCGAAATGTGACAACCCTGCCGAACGCCGTTTCCCACTTACTCCCGAGGCTGCCGGGCAGCTTATAGAGCGAGGTTTCAGAGTCAAGATGCAGGAAGGGGCAGCCGAAAGTATCCATTACACCGATAATCAATATATGCGTGCCGGGGTGTCGGTCGGCACCCGTGAGGAGGCTCTCGGATGTGACATTGTGATACATCTTGCTCCGCTTGAGCCTTCCGATGTCAGGAAGATGCGCCGTGGGGCTATGTTGCTGACACTCCTTAAGCCTTCCGACCAGAATGTGTATTCCGTTAAGGAACTTTTGCGCCGCCATATCATAGCCATTGCCATCGATCTTATTGAGGATGAGCGTGGCTGCACACCCTTTGCCGACATACTTGCGGAAATTGACGGTAGAGCGTCAATAGCGATGGCTTCATCGCTTCTTGCCGATTCGCAGAGGGGTAAGGGTATACTTCTTGGCGGTGTGGCTGGTATAGTTCCGTGTGAGACTCTGATTATCGGGTCGGGGATTGCCGCATGTGCCGCCGCGCGTTCTGCCGTGGGACTTGGCTCGATGGTGAGGATGTATGACAATGACGTGTATTCGCTTCGCCGGGCAAGTCAGGAGCTTGGTCCGTGGGTCATCACCTCGACACTCCATCCCCGTACTCTCGACAATGCTCTGAGGTCGGCTGATGTGGTGGTAGTGTGTGACACACGTGAGCCATTCAGCGTCGGCAATGATCTGGTCACTACGATGAAGCGAGGTGTGTTGGCTTTTGACCTGTCGTCGGGTGCCGGGGCGGCTTTCCCATCGATGACGGCGGTTGACCTCGCACAGGCTTCGGCTATGGAAAGCTCGTCGAAGATTGAAAATCGGATATGTTTCATCCATGCCGGCTGTGCCGTGGCGCGAACTGCCGCTATGGCGCTTAGCAATACATTTTTGACCCTGATGCAGAGCATAATCACCTGCGAAGGTGTCGGCAACGCTTTGAAACTGCTTCCGGGTATGCAAAAAGCCACATTCACATTCTTTGGAAAGATTGTGAATCCCCGCATCGCCCGTGAGGTGGGAATGAGAAATGTGGACATATCTATTTATCTCACTCTTTCGTGATAAGTTATGGCTCCGAGAAAGAAATTCTATGTGGTTTGGAACGGTCTTGCCACCGGTGTGTTTGACTCTTGGGAGGAGTGCCGGTTACAGGTGGAGGGGTATCCCGATGCGAAATACAAAAGTTTTGACTCGCAGGAAGCTGCTGTGGCTGCTTATCGGGGAGATCCTGAGGAGCAGCTTGATATATTGAAATCTATTGCCTCCCATCGCCCGGATGTCACTAATTACGATGCTTTCCCCGAGATAAGGCAGGATGCGCTTGCGGTTGACGCAGCATGTTCCAAGAATCCCGGTCCGGTGGAGTATCAGGGCGTGTGGGTACGCACAGGGGAGCGTATTTTTCATGCCGGACCGTTTGAAGGTGGTACAAATAATATAGGTGAATACCTTGCTCTTGTGCATGGGTTGGCGTTGCTTAAGCAGCAGGGACGTCCCAATGTGCCGATATATACCGACTCAAAGACTGCGCGTGCGTGGGTGAGAAATCGTGCACCGAAAACCACCTTAGTGCCCACCCCTCAGAATGCCGAACTGTTTAAAATGATAAACCGTGCCACGGCATGGCTACAGGCAAATCCCGTCACCAACCCCATCCTCACATGGGACACTCCCCAATGGGGCGAAATCCCCGCCGACTTCGGCAGAAAATAATCCCAACCCAATCGGAGGTGATTATAGATGTTTTGAATATGCTGGAATTCTATTTATAAACCATCTACATTTGCGATAATTTGGTATCAGATATATTTAAAATATTAATATGAAATTATTTTCAAAAATTTAACGTTGCAATTAACTATTCAGGCAAAAATAGTGGGAATAGTTAGTTATTATAACTAAGTTATTCTAATAATGTGGCACGAATTTAGAATTGTCAAATTTATATTTATTAACTATGAGAGACGTGTCTAAAAGTCTTTCGACTCTCCTGATTGATTCGTTACTACATTTGTCTTCGTAGCATTTTATATATGCATAGAATAATCCCATTTCATGTTCAGTCAGCTCTCCTCTTAAATAGTCCATCATATTTAATTCTTTACCATCATCTTCTATTTCATTCTCTGTTATATACTTCAAAATAAGTAACATATAATTAAAATAGTGAACTAATCTGAGTCTATGTCCATCGAAGTATTTGATTCTTTTCCCTCGATAATCCATTATATAGCGAACACCGGAATCGGAAATTCCATTTATTCCATTATTTTCGCTCTGTGATTGTTTGTCTAATAGATATTCAATAAATGAGTTTAGATCTTCTTTATTAATAATGCTTTCATTGAACTCTGGAATAAAACCAGGACTTACTCCATCAATAAAAATTTTGAATGAAAAACTATTAATTGAAGCTGGATCGTTATCTTTAAGAATACCCTTGCGTACAACCATATTGTATATAGCCTTATATTCATAGAACATATAGTGAAACGCTATCTTACCTTTACCGACATTAGGTACGTATATATTTTGACAAATATCCCTTAAAACATCCAATAAATGAAAATATTGATTTTCAAATCGTTCTTTAGACAAATCTTCCTTTTGACGTGCATTAAATAAGTATTGTATATAGAAGGCTGCAAATGTTAGCATTACACCCAAGGATGCAATTGTCACGCTAAGAACCGTAATAAGTGAGTTGTGATATTTAAAATGAATGTCACTATTTTCAATTAACTCATCCCTCGTATTTTCAGAAAGAGGAAATTTATTCGTTAATTCAGTTTCTGAAAGCATTGTCCATACATTGGGTGTGTTAAACTGGACCTCATACCATGTGAATAATAACAACAATATTACTATTGCTGAGCAACTGTACACAAGAATTTGACTAACGGATGAAGTTGGAATTTTATTTTTCATGGACAAAACAGACAGAATTAAATTAATTATGATAATGATTCTATTTTTCGAAATGCTGATAATCTTTACGGTCTGTCCAATCTCCACCCCATGTGAAGCCTCTGGAAACAAATAACTTGTAACATAAGTCATTTTTATCTATTTTGTGAAGAAATGGCTTATTTCTATCCACATACAATCGTCCTTCTGCAGGCAAAACCACATCACCTCTGACGTATGGATTATATAAAGGATTGATATCAATTGCTAAACCATGGGCATGTTTTGACAATTTATTGGATCCTACAATTTTTCTATAATTGAATGAAGTGCTATTGTTGTTGATCATCGATAAATTATCGTCAGCTCCATACTCATCAATCAAGCGGATTCGTTCTATCTGATATTTCGCTTCAAATAATATTTTAAAAATATATATTAGATCGTTGGCTATTAGTCTATTGCATATAATCTCTCCTATTTCACATTCGTTGTCAAAATTAAAAAAAGGTACAACCAAATACCTAAGGTCTTCCAATGGGACATTGCAATCTTCCCCATATGAAAGACCATTGATTCGATTGAAAATCTCATTAGTTATGATATTATTAGAAAATAGTTGCTTCATTATGCTATTTAAATTATTCAATTAATATCTTGCAAAGTTAATATATAAATTTCTATATGTCAATATTTAACTCTGTAATTACAAGATTTTCAATAGATACTATAACTTATGATTTATCATGAATTTTTATGATAAGGGTTTGATGTGTTGAAATAATAAATCAAGGCTGGTTCCTTTGATGAGGAGCCAGCCTTGATGTCGGTTTGGTTCGGAAATTGATATTTGTAGTTTCTATGTGTAGGTCATTCTTCGCCACGGAGCACTTTGAGGGCGGCTGCGTAGTCGGGTTCGTTGGTGATTTCTTCCACGAGGTCACGGAAAATCACACGGCGGTTTTCGTCAAGGATGATGACGGCACGGGTGAGGAGTCCGGCAAGCGGTCCATCGACAAGCTGCACGCCATATTTCTGACCAAAGAGCGGTGAGCGGAACGCAGATCCGAAAAGCACATTTTTGATGCCTTCTACGGTACAGAAACGACCCATAGCGAATGGGAGGTCCATGGAGACGCAGATTACAGCCACATCCTTAAGTGAGGCGGCTTCCTCGTTGAACTTACGAACGCTGCGGGCACACACTTCGGTGTCGAGACTTGGGAAAATGTTAAGTACCACACGCTTGCCTGAAAAATCGCTGCAAAGTACTTGTGATAAGTCGGGACCGGCGAGGTGGAAGCAAGGTGCTGTTTCACCGATGGTGGGGAGCATACCGCTGGTATGACATGCCTGACCTTTAAAAAATACGGTTTCCATTATATGTCTGTTAGTGTTTTAATTATGTATTGTGCAATGGTTGCAATAAAATATTGAGATATGTTGAGGTCACTTTAGGAGTGCCATTGTTTGTAAAACAATATTTTCCACTTCCTTGTTGAATCCGAGATTGACATTTTTCACAATCCCGCTCTTGTCAGCCATGATGAGTACCGGAAGGGAAGATGCTCCGCAGTCACGTGCAAGAGCTTTGCCATTCATCAGCGAGTGTTCGCCGGGACGGATTGACGGCAGGATCTCTTCGATAGCGTCGATGTTGGTTGAGTTGAACACCCATATCACATCGGCATGGTAGGGGAGAGCGTCCACGGCATTGCGCACGGCGTTGACTATCTCCTCGTTGAATGAGGTCGAGGGGTCGAGGAGCGCAATGATGGTCGGGGCTGCGAATTTGTCGCCACGGTGATAGGTGTATCTTTCGCCCGTGGTGGTAGGGAGCGAGAATGTCGGCAGAGGTGTGGAAGGAAGATTCTCTATACGGAAGTTGCTCTCACGATATTTTTCAAACACCTCAGGGTAAAGAGCCATCAGCCGTTCTTCATTTATGGGGTCACATTTCGCACCTTCGGGATATGTATAGTCAACAAGTACCGACTGCTCGGTGATGGAGCCGGGATTGCTTTCAGTGTCTATGCGGAGGGGACGGAATGTCCCTTTTTCGAAAACATACTCCTTCTCCATGACTGTCACCTCGTTTATCTCCATGACCGATCGTACACCCACAGCGTCTTTACCGTTAAACTTGCGGTCGGGGGTGATGGTGAGCGTATAGCGAGGGTCATTTGCCATCTTGTCAAGTTCGAGAGCTATGAATTGTGGCAAAAGGTCGGCAAATTGTGCCGCGCCTTGTACTCCGGCGCTTCCGGTAGTGGGGAGGAACGGTATGGAATCCCATGTCACGTGATATTCCTGCAACCGGTTGTCACGGTAACGGTAATGATTGCCGGCATAATAGGCGGAAAAACCTTTCACTTCGCCGCTTGGAGCGTCAAGTGACCAGTTGATAAGATAGTCACACGGGGCATACCTGTCGTCGGGGGCAGGTGTGGATTCAAGGTCAAGTTCGTAGACCACATCAGTGTCATTTTGCGGAAGTGTGACACTGAAATTCGCTTTTGCAGCGAAGCAATCAAGATGTTTCAGAGCTGCCGATATATCAGCTGTCCCCTGAGCGGAAATGCTCAAGGGACATATAGCTGCTAACACCATTAACAATTTTAGTATCCCTTTCATAAACAATAATTGACGTATGAATTTACAACGTATGGATTTGCGAAAGAGTTCATATTTGTGCCTCAGGATTAGAAATTAATTACAAAATCCTGCCGTGGGAGGTCGTGGCGCACCACTATCACAAGCATGGAGCCATTGCCGTTGGTGAAAGTCATCCCGTGAGCCATGGTGTCTTTGATGCGGAGCATGTATGATGAGGGATGATGGATCACAATCACCCCCTCGCTGTCGGTCACGGCAGGTGCTAATGTCCGGAACCGGGCTTCAGAGTCTTTCCCGAAATAGCACTGGAATTTCGAAGCCTCCTTTGTGATGCGTATACGGCTGTCAGCAAGTCGGAGGGTTGTGCGCACGGATTTTGGCGTGCCTTCCGGCAGAGTGACTTCTGAGGGTGCGAAGTAACACTCTATTCTGAAAAGCGTGAGCAGGTCACGCCGGGATACATCGGATGGTTTGAGTGCCTTTATCTCATCGTAGGCATAATACGGAAGCTTCTCGCGCAGCACACGCAAGATGAAATAAAAAGCAAAAGGGGAATGTATGCCAAACCCCTTGCTTCTCCACCAACGTTTAATCCATCTGAACGGCATCTTCTTTCTTATCCGGTTTAGCAAACCTGTAAATACCGATTGCTATGGCGCCGAGAGCGAGAATATAGATAAGTATGATAGCCACAGTGGCTGCCGTATCGGTGGTCTGCAATGATTTCGGGTCAAACACCATATCCACGGTATGGTCACCGGCGGGTATGTCGATAGCTCGCAACAGATAGTTCACACGACCTATCGGTGTCTCCTTTCCATCGACAGTCGCTGTCCATCCCCACGGGAAGAATACCTCCGAGAATACTGCCACACCTCCGTTTGCGCTGTGCGCACGGTAGGTGAGCCTGTTCGGGGCGTATGTGGTCTCATATATAGTGTCGCCGGGAGCTACAGGGCGTGATGTTCCAAGTATGTTTTGGAATTTGACATCGGCAACAGCTATCGAGTCGGGCGAGATAACACTTAGCGCTTCCATCTCACGGTCAGGCGTATCGACATACTTGACCTCATTTACAAACCATGCGTTGCCGTATGCTTCGGGGTTCTGAAGCGGCTGTCCGTCCATCCCAACGACATATTTAGCATTGAGCATGTTCAGCACGTTCCAGTCGGCATCCGATTCGGTGCCACGTGTGAAGTTGACGAGATGACGGTCTATGAGATCCTGATAGCGGGTCAGCTTGGCTGCATGGTAACCGCCTATCATCTTGTGGTAGTAGGATGGGTCGGCACTGTTGAATCGTGGAATATCCATGACACGGTAGTTCATGGCTGTGTCCTGTAATATCGCTTCGTCAACAGGCGTTTTGGCAATAGGCGCGCCCACGGTGAGACGTTTTGCAACAAAGCTTTCATGGTTGAGGTAGCGCTTGTTGACGGTGTAAAGGTCGGCAAGCACGAGGATTCCGAGTGCTGCAACCGCAAGGCTCATTGAAAGCTTGCGACGCATGTATAGGACGAGGAACACAAAACCAATGCCGAGTATCATGAAGCTTCGTATAGCGTCAGCCGACACAAGGCTCTCACGGAGTGATTCAACCGCCGAGTAGATACCCGGATTCTGAAGGCTGAACTGACGTGCCGTCTCGGCATCGTAGCCCTGCTGCATGAGTGACGAGGTGATATATTGGTCTATCATGCGGTCATTGTCAGTGATCACGCTTCCGAAAAATCCAGGAGCTATGAATCCTATGGCGCAGATGGCAAGGCTTATTCCGAAACACCAGAAGACCGGACGTTTGTATGTCTCATATACGTTCTCGGTGGTTATGAGTTTCTGCAATGCCATTGCCGCAAGCAACGGCATGGTGAATTCGGCTATCACAAGTATGCTTTCGACTGTTCGGAACTTGGCATACATAGGCACTACCGAGAGCATTATGTCAGTAAACATCATAGCATGACGTCCCCAAGCCAATAGTACGGAGAATATTGTCAATATAAGCAGTACCCATTTCATGGGGCCCTTCACTATCACACATCCGAGCAGGAAGAAAGCGAAAATCAAAGCGCCGATATACACCGGTCCGTTAGTCCCTTCCGGATCGCCGAAATACTGACTCATGTAGCTTAGATACTGGGCTTGCATCTGGTCGATTTCACCCTTCTCGATCATCTCTTTTGCATCATCGAGGTCGCTTAGATTCATCATTACAAATCCACCTTTCTCAGGCTTAACCGATGCCCCTCCCTTGATGTTGGGGATTATGAAAGAGAATGTTTCGGAAGGTTGATAGCTGTATTGGGTGATGTAGTCTTTGTCAAGACCTCCCGAGGTGGCTTGTCCGGCATCGGATGCGGGCTGTGTGAGTTCGCTGTGACGACCTCGCATGGTCTCCTTAGAGTATTCGTATGTGTTGTATAGGCTCGGAAGGTTGGCTGTGACAGCGAGTATGGCTGCTATTGCAAGCACGCCTGTGGCTATGCCCCACTGCTTGATGCGCTTCTCACGCAGTGCCATGACGAAATATGCTATCACCACTCCGATGATCACAAATAGGAAGTAGTAGGTCATCTGTACGTGGTTGGATGAAATCTGCATCATTGCAAACAGTGCCGCCAAGGCTCCGCCCGCAAGGTAGCGTCCGCGATAGCAAAGTATTATTCCGGCTATTGTCGGGGGTATATAGGCGAGGGTCACGAATTTCCAGATGTGTCCCGCTCCGATTATGATTACGAAGTAGGATGAAAATCCGTAGGCTATGGCACCTATAAGCGCCACGTACCACCGCATCTTCATGGAGAGCAGCAGGATGAAAAATCCTACCATCATCATGGCTATCAGCGATGAGGGTGAGGGCAGTCCGAGCCCCATCACTGTGTTTATCCATTTATATAGACCGCTGGAAGGGTAGGAGGGTGAGATTTGGAATGTCGGCATTCCGGAGAAAAGCGAGTTGGTCCAGCGTGACACCTCTCCGGTGGCTTCTGTGAATGCTTTTGCCTCCTGTCCTATGGCTATGCCCTGTTGCATGTCATGTTGACGCAGCTGGTTACCTTCAGGTGCGTCAGGATAAAAAAATGCGAATGCGATGATGGCTATGATGATTATTCCTCCTATAAATGAGAGGATGCCGCTGTATTTCTTTAGGGTTTCTGACATTGCGGTGATGTGGTTAGGGTGATTATGTTCTTATAGTATTTCAGTTTATTCTGCCGGTCGGAGTTCGAGCGGTATTTCGGTGCTGTCTGATGTCGGCACGGAGTCCTTAGCCACTGTGTCGGCGGGTTCAGGCTCGGCGGCTACGAGAGATCCGTCCTGTATTGCGTCATACTGAGTCAGTTTCTCACGAAATACTGTGGCTATAGAGTCGAAATTGATTGCGGGGTTTATCTTGCGCACCTTGGCAAATGCCGCACGAGTGTCGTTGGGATTTGCGCTGAGGGCTATGTCGTAGACATCCACGAATTTGCGGAGGGTTTCAAGGTCACGGCGATAGTTCTTGTTAGCCACTGCGTCATTGTGTACCGAGAGGAAAGCCATGAGCACCTGCACTGTCTGGTCGGGGGTGAAATCATCGACAAATAGCGACATGCTGTCTGCCATCTCTGACGCATCCTTAAGATTGCCTACTGAAAGAGCTTGCGCCAAAAGGGTGTTTTGCTCTTCGACATTTTCACTAACAGTCTCGCTGCTTTTATCTTTGTTTCCGCAAGCCACCATGCATGTTGTCGCTATAGCTGCCAATATAAATGAAAATATATTTTTCATCTTCTAAATCGTGATTATATCTTTGACCTGAATTATATTTTGACTGATTTGTATATAGTTGACTGCAAAGATACAGTATTATTTTCAGCTATGAAAATGTAAGACAACCAAAACGTGTTAAGCGAGTGAATCTTTTGTATATTGTAAAAGTCAGGGATTTCAAGCCTTTATAAAACTCCACCAACTTGGTGGAGAAATTGAATTTCCATTAGTGCTTGGTTTTGTGCCGTGACGCCATCAGGTTAATATTATAACTAAATGCAAGCCTATCAGCTGTGATTATGGCTGCAAGAAATTTAAAAGTTGCAGATTGTGAGCATATTTTCTCTACAAACGGATGTAATAGAGTTGTCAGTTTCATCGTTTTGCCGTTATATACTCATCAAGTATATTCTTTGCCTGTTCTATGAGGCGTTTAGGATGTCTGTTTAGCCCATTACATCCCCAAAACTTGCCGATAAAAACTGCCGCCATGACTGATATTATGCGTCAGTAATATTTCATTGCATAGAATATGCCCGGGATACCATGCCAAGTTGTTCAATTTTACATATTAGCGGTCTCCCGTTATTATACGTGTAAATTTTGGTAGATATAGCTTTAAAATATAGTATAAGCCTAATCCAATCAGTATTGTTATTGCTGAAGAAAGGAAGTATAATATAATTAATTCAAAATTTGAAGTTGGAATAATATATTTTACAGAAGCTTTTGTTATTAAAGCCAAAAATGTAGCATGATATGCATAGATAAAAAAGCTGCTTTCTGAGAGGAAATTGTTAATTTCCCATTTACCAAGTTTTATATAATGTGCTGATACAGTTATAACAGAGATTATTCCAGCAAGTATGCCAATGCGATGTACGTATACTACCCATGTATCATGGTTGAAATAAAGATTTGTAACACTAAGGACTATATATGCTATGATAGCCCATTTCATAAATGGCTGAAACGTTTTAATGAAATTGATTCTAAAAATGTTAAAATAGGCACCTGCAGAAAAGAAGAAAAATGCAACTATACTGAATCCAACGATGTTAAACCAAATATTTAATAGCCATAAAATCCCTAAAAATAATACGAAATAGTATCTCAGATATTTTATACCAAGATATTTAGTAGATGACAAAAATTAAATTTATGCTGTTAAACACTTAATTTTCAGTCGA
>ERZ777011.1389-NODE-1389-length-25618-cov-3.597661_pt1 | contig 25618 bp, 41 predicted proteins | sample MGYA00374964_ERZ777011 | MGnify/ENA primary metagenome ERZ777011 (study PRJEB29310, sample SAMD00008975) | mouse gut metagenome | study: EMG produced TPA metagenomics assembly of the Metagenome analysis of fecal microbiota from mouse which was promoted... | reverse complement strand
CTAGTATCCATAGATAATTTAGAAGCTGTATTATCTATGGATACTAGCGAATATGATAGAGGTTTAAGTAATGCAGAAAATAAAACAGGAAGCTTGAAGAGCACGATTACTAAATTAGGTATAGGGACTGCGGTTGCTGGCATAGGTAAGGCCGCAATTGGAGTAGGTCAGGATTTCGAGGCAGGTATGTCTCAAGTGGCTGCTACTATGGGTATAAGTTCTGATGCTGTAAGGAGAAATGAAGGAGATTTTAAGCTTTTATCAGATGCTGCCAAAGAAGCAGGAAGCAGTACACAATTTAGCGCAACTCAATCAGCCGAAGCACTTAATTACCTTGCGCTAGCCGGAAATGACGCACAAACATCTGTGAGTTTATTACCTACAGTTCTTAACGCAGCCGCTGCTGGAGGACTTGATTTAGGTTATGCATCAGATTTAATTACAGACAGTATGAGTGCCTTAGGGTTAGAAACGAAAGATACTACTACATTTGTTGACCAATTAACAAAGACTTCTCAGAAATCGAACACTTCTATGGGACAATTAGGAGAGGCGATATTAACAGTTGGTGGAACTGCAAAGAAGCTTAAAGGTGGGACTGTTGAATTAACTACCGCATTAGGTATATTAGCAGACGAAGGAACAAAAGGTTCTGAAGCTGGAACTGCATTAAGAAACATTATATTATCTTTAGCGGCTCCAACGGATACTGCAGCCAAAGAATTGAAAAAACTAGGAGTTAGTGCTTATGATACTAATGGTAACTTTAGAAGTTTAGATGATATTTTCATTGATTTACACAAAAGTACAAATAATTTGAGTGAATCTGCCAAGAACCAAGCTTTCACTAAGATATTCAACAAAACTGATTTAAAAGCAGTTGAAACTATGATAGCTAATTGTGGAGGGCGTTTCGATGAATTGAGTGGAGCAATAGAAGATAGTGCAGGTGCAGCAGAAGAAACAGCTAAGACAATGAATATGAACTTGAAAGGTGCAATAACAACGTTAAATTCTGCTTTGGAAGGTATGGGAATTGCTATTTATGAAAAGTTCAAAGGACCTTTAACTGAAGCTGTCAATGGGGCAGCCACTGCAATTCAAAAGTTAATTAAAGCTTTCAACGAAGGTAAGTTAGATAAGACTTTAATCGCAATAGGCTCTGCATTAGCTGGAATAATTACTTATATGGGTATTATGAAAGGATATGCAATAGCAACAAGTGTAATAGGAATAGGAAAAGCTTTGTTTAATGCAGTTAGCATGGTTAAATCTTTTAGCGGTGCTATGGCTATATTAAACGCTACACTTATGGCTAACCCAATAGGATTAGTTGTAGGAGCTATAGGGGCATTGGTTGCTGCTTTTGTGTATCTATGGAACACTAGTGATGGATTCAGGAATTTTTGGATTAACATGTGGAATAATATAAAGGAGTTTACCGGAAATGCTATAGAAGCTATTAAGAACTTTTTTATCGTTACAATCCCAGAATCTATAAATTCAATGATGCAATGGTTTCAAAATTTACCTAATATGATTTCGCAATGGTTACAACAAACTATAATCAAAACAAGCGAATGGGCTACAAATATGTGGAACAAAGCCACAGAAACTGGGGCTAATTTTATAAATAACATAGTAACTTGGTTCCAACAACTTCCTGGAAATATTTATCGTTGGTTAGGTTATGGATTAGGTTATGCTGCTTTGTGGGTTTATGATATGGGCAAAAAAGCTATCGAAGCTGGAACTAACTTTATAAACAATATAGTTAGTTGGTTCAATCAATTGCCTGAAAGAATAAATAATTGGTTCAAGCAAGCTTATCAAAAAGCAGTTGAATTTGATACAAATATGAGGAACAAAGCCGTTGAGTTAGGAACTAAATTTATAAACTCTATAACAACATGGTTCCAACAACTTCCTGGAAAGATTAAAGCTTGGTTTGATAACACTATTCAAAAAGCCAATGAATTTAAAAACAATATGATACAAAAAGCAAAAGATACAGGAAGAGAATTCGGTAACTGGTTAAAAACATCATTGCAAAATTTACCTAACCAAATGATGACTATCGGAAGAGATATAGTTAGAGGTGTATGGCAAGGTATAGTTAATATGAAAAATACTTTTATGAATAACGTTAAATCTTTCTTTGGAGGAATAGTAGATGGAGCAAAAGCTGCGTTAGGAATACACTCTCCTTCTAGAGAGATGAGGGATGAAGTTGGAAAATGGATACCAGCAGGAGTTGAAGTAGGTATTAAAAGAGAAATGCCTAAATTAAACGAGACTGTTCAAGATGAATTTAATAATTTATCTAATGTTAACGTTCCGATCCCTAATGTATCTAACGAAAACAATCAATCTAACAATTCTAATAATTTCAAAAACACTGTGATAGAAGTTCCGTTGAACTTAGATGGAGTTGAAATCGCAAGAGCTATAATAGAGCCATTTAAAATTATAGAATCTGAATATGATAGAAGTCATAATGTTAGATTTTCATACTAAAATAGGAAGGGTTTATCCCTTCTTTATTTTATGTTATAATTTAATAAGGAGGTGTTTAAGTGAACAATTTATATTTTAATAAAAAAAGCGCGTTAGAAGATTACGACTTGATAATTGTTAACGCTATAGAATACCCATTTGTCACAAAAAAAATAGAAACAGTATACGTAGAAGGAAATAGAAATGGCACTTTAACAATAGAAAATGAAGAATATGAAGATTTGTCAATCAGCGTAACTTTTAGGTTAATCAAAATGGATAATTATAAAAATAGAATGAGAGATATAAACTTTTGGTTATCTAATATAGAAGATTCTAGATTATTTTTTGAAGATTATAGAGAAAAGTGTTATAAAGTTAAATATTGTTCTATCAATAACATAAAAGATGTTCATTTCAATAGTGCTGATTTCACTGTTGTTTTTAATCTTTTCCCATATATATATAAAAACGAAGAATTTCCAACAATTATATCTAACAATTCTAATATATATTACGATGGTGATTTGGAAGGATATCCAATTATAAGCCTGGATTTAGGAGAGGGTGAAAGGAATCTTTCTGTAACTATAGGAGAAAATGAATTTCAACTTAAAGGAATAGAAGGATATGTTGTTATAGATAGTTCTAGAAGTATAATAATTAACGAAAATAAACAGAGCTTAGGAAAAAAGATGATAGGGAACTTCCCGTATCTCATACCAGGGGTTAATAATATTTCGTGGGAAGGCGAAATAAACAAATTTGAAATGCTAAAAAATACAATCTACAAGGGGTGATTAAATGATTTGCTTATTTGATAGATTTTCTTCAAGAGAAGAAGTTTTAACAACCAACGGGGATTATATATTAGACAATATATGCACTAAAATGGTTATCAAAGAAGGTTTAAACGGTGATTTTATAGCAGAAGGAACTTTTATTTTGAATAACGAATTTCCTAAAGAACTTTATGATATGATGAACGAACTATCTATACTAAGAATTACTGATGAAAGTTCTGAAGAAGTATTCAGAATAATAAGCGTTAGGAAATACAAAAAATATATTGATGTTGTATGTAGACATATAACTATAACCGATACAGTAAATTTATGGCTTGAAAATGTTAAACCTACTGAATTAACTGGTTCTTCAGCTATTGATTATATCTATAAAAATTCAATAGGAAAAAAGGATTTGTTTGTAAGTTCAGACATTCAAGAAATAAATACAGCGTATTACGAAAATGTCAAGGTTCACCAAGCTTTTACAGATTTAGATAACTCTTTTTTGAATAAATGGGGAGGAGAAATAACTAGGAACGGTTACAATTTATCTATAAACAAAAGAAGGGGTATAGATACAGATGTAATAATAGAAAGCAGAAAAGACTTAACTGGTTTTGAAAGCAGAACTAATTTAGATAGTCTGTGTACTGGGATAGTCCCTAAAGGTTATGGATATTTAAAAGCTCCTATTCAATATAGCCCCTTAGTAAATAATTATCCTTCTCCTATAATTAAAGAATTTAAGTATGAATTTGTTAAAGTTAAAGATGAAAACAATCCGGATGAAGGGTTTGAAACTGAACAAGAGGGTATAGATGAATTGATAAGGCTGGCTGAAATTGAATTTTCAGAAAATCACATAGATGTAATTCAAGCTGAATATACCATAAATTATATAGATTTATCAAGAACTAAAGAATACAAAGATTTTATATCCACTCAAACCTTAGGATTAGGTGACACTATAACTGTTCATGAAAAAGATTTTGACATAAAAGTTAATTCAAGAATAATAAGCAGAACTTATGACGTTTTGAAGAAAAGTAGAATTTCTACAGAACTATCTAACGTTAAAGTAATTCCTAACCCTCCAACTGTAAGTAATTTGATAGCTGAATTAGAAAAGATAACTTCTAAAGGAGATAATTTATCTGATTATATAACCGCTATATTGGAGAGTGGAATTAAAGATAGTTATGTTGTTTTAAAACCTAACGAATTATTAATTATGGATTCCAAGGATATAAATAAAGCTAAAAACGTAACCAGATATAACAAAAATGGATTAGGTTTTTCTACCACTGGATATTATGGGGATTATACTTATGGATTTACGATAGATGGGAAAATAAATGCTAGTCTTATAGCTACTGGAATTTTATCTACTGTTTTAATACAAAACTCTGATGGAAGTCTTCAAATAGACTTAGGAAGCTCTAACGGTATAAATTTTAAAAGAAATAATCATGTAGCAGTTAACCTTAATGGAAGCGAAATGAAGTTTTATGATTGGGAAGGAACTGAAAGAACTGATCCTGTAGGAACTTTAGCATCTGTTAGGATTGTTAATAATAACACCCAAAGAAAGGTTGCTGGTATATTATTAGCAAATGAAAAAGATAGTTATATGACTTTTGGTTACAAGAATGATAATGGTAATTATAGCAGTTATATAGATTTTGATATAAGCAATGTTATTCCTAAAGCTGCAATTAGTGTAAATAGGTTAGAAGATGACACTATATCTAGAGAAATAACAACTTATAAACCTATAGCTGTTCAAGAAGGTGTAGACTTCAAAGATTACTCTACTTTTTCAGCTAGACCATCAATGAAATATGGAATTTGGTTAGGAAAAGATGATGATTCATATATAACTAATAATTATAATAGAAACTGCATTGAACTTAGTTCTTCTAATGGTATTTCTGTAAGTAATGATGATTATTATTTATTTACAGCTAATACAGAAAGGACCACCTCAGTTTCTAGCAGCGGTTATAACTATTTCAATGTTACTTCTGATAGAAGATTTAGCATTTGCGATAAATTATATACTAACAATTTAGGAAACGTTGTTTGTAACGCTAGCTTATTAGTCACAGGAGATATACAATCTAATGCTGTTTATAAAAACCTATCAGAAAAATTAGACTCTAAACCTATTAATTTATTGCATGAATTGTATATAAAAGATTTAGAGATAGAACAATTAAAATCTGATATTTCAGGCTTAAGAAAACAAATAGAAGATATAAATTCTAAAATAGGAGGATAATTATGTTTAAAGAAAGATTAACTATTGATATAATGAAAAGAAATTATTCTAAAATTCAATGTGTTGTAGGTGATACTCTAACGTTAGAAATAGAATTATTTCAAAACTCATATCCTTTCATTCTTGATGGATACACAATTATTATTGAACAAGGATTGGATAACAATAAATTTAATTTACAAACAAACAACATAAATATTAATCAGAACTTATTAACTTGCACTTTGTCAGATTCATTCACTTCTAAAAGTGGAAAACACTTTATAGATATCTCTCTATCCAAAGACGAGGAGAGGAAGACTACTTTCAAAATACCTTTTGATGTTTATAATGGAGCAATAGAAGATAGCTACGAAGAAAGCGAAATTGTAATAACAGTATTAGAAGATTTAAGAAACACTATCACCGAGGCTGAAAGGGTTAACAAAGATATTTCTGACATTGTTAAAAACTCCTCTAGTTTAAGAGATGAATTAACCGGATTAAATAGTGAATCAAATAGAAAGCTCGAAGAACTTGAATCAAGTTTAAATGAGGCTAATACAACCAACAATCAATTAGATTCTAAAATAACAGAAGGTAATAATCTTAGTGGAAATTTGCAAGCTTTGATAAATCAATCCAATTCATCTATTTCAGAAGCTGAAAGTGCTAATAGTGAATTGTCATCAACAATTGTAGAAGCTAAAGAAGCAGACAATAAATTACAAGATCTCATAAGTCAATCAGATGTTGGAAACTTGGTTAAAAAAGAACAATTAATACCTATTGAAAGAAAAGTAAACTGGATTGGCATTGACTATAGTTATCCTACTTTTAACAATTATAGGTTTGATGAGAGTGGAATCGGAAAAGGCACTAACACTAATGCAGAATTAGGTAGTAGTTCAGATAGATTTAAAAATGTTTATGTAGGTTCTAATATTAATCAGGAATGGGGGTATACTACACTCACTAACGGGCTTACTATTTGTTGGGGAAATGATTATTTAGAATCCTCCTCCTCTGGAATTATTGAAAAAACAACCTATTTCAAAAACTCATTTAAGAATACGGTTCTTAATATTTCTCTCACTCTTCACTCAAATTCAAACGCTGCAGGAAATTATGACTCTCTTTCAGTTTGTAACGGGAATACAACTAACGAATCTTTTGCTTTTAGAATTAACTCCAAAAGCAGCACTTGGAATGAGTGTAGGGTTTATTGGTTCGCTATAGGTTTTTAAGGGGGTGTTAAAATGTATTATTCAAGAATAGAAAACAATATTATAAAAGGATTCTACTCACAAAAAGCTTACAATGAAGATGAATTAAATTTTAGCTTTGTAGTTATAGACGAAGAACTTCAAATCTATATAAAAACCAAAAACCTTTTCTATATAAACGAAGCTAATCTTATTAATTTATACTCCAAAACAGAACATCCTATATTAACGATTAAAGACAAAGAACTATTTGAGGAATATGTCAATTTGAAAAATAATAAATAAAATGTTATAATTGTATTGAGTTTAAGTTCATCTTAGGCTCAATATTTTTAATGTAAGGAGTGTTTTTTTATGGCAAATTGGTTAGGAGATGCAGGACACGGTGGAAAAGACCCAGGAGCTACTAATAAAGGCAGAAAAGAAAGCGAAGATGTATTAAGAATTTCTAAAAGAGTTAAGGAATTAATGGAATTCAACGGAGAAAAATTCGATTTAACTAGAAATACAGATACTTTTTTAGAATTGTCAGATAGAACAAACATTGAAAATAGAGGGAATTACAATTACTTCGTATCTTTTCATAGAAACGCTTTTAAACCTAATGAAGCTAAAGGTGTTGAAACTTACTCATTATCTTCTGTTGGTGCTGGTAGAGAATTAGCTTCTAAAATACAGAATAATCTTAAAGAAATATTCTATAATAGAGGAGTTAAAACTTCTAATTTTTATGTTTTAAGAAAAACAAATTGTCCAGCTGTTTTAATAGAACTAGGATTTATAGATAATGATGAAGATAATAAAATATTCGATTCTAAATTTGAAGAAATAGCTCAAGCAATAACTAAAGCTTGCCTTTCACAAATAGGAAAACAATTCAAAAGTCCTAATAACGAAAAACCTAATAACGATAATGATAAGAAAGGTTTTTATAGAGTTATCGCTGGTAGTTATCAAGAAAAACAAAATGCTATTAATATGCAAGAATTGTTAAGAAGCAAAGGCGTTCCAAGCTTTTTAGAATATAAAGAATAGGATGTGATCAAGTGAATTTTAAAAATATATTAAACAAACTTAAAAATCCTCAAATAACAATTTTTTTAGCTCTACAAATAGGAATGTTACTAATGCAGTTTGGTATAGATGTTAATAATGAATGGTTAAATAATACAATGGTTATAATTTGCTCTATTTTAGTTGTATTAGGGGTAATGAACAACCCTAACACTAAAGGGTTTAACCCGTTAGAGGAATAGAGACATCATATGAGTTGTGACAACAATTGCAATAAAAATGATGTAATAGAAGAATTAAGAGAGCAAGTTAAAGACCATCAAAAAAGATTAACCATTATAGAAAGAGATAATAGTGTAAACGCATTGAGATTCGAGCAGATAATGAAAATATGCGAAGAAAATAAAAGAGAGTTAGCAGAATTGAACAAAAAACCAAATAGAATGGTTCAGACTTTCACTAATGCTTTTATTACAGCTACAGTTGCAGGCGTTGTTAGTTTTCTTGGATATTTATTGACTAGATAGAAAGGCGTGAATTTTTTGGATATAAAAGAATACGAAAAAGCTCTAGAGTTAACTCAAGATGTTATGGAAAAAATAAGCGAAAGAAAATTAAAAGATGATAGGAAAAGCAAAAGAAAAGAGAAGTTATTATATTTTTGTTTAATCTCTAATATTGTAATGACTATTTTTTTAACTTTTATAACAGGGTTTTATATGTATTTTATTTCTAACTTCGAAACTGAAGCTGTACACGAAGAAGTAACTATAGAGGGATCAGATGCGCAATACAATAATATAAAAGGCAATAATAACTCAATAAATACAGGAGGGACTAACTAATGGGAAAAATAAAAATTAAAAGAAAAAAGATAACTATCAAAAAGAAGAAGAAATAATGACTAACAAAGAAGTAAAAAAAGTATTGAATTGTCCCTCAAGAGTTGTCTTAAATTTGGTTTTAGATTTAGTTAATTTCAAAGACAAGGAATTAGAAGCAATAACTTTAATGGACATAAAAGGAAATACTAGAGAAGAAACTGCAGAAATGATGAATATAAGTTGTCAAGCGGTATCAAAAATAAGAGACAAAGCATTTAAGAAAATGATTAAGGTATGGAGTAACGACGAGATAATAGAGGAGATTTTAAAACAATAAAAGGAGGGTAAATCCCTCCTCTTTTTTTAGAATGGTATGCAACAATCAGCTATCCATATTTGTTTTTTAATCTTTTTCGCTTCTTTTATATTTTCTACTTTTATATAATGTTTTATTCCACAACTACATTTAACTTTAACCTTCATATTAAGCACTCCTTATCTTTTCTTTAAATCCGAAATTATATCTCCTATAAAAGGTACAAAACTAGCAAAAAATAATATTGTAGCAGCTCCAAATTTACCACACTCAACATTATATATAGTACTTGAAACCATTCCTAAAAACCATAAACATCTAAAAAAATTAATCATTATTAACTACCTCCAAAACTATCTTATTTCCTTCTACAGCAAATTTTAATTTATCCTTTTCTTTTATATCAAACTCTTTTAAAACACTCTTAGGGATAGCTATAACCTTGCTATTTCCATGTTTTCTTATTGATCTTATCATTTTAACATTCCCCTTTCAATTTTGAACTTTTTGTATTGGTAGGGCTCGACATGATGTCGAACCTCACCGTAATTTCAAATTATTTTAATATTCATCTCTCATTACTTCATTTACTAGCCAATCTCTACCTGTTCCAGTCCACTTTCTGTTGTATATTATCTTTCCGTTATCTAATTCAGTTTGTTTTATTTCTGTGTATCCCATTTCCGAAAATCTAGCAGCTAAAACCCATGTATCATTCACTTTATATTGTATTTTCTTTTCTTTTAAAAATTCATTGAAAGCTTTAGCACTTTTAAAACCCAATTCTTTAGCTATTTCAGTAGTAGTATATAACTTACCTTGATGAATTAATCTATTCTTTTCTTCTTCTATTTTAGCTTTTTCTAAAGATATTCTTTGCTTTTCCTCTTCACTTTCTACTAAGGCTTTTAATGCACTTAGGTAATCTTGTGGTAATTGAGGCTTTAAAGCTTCTCTCATACTAAAGTATTCTCTTCTTAATTGTTTTCTAATTTCTTTAGCTTTATCAGTTTTCATAAACCCAACTAATAACATATATCCTTGCTCGCTTAATAGATATATATTTGAACTTCTATTAATTGCATTTTGGTTATATAATCCGTTATCCTTAAGACGGATAACGAAATTTTCATCTTGTTTTAAATCTAAAATGTCTATACCACACTCAAATTCATCCAAGTTACTATTTATTAGTTCGTTAATTTTATATAACGGCACTCCGTGTATACCTGCTACATCCTTAGCTAATATAACTTTCTTACCTTCACCGAAACCACCTTCAATTACTGGTATGTCCATTCCTAAAAATTCTTGTCTCCCTCTTATTACTAATTCTTTCATATTAACAACTCCTTTATTTTTCGTTTAGCTCCTTGCTATGATTTTATTATATATCCATTATTTTAAAGTGTCAACACTTTTTTTAAAATTTTTTTGAGAATTTTTTATTAGTGTTTCTAAGCCTTTCTGAACCATCGCAATCTGCGACCATTTGTTTACTAAATCAAAACCTCACTAAGGTTCTGTTTTTGAATCATTGATAAATACTATATTTTGTGAGCTATCGCAATTTGCGATTGTTTGATTATCTCTCTTTTAAGTTACGGACAAAAATGTCTACTACTGTACTTAAATTTTAGTATAGTTTAAGACTTTAAAAATGTGGTGGTTAGTAATCACTACAATTTAATTTAATGATATATATATGAAGCTCTTAAAAACAGGTTGCAATTTGTGACCTCGAAATCCTAATAAAAAACACATCACAATTTGTGATTTGTTTCAATTCATTAACCTTTGAATATAAAACCTGCTATCACTTTGAGTGAGAGCGAATTTGACTTTCTACATTATATATAATATAATATTAATATAACAAAAGATAAAAACAACCCCTTTAAACTCGTAAGTGCCGAGTATAAATGCACTTTTCTTATTGCAATCATTTATTTCATATGTTATAATAATTATATTATCGCAGCAAAATTTATATTATTATTATTTTTATTATTGGAGGGTTTACCCTCCTTTTTCTTTTGTCTAAAAATATTTCTAACTTTTTTAAAAAAAAATATTGACGCATAAAATTATTGATATATAATAAGATCATAAGGTTGATACAGCCACTAACCAAAACGAGTTAGCTAAAACAGGAACGAGCCTTTACGAATAAATTAATTAATAAAGGGGATATTAAAATGAAAAAAGATTTAACTAAACAAATAGTAAGGCAAACAATAAGAATGGACAAAGAGTTTAACAATAGATTAAAGAAGGTTTTGGATGAGCAAGGAATATCAATGCAACAATTAGTTTTAAGATATCTTGAATCATATGTTGAACAAAAAGAAAGAGGGGTTAACTAACATGAATTTTAACATCAATAACAATCACGGAGAGCTTATTTTCTTCCAATTACCTAAAAGTATACACTATAACGAAAAGTACTCTAAAATGAGCGTAGAAGCTAAATATTTATATATGCTTATGTACGATAGAAATAAGATATCAATAACTAACAATTGGATAGATGATAATGGAGATATTTATATATACTTCTCAATAGAAAACATTTGCAAAGAACTTAATGTTAAAGACCAGAAAGCACAGAATTAATAAAAGAAGTAAGACAAGGATTAAACAAACCAAACAAAATATACGTTCAAGTATGTGACTCAACCACTGATGAATCAAGGACTAGTGAAAATCACTATTCCGGAATAGTGAAAATCACTAATCAAGAACAGTGGAAATCACTATCTAATAATAATAATATTAATAATAATAAGAATAATAATATATATAGTCAGAACAAGTCTGACGAAAAGCTTTTAGAAGGTAAGAAATCTAATAAAGAACAATTGGATAATGACATTGAAGAAATTAGAAAACATTACAAAGGAACTAAAACTAAAGCAGCAGCTATTAAGAAATTGCCAAAGCTTATTAAAGACTATGGAAAAGAACAACTTATAAGAGCTATAGAAAGATACAATAAGTATGTAGAAGATGAAAGAAGAAAAGGTTTCAGAACTCTTAAATACAAAAATGAAAGTACATTTTGGAATGGAGGGTTTGTGGACTATTTAGACGACGAATATGGAATGGAGGAACAAAGTATCTTTGATATTATAAAAACTCAACAGGAAGGCGTACAAGGCGAAATAAGAGCGTCTGAATCAAAGAATGCTAATCAAGATAATTTAGGGATAAGCATGGAAGATTTTTATAATGGAAATTATTAAAAAGTGTTGACACTTTAAAAGATAAGAATTATAATAAAGACAAGTTAAAGAAATAAATTAATAAAGGGGATTTAAAAAAATGGAAATATTAAAAGAATTACCAAATAATCAAAGAGCAGAACAGGAATTATTAGCACATATAATGAATGATGAACAAGCTTTATCAGAAACATTGTCTCAATTAGAAGCTGCAGACTTCTATTTAGGAAGACATCAACTGATATATTCAACATTATCATCTTTATACGCTATAGGAAGCTCTATAAATCAAGTTACTTTATGTGAAGCATTAGGGCAAGAAAATCTAAAAAAAGTCACTATAAGCTATATAAACGACTTAATAAGCAATTCAATATTTGTTAATACTCAAGATATGATAAATATAATAAAAGAAAAGAGCAAGAGAAGAAAATTAATAAGAGAATGCAGAAAGGCAGAAAAATTAGCTTTTGAAGAAGAAGGAAGAAGCGATGATATAATAGCAGATTTAGAAATGAAACTTGCTGAAAAACAAGAAGGATCTAAGATAATGGATGATGAATTTACTATGTTTGAAACTTTTAAGAGCATAGAAGAAAGATGCAAAAATAAAGGACAAATTCCAGGAATGAGAACAGGTTGGAAAGGGTTCGATTTTAGAATGAAAGGAATACAAAAGAAAAAACTATATGTTGTTGGTGGAGCGCCAGGAATGGGAAAATCTGCTTTTTGTTTGAATATGGCAGAAGGATTAGCATCTAACGATAACAAAGTATTATATTTTTCTTTAGAAATGGATGAAGAAGAGTGCGGAATAAGAAGAATGTCGGCCGGAACTATGATAGAAGCTACTAAATTAGAATTGGGAATAATAAATGATCACGACATAGAAAAAATGAGTAAGTTTGCAAGTGTGAAAACAACTAAAAATAATTTCTTCTCTGATTATTCGCCATTCCAAACGATAACTAGTATTATCTCTAAATGTAAAGCATTGAAGAAGAGCAAAGGATTAGATGTTGTATTTGTTGATCATTTAGGATTGATAGACAAAGGAGGCGCTGATGATGCTATGAGCATCTCTGAGCAATTAGGGAATTATACATGGATGTTAAAACAGTTAGCAGAGGAATTAAATATAGCTGTAGTTGTATTATCTCAATTAAAAACTGGATCCATATCAACTAGAAATGACAAAAGACCGTTTGCTTATGACATAGAAGGATCTAAAAAGATAGAACAAAATGCTAACGTTATATTGATGTGTTATAGAGATATTAAATATAATGAAGAAGCTGACCCAGAAGCTATGGAAATATTGGTGAGAAAATTCAGAGGAGGAATGGAACAGGTTATAGATATGAAAGCAAAATTACAATATTACAAAATAATAGATCCAACGAATTTATAGGAGGAATTATGAAAATAATAATTGCAGGAAGCAGAGAATTTAAAGATTATGATTTTTTAAGAGAAAAAATGGATAAATTGTTAATAAATCAAAAAGAAGTAGAAATAGTATCAGGAGGATGCAGAGGTGCGGATATCTTAGGAGAGAAATACGCAAATGAAAAAGGATACAAATTAAAAGTATTTAAAGCAAATTGGTACAAATTTGGGAGAAGCGCAGGTCCTATTAGAAATAGAGAGATGGCAGAGTATGCTGATGGGTTAGTGGCTTTCTACAAAGAAGGGAGCAAAGGAACTAAAAATATGATAGAAGAAGCTTATAAAAATAAAATAAAAGTGAGAATTATAAAAATACTTTAAAAAAGTGTTGACACGTAAAAATAACAATGATATAATTTAATCATAGAAAGGGAGTTGATTTAAATGGATAAAAAAATAAATGTAAATTTAAATGTATTAGGTGAAGATCTAGAAGTTGAAATAAGTGTTCCGAATGATTTTGAAAATTGGAACAATTTTAATCAGATGGATTATATAGAAAGTATTTTAAAAAGAGAAATTAATTACACATGGGATTGTTAGGAGGAAATTAATGATGAGAGGAAAATTGATAAGTATTTATGGAATTGAAAAGAATTTAAAGGAATGGGCTGATTACTTAGGTATAAGCAAGCAATTATTAAATTATAAAATAAAGAAAAGTGGGAGAAGTGAAGAAACTGTGATACTTACAGAAATGTACAAAAGATGCAAAGAAGAAATTAATTTAAAAGGATGTGCCGAAAAAATAATAACAGGCAAAGGTATTAAGGAATACAAAACTAAAGAAAAGAAAGGCAAAAAAGTAATGATTATTAATGATGTACATGTACCTTACCAACATGAAGAACTACTGAATGAAATAAAAAAACATAAAGATATAGATTGTTTAGTTATAGGAGGTGACTTAATAGACTGCGAAAGCTGTTCAAGCTTTCAAATGTTAGAAAGGCCCTCTTTAGAAGAAGAGCTAGTGTCAGCTCATGAATTTATACAAGAAATAAATAAAATAATAAATGCTGAAATAATTTGTATAAAAGGAAATCATGAAGAAAGATTAGAAAGAGAAATATGCAAAATGCAAAATAAAGGATTACAAAGGCTTTTAGATAGTCAACTGCTTAGAATGTTAGAAGAGGGATTTAAATTCAATATAGGAACTAAGAGAAAACAATATAAAGCTATAGAGAATTTTAAATATATAGATAAATGGTACGCAAGATTATTTGATAATTTAGTAATATGTCATCCAAAAGATTTTTCGAATGTGCCTGCAAAAATAGCTGAAAAGAGCGCAGAGTACTTTTTGAATAGAGATGTAATTGAAAAAGATGATATAATATTTATAGGACATACACATAAATTCAGTCAGATAGTTTCAACGAGAAGACAAGATGTATTTGTTGTAGAAAATGGATGCAGTTGCAAACCTATGGATTATTCTGATAGAGGAAATTTGAATTATGGTAATCAAGTAAATTGTTATACTATAGTCGAATTTGAAGAAGGATGTAAAATAGATAGAAATGATATAAAAACTTATTTTTATTAAAAGAGGGTAGAAAAATGAATAAGGTTATAGATTTAAATGAAGAAATTACGAGAATGACTATAGAAAACTTTTTTGAGGGGAAATATTGCGGAAGTAAGAAATTTAAGCTTTTGAATAGGTGGTTTTTAAATAAAATTAAGAATATGGAGGATAAATAAATGGAAAATATAAAATTGGTTAAAGAAATAATAAATAAAATGGTTGATGCAAAAGTAAATGATGATTTGATTTGTGAAGTAGAAGAAATGTTTTATAATTTAATAGATGAAATAGAAGAAAAGGAAGATTTTATAGATGAGCTAAATGAATATATTGATGATTTGAGATATAGATAGAGGAGGAAAAAGGATGTATAAAATTTTTAAAAGTTTAATAATGTTTATTTGGGTTTTTGATGTTTTCAATTTTAAAGGTTTTGAATTTTTAGATACTACATTACCTATAAACTTTTGGGCGTGGTTATTAATATTTATAATTCTACCCGCAACAAGTAATTTTAATTACAATAAAAAAATATAAAAAAACAAGGTGGTCTTATGACTGCCTTTTTTATTTTTGAAAAAAGTAGAAGTTTTTTATAATAATAGTTGCTTTTTATATAGAGGCTAAAAGTGTATTATATATTCATGAGGAGGCGGTAAGATGTATCCTAGTTATGGGAATTTCAATAATAACATGAATTATAATCAATATACTAATCCAATGCAGCCGCAAATGGATAGATTGAATATGATGCAACAACAATATACTCAACAAAATCAACAACAAATAAATCAACAACCTCAGCAAACAATAATTCCGGTAGCTGGGATAGAAGAAGTTAGAAGCCATGCTGTTGATTGGAGTGGAAATGCAACTTATTTTATAGATAATGTAAATAAAAGAATATACACTAAACAGTTAAATTTAAGTGGAGTTCCAGAAATAAACACTTATGTTTTAAACAATGAAATAGTCGAGAGAAAAAATAATGATATAGATAATGAATTGAATAAAAGAATAGAAAATTTAGAGCAAAGAATACTAAACTTTGAAAATATGATTTTAGGAGGAAGTGTAAATGTTCAATCCACAGATGTTAATGCAAATGATTCAAGGAGGGAAGGTTAACCCTCAAAATTTAATGAGTATGTTTGGTGGGAACCCTATGTTTCAACAAGCTCAAAAAATGTTACAAAGTGGAGGTAATCCTCAAGAAATAATAAAGAATGTAGCAAAACAAAAAGGGATAAACACTGACCAACTTCAAGAAATGGCTAAACAGTTTGGAGTTAAATTATAACTTGCCTAGATAGAGCAATTCTAGGCGAGATAAAATAAAAAAATAAAGGAGGCTGACTTAATGGGAATGTCAGAAGGAATGGGTTGTATAACGCCAGTTTATAATTTAGATGGAAACAGAAACGATGGATTCGGTGAAGGAGGATGGATATGGTTAATCTTCTTATTCGCTCTATTAGGATGGGGTGGTAACGGATTCGGAGGAGGATTTGGTGGCGGTGCTGCTGGAGTATCTGCTTTAAATGGAATTAGTAATGATTTTATTTACTCTAACTTAACTAATCAAATGGGAAGATTAGCAGATCAAAACACTTTTGTATCTAACTCTATACAACAAGGAATATGTAATCTAGGATACGAAAATTTAAGCAATTTTAAAGATTTATCAGCACAGATGTCAAGCTGTTGTTGCGAGACTAACAGAAATATAGATGCTGTAAGATATGAAAATGCTAAAAATACTTGCGAAATAATAACTAATGCAAATATGAATACTAGAGATTTAATAGCTGCTGGAAATGCTAATACTCAAAGAATAGTAGATTTAATAACTCAAAATGAAATCCAAACATTAAGAGATAGTCTAAATACTGCTAATTTACAATTAAGTCAACAAGCACAAAGCGCTAACTTAGTAAATCAATTAAGACCTTGCCCAATTCCAGCATATCTAAGCTGCAGCCCATACCAAAATTTTGGACCTTTCGGTAATTGTGGATGCGGATCAAGTGGTTTAGTTTAATTCCCTCATCAGAGGTTGATTTTATAGAGGGGATATGCCCCTCTTTTTTATTATAAAATATAAGAGGTGATAATATGTCATGTAATAGAAATTGTAAGAATTGTGAAGGAAAGTTGGTATCTACATCAATATCAATTGCGAGTAATGTGGTAATTATAACTGTTCCTACCCAAACTTTTGAAAATTTAGAAAGAAGATGTTTAGTTATAGCTCAATCATTGCCTGCGGGGTCTAATGCACTTCCGGTTATGATATCGAATGGAGGAAACTTGATACCCGTAAGAGTAAGGGCTGGAAATAATTTAAGAGCCGACCAAATAAGAAGTAGAAGAAGATATAAAATAATATATGGAAATGACCCGGTTCATTTTAGTTTAGAATGCTTGGTTCCTAAAACTTGCTTCACTTCAACTCCAACAACAACAATTGCAGATGAATAATCAAGAATTTAACTCAGAGTTACTGTTAACTCTGTTAGGAACTTTGTTAGGAATATTAAACTATCAGGAGAACTTAAAACAGATTTCTAATGATGATTTGTTGGAAGAAATGAGGCATCAAGATAATGACTTGTTTAGCACAGTTATAAAGCAAAATGAATTGATAATAAGACAAAACAGAGAGATGATAAGAATGTTGAGAGGAGAATTATAATGCATAACTTAATAAAATTAAAAGAAGTTTATAAGAAAGTTATAGAACAAGCAACCCCTTTAGTGGAACTGTCTTTAGCAGATGGAAAACAATTTGATAAAGAAAAATTTATGTTTTTAATAGAAGCAACTAAAGGTATTAAAGAAATTGAGGAACTAGAGCTTATGCAAGAAGGGAAAGAGATGGTTTATGACTATCTGGACCCAGAAGATGATTATAAAGATGGAAAAAGAACTAGAGTTCAAGGTTATTATAGAAACGGAAAAAGAAGAAGAAATAGCTTAGGTAGATATATGGCGGATAGAAGCGGGAAAATAGTTGTAAAAGATACTTATGATTATTTGCCTGACGGAAGATACGGCCTAAATGGATTAGAATATGAAAATGTAGATGAAATGAATAGAACTACAGCTATGAGAGATGACGAAAGATATGGAAGAAGATACTTGTCTGGGGATGAATCTAGAATTTATGATGATGGGAGATACAAAGCTTCTAGGGATGATAGTAGACATGAAGGTATGAGAAATTATAGATTTAAACACAAATATAAAGATGAATATGATACAGAGATAGAAGAAGAAATTTATAAAGTAGTAGAATCTAAACCAGAAGAAGAACAATGTGAAACAGTTGAGAAGATAATAAATGTATTAGCTGAGCCAATTAATGATATGAAAATAACTTACCCTAGAATTTATGACAAAGTTATAAATAAGATAAAGGTGATGAAATAATGAAGGAAAAAAGAGTTATAGATGAAGTGTATATAAAATCTTATGCAAAAGATTTAACTCCTATAAAACTTTTAGAAAGAGCAGTTAATGTTTTTTGTGAAGGAGAAAACAAGCATGACTTTTGGAGTAGGGAAATCCATATGCTAGGTTTCCAAGGGTTGAAAAGGTGGCATAGGCTCCAATCTTTGAGTGATAGAATGAATAGAGTTAACATCCAGCATTACGCTATAGATATTTTCGGAGTTAATATAGAACCAAAACTTAAAAACACTAATAAATCTATAAATAATTTAAAAGAATACTATACAGATTATTTGGATTGGGAAATATTTGTTTATGAAGAAATGAATGAAATATCAAATGAATTGGTTGAAAACGGATATAACGAAGAAGCTGAGATTATATTAAAGGATCTGAAAGGTGTTAATAAGGAAATAGAAAAAATAAGAAGGCATATACTTGATGCTGAAACAGTTGGATATGATATGTCTTATTTAAAAATAATGGATAAAGAATTACACAAAAAAATGAAATATAAAGAAAAATTATTAGAAGAAATTTCAGGAATGAAAGAAGAAGATTGTAAGAAAGTTAAAGATAAAATATTATAAACAGAGATTTAGAGCGGTTTAAATAACCGTTCTATTTTTTTTATTTATTTTTTTAAAAAAGTGTTGACACTGTATCTTGATAGATATATAATATAATCAAGGAGGTTGAAGAAATGAGTTATATAGAAAGAACTAAGAAAGAAATATTAAAAAACCTAGGATTAAATGAAAAAGATTATTTAATAACTAGAATAAGCACAGAATATGCTGTGTTAAAAGAATTAAAAACAGGAAGAATAGAAAAAATAAGATATTAAGGAGAAATTGAAATGTTAAAAGGATATTATAATTACAAACCATTATTTAGAAAATATAAGGAGATATATGGAGACGAAAAAATATACGCAGAGCCTTATGATGAAAATAAAATGAAAGTTACGTTTAACGATGAAGAAGAAGTAATATATGAAAATAAATATTTTGTTCAATTGTTCGAATATGACATAGAGGTAAGAAATTATGATTAAATATAGAGTTTTGGTAAGGATTAAAAGTTGGTTAACTGATGATAGAAAGAAGAATACAGAGATAGAAGAGGTTGATTCGTTTTATTTCGAAGATTTAAATAAAGCGTTATTTAAAATGAAATATATAGATATGCATAGAGAAGAATATTTAGGAGAAAGAAACGCAGAGATAGTAAATTTAAGATTAGAAAAAATAGAAAAAATAAAGGAGTTTTAGAATATGAATAAATTTATAATAGTATTAAAAGATGGTGAAAGATTTAAAGTTGAAACAGAAATGCCGGGAAAAGTTATAAACTCTATGTTGAATAGAGGAGAAGAATGGGTGAAAATAGGTAGTAGTATAATAAGAATTGATGAAATAAGAGTTATATTTGAATGCGAGGAATAACATTTAGTGGTGGCTCACTATAAAAAGCCTTCCTAATGCAGCCTAACGAGAGTTAAGACAGTCACAAGCCTGTATCAAAATGCAGAGTGGGAATAAAAAATAAGGAGTTGTTGATATGAAAGTATATTCAAGTTTACAAAAATGTAGAGTAGAGCTTCAAAAGAAAAATTTAAAAAAGAGTGGTCATAATAAATTTGCTGGTTACACATACTATGAATTAGCAGACGTATTACCTACTATAAACCAATTAATGTTAGAAAATAATTTGTGTAGTTTTGTTAACTTTAATAATGAAATTGCCGCATTAACTATAGTTAGCATAGAGGATAATTCAACAATAACATTCACAAGCCCTATGAGTTCAGCTAGTTTAAAAGGGTGCCATGATGTACAAAACTTAGGTGCGGTTCAAACGTATATAAGAAGGTATTTATACACAAACGCTTTTGAAATAGTTGAAAGTGATGCTTTAGATAGTACTCAAGGAAGAGATGAAGAACCTAGAAAATTATCAGATAAGCAAATAAATAGATTATTAGCTATAGCCAAGAAAAAAGGTTTTGATATAGCTGCAGTAAAGAAAAAATCTATAGCTTCATACAAAAAAAGTAATTTAGAAGATTTAACTAAAAATGAATATGACGAAATAGTAAATGTTTTAGAGAAATTGGAGGATAAATAATGAAATTTAATATAACCGATAAAGAACTAACAAAAATAATGAAAAATTTAGTAATACTATGTGATACTAGAGAAAAAGACAATCAATCTATAATATCGTTTTTTGAAAACAAAGGAATAAAATATAGTTGTTGTGCTTTGTCGCATGGTGATTATTCCGCTATGCTACCTAAGGGTAGTATAGAAGGGATAGATAGGGATATTTATTTCACTAATGATATAGTTATAGAAAACAAAAAAGACATAGATGAACTTTGTGGTAATTTAGCTGATAAAGCTAGTAGATTAAAGTCAGAATTCGCACATTTAAATAAAAATAACACCAAATATTTTATATTTGTAAGAGATGGTTTATATTTTAAACATTTATATAATGAAGAATATAGATCTAAATATAAAACAAACAGTTTAAGAGCTAGACTTAAAAGCATATGTGCAGAATACAAAACTCAAATAGTTCCTATTCCTAAGGAATATATGGCTCAAGAAATACACGAAACGATACATTATGAAGTTAGAAATATTTTAAAAAGAGAATTAGAGGTGTTGTAATGAGAAAGAATTATATAAAAGCTAAAAGAAGTAGCGAATATGAAAAATACAATGTTGGAAATGCAATTATAGACTATTGGAAGAAGAGAAAGACGACAAAAGAAGAAAATGAATTTTTAAAGAAATACGGATTAGAAGAATATATAAAAGAAGATGATGGATATTATGTAAGATAATTTTTTAAAAGAGGGTTGGAGGTAATTTAAAATGAAAAAGAGCTATGGGAGAACTAGAGAACAAATAAATATGATTAAAGGAAGAACAAGGAATGCGCTTAATCCTAAGTGGAGAAATAGACCTACTACAGAAGAGGAAAATGATTTTTTAATTAAATATGGACTAGAAGAATATATAAAGACTGTTGAAAAAGGAAACAAGAAAACACTAGATACAACTATAAGAAAATATTATGTATAAATAAAAAAATATAAAAAAGTATTGACACGCATATAAATAAGAATTATAATATAAACATAAAATAAATAAAGGAGTTGTTAAATATGAATAATGTAGTATTAATAGGAAGATTAGCAAAGGACCCTATGATGAGTTTTTCTAAAGGGAAAGGAACTGCAATAGCTAAATTAACAGTGGCAGTAAATAGAATGCAAAAAGGAGAAGCTGATTTTATAAATTGCACAGCTTTTGGAAAGACAGCAGAAACAATAGGAAATTATATGACTAAAGGTTCATCAATAGCTATAAACGGAGAATTAAGAGTGGATAATTATAAAAAAGATGATGGAACTTGGGTAAATAATACTTCGGTAATTATAAATAGATTTGAATTTGTGTCAGTAGGAAGACAAACAAACAATAATTCGAATGATACAGAGCAGCAATTAAAGGATTTGATGGGGAGTGGGCTAGAAATAGTTGAAGATGGAGATGGAGATATACCGTTTTAATAATAAATTAAAATTATAATACAAAAATAAAGGAGAATGAATGATGAATAAAGTAGAAATTAAAAAAGGTGATATAGTTAAAGTTTTATATACATGCGAGGCTGATGAATTATATGGGGTAAAAAGAGGTAATATTTATGAAGCGAAGAGAATTAGAGAAGGTTATGTATTAATTCATGTGTGCGGTTTATTTTATCCGCTTTATAATTTTCAATTAGAAATACACGCTAATAATGATTCTTGTTCAGAAGATATAAATATTAATTCAATTGAGTTTGAAAATGAACAAAACGAAAAAAATGATATTGTAAATAATCCAAGACATTATAAAGGAAATAAAGGAATAGAAACTATAGATTTTATAGAGAATGTACTAACTAGAGAAGAGTTTATAGGATATTTAAGAGGAAATGTAATAAAATATCAATCAAGAGCTAATCTAAAAGGTAGAAAAGAAGAAGATTTAAAGAAAGCTAAATGGTATAGTGATAAATTAGTGGAGGTTTTAAAAGATGAAAAATAGAGTTTAAAAATTTAATATAAAGATCAGACTAGGAATCTCCCTAGTCTTTTTTGTTGATTAATGGTATAATAGAATAAAAAGGAGGTAATGTAATGGAAAAGATAGGTAGACCATTAATATTTAATGATGTAGAAGAATTAGAAAGAAGGATTGAAGAATACTGGGAATATTGCGCTGAAAGAGAGAAGCCTTATACTATCTCTGGATTAGCTTATTATTTAAATACAACAAGACAAACTATATTTAATTATTCTAGAAGAGACGAATTTGCTCCAATAATAGAAAGAGCAAGAGATAGAGTTTTAATGGATACAGAAGAAAGATTACAAGAAAGTGGAAGGAATTCTACTGCAGGTATAATATTCTCGTTAAAGAATAACTTTAAATGGACTGACAAAGTAGAAATTGAATCTACAAACACTAATGTAAACAACAATGTTGATTTAAGTAATTTGAGTGTAGAAGAAATTAAAGGATTGTTAAAAGATGAAGATTAGAGATATGTTAAAATGCGAATTGGCAAGAAGAGAATTTTGGGAATATTGCAAATTGCTTCATAAAGATTTTTATAGAGAAGATAGAGAATTCCTAAAAGAATTATGCTATAAATTGCAAGAATTTTATTATAATGACGATGAATTTATGATAGTGAATGAACCTCCTAGACACGGGAAATCATTTACAGCTACAAATTTTGTAGAGTGGGTTTTAGGGCAGAATCCTCTAGAAAGGATAATGTCCGCTTCTTACTCTCATGATTTATCTAAAAACTTCTCTAAAAAAGTAAGATCAACAATAAGTACTGAGAAAATAGGAGAGAACATAGTATATTCCGATATATTTTCAGAAACTAAATTAAAATTCGGAAGTTCAGAGGCTATGAAATGGCAAACAGATAAAAGCAATCAAATAAATTACTTGGCAACTTCTCCTAGCGGTTCAGCAACTGGGTTCGGTTGTACATTAATGGTGATAGATGACTTGGTTAAGAATGCTTACGAGGCTAATAATGAAAGCATATTGGAGAATCAGTACGAATGGTTCACTAATACGATGTTATCAAGAAGAGAAGGAAAGAAAAAAGTTCTTATAATAATGACTAGGTGGAGCAGCAAGGATTTAGCAGGTAAGATATTGGAATACGTTAAAGAAAATAATATAACCTATACGCATATCAATTTTAAAGCAGAACAAGAAGATGGTACAATGTTATGTGATAGCATATTCGATAAGAAAGCTTCTGATAGAGCCAAACAACTAATGGGTGAAGATATATATGAAGCTAACTATAATCAGACCCCTATAGATATGAAAGGCTGCTTGTATTCAAACTTACAAACTTATGTTGATTTACCTACAGTGTTAGAGGTATGTAATTATACAGATACAGCTGATGAAGGTAGCGATTATTTATGTTCTATAAATTATGCTATTTGCGATGATGATAGAGCTTATATATTGGATGTTGTATACACTCAGGATGCAATGGAAATAACGGAGCCGCTAGTGGCTGGCATGTTAACCAAAGATAATGTTAATTACGCTGTTATAGAATCAAACAACGGTGGAAAAGGTTTTGCTAGAAATGTAGAAAGAATATGTAGAGAAAATAATAATAGACATACAATGTTTAAGAGATTTACTCAAACAAAAAATAAAATTTCTAGGATATTAACTGGATCAACAGGGGTAATGCAAAATATAGTATTCCCTCAAGAATGGAAAAGTATGTATCCTAAATTTTATAAAGATGTAACACAATTTCAAAGATTAGGAAAGAATAGAAACGATGATGCGCCCGACGTATTAACTGGTATATATGAACAATTAAGAAAGAGAACTAATAGTGGTTGGTAAGGAGAGAGATAGATGAAGACATATCAAGATTTTAAAAATTCAAAAAGTAAAGAAGCTTTTATAAATGAAGCTATTAATGACTTTAAAACATCGTATAATTATAATAGGGCTATATTAGCTCAAAAATATTATTTAGGAGAAAATCCAACTATATTTAATAGAATGAAATGGTTTTGGGATTCGTTAGGAAATAAAAACAAGGATGTTTTCAAAGCTAATAATCAAATAGCAAGTGAATTCTATGGAAAAATAGTTAAACAAGAAAATTCATATTTATTTTCAAATGGAATTAATTTTAATGATGAAAAGGAAAAAATTAAAAGCAATTTAGATAAAAACTTTGATTCTAAAATATTTAAGGCTGGAGGATATTCGCTTGTAGATGGAGTGAGTTGGATTAAAGTTAATATAGTTAACAAAAAAATGAATGTAGAGATATTTAGAGGGACTGAATTTATTCCTATATTAGACGAAAGAAATGGGGAAATAATGGCAGGAATAAGATTTTGGCAATTAGAACCAAGCAAACCTATATGGATAGAGTTTTATGAATATGATGGAGTGGAAGAATACAAAATGGATACAGAAGGGGTAGAATTATATTCAAAGAAAAAACCGTATAGATTTAATATATTGAAAACAATGGGAGAGGAAGTCATAGAAAGCTTAGGCGAATATTCTAGAATACCTATTTTCCCTCTGTACGGAACAGAAAGCAAAACTTCTACATTAACAGAAGCATTGCAATCTAAAATTGATGCTTATGATTTAGTAGCTTCTGATTTTGTTAACAATTTAGAAGATGCACAAGAAATTTATTGGGTATTAAAAAACTATGGAGGTCAGAATTTAGATACTTTTTTAAGAGATTTAAAGAAATATAAAACAATAAAAGTAGATGAAGATGGAGCAGCACAAGCAGAAACTATAGACATACCTCATGAAGCTAGAAAAATAATATTAGAATCATTAAAAAAGGATATTTTTGAGAGTTCCATGGCTTTAAATACTGAAGATTTAACAGGTTCTAGTTTAACTACTACAGCTATAAAAGCTAATATGATG
>ERZ777011.1388-NODE-1388-length-25627-cov-4.339395_pt1 | contig 25627 bp, 25 predicted proteins | sample MGYA00374964_ERZ777011 | MGnify/ENA primary metagenome ERZ777011 (study PRJEB29310, sample SAMD00008975) | mouse gut metagenome | study: EMG produced TPA metagenomics assembly of the Metagenome analysis of fecal microbiota from mouse which was promoted... | reverse complement strand
CATTCGTGTCAGCTCGTCTACATATTTAAAACGATTCTCAAAAATACTCTCCGTGACAATACTTGTCCCTCTTGACAAAGCCAGGGCCACCGTGATCTGCGGCTGCATATCCGTGGGGAAACCGGGATAAGGAAGGGTCTTTACCTGGGTATGCCTGAGGGGCTTTGATGCCACCACACGGATACAGTCTTCAATCTCTTCAACCTCGCAGCCGATCTCCAGCAGCTTTGCCGTAATAGACTCCAGGTGCTTGGGGATAATATTTTTCACCGTCACATCCCCCTTGGTAACGGCAGCCGCAAACATAAAGGTTCCCGCCTCAATCTGATCCGGGATCACCACATATTCCGAACCGTGCAGATGGGACACTCCCTTAATCCGGATCACGTCCGTGCCTGCACCTTTGATGTTTGCGCCCATACTGCTGAGGAAATTTGCCAGATCCACCACATGAGGCTCACGGGCGGCATTCTCGATAATCGTTACTCCCTCCGCCATGGTAGCGGCCATCATGACATTGATCGTCGCCCCCACGCTGGAAACATCCATATAAATATGGCTGCCCACCAGCTTATCCGCCTTGGCCTTAATCAGTCCGTGTTCAATCGTCACCGCAGCGCCCAGCGCACGAAACCCCTTGATATGCTGGTCAATGGCCCGGGAGCCTATATCGCATCCTCCGGGCAGCACCACCTCTGCATGCTTATACTTTCCCAGCAGTGCTCCTACCAGATAATAAGAAGCCCGGATCTTCTTGAGGCCCTCGTCCTCAATCACCAGGCTGTTAATATTCCCCGCATTCAACAGTACCTTGTGTCTGTCGATCCGCTTAACCATAACTCCAATATTTCTCATTGCATCCAGAAGCACGTTCACGTCACGTACATCCGGCATATTCTCAATATATACGGATTCACCCGTCATAGCGGAAGCAACAAGAATAGGAAGCGCCGCATTTTTAGCCCCTCCTATCTCCACGTCTCCAACTAATGGATTACCGCCCTTAATTGCGTATTGTTCCATTTATCTATACCTCTATCAAAGAAGCCTTTGAGGCTTCTGGCGTTAAAATCACACTTAAAAAATAATTAAAATTATCTTAAGACGTATCTTACCACAATTTACCTCATTTGTAAACGGAACGCACGTTCCTGCCCCTCATCACTTCACGTATTTCATGGGATCCACCGCCGTGCCCCTGATCCGCATTTCAAAATGCAGATGGGGTCCCGTACTTACTCCTGTATTCCCGCTGAGGGCAATCCGGTCTCCCTGCTTCACCTTCTGTCCCACGGACACCAGTACTCTGCTCAAGTGCCCGTACCTGGTCTGCTTGCCGTCCTCATGGTCAATGTAAACCACATAGCCATAGCCGCTTCCCCAGCCGGCCTTGGTCACGATTCCGCCGCAGGAAGCGCGAACGGCCGTTCCCGTCGGTACCGCAATATCCACACCCTTATGATTGGTGCTTGCCCCCTTCTTCGGCCTGCTGCGGAGCCCGAAGGCCGAAGTCTGGCGGCCGCCGACAACAGGCCTGATATAGCTGGGAGGCGTCTTCGTCCCCCGCTTCATGACCTTGGCCACCGCTTTCATAACCACCTCTTCCCGCAAAATCTCCCGGGACACTTCCTTGTTATTCACATAGGTAACATCCGCCACCACCTTACGGAATCCGGCATGGGGCTGCTCAAGCACTTCCGTCTGGTTGGTATACCAGGTTTCCACCTCTATGATCTCCACTTCCGCATCATAGGTCTCTTCATAAAACTTCTGCTCCACCTTGGTAACGGAAAGCTCCGGCTCCGGCACCGTAATCAGCAGCTCCTGCCCGATCTGCAGGGTGGAATTCTCATCATCCAGGCTGTCATTCATTTCCACGATCCTATCCATGGGAATATTCACCTTGATGGCAATTTCGGACAGAGTATCCCCCTTTACCACCTGGTATATACTGGGCGTCTCCTGCTCCATGATAATACGGTTGGTGGCCTCCTCCGCGGAAGTCAGCAGGCTCTCCGGAAGATAAGTCTCCACTACCTCTACCTTCTGGACAAAATCCATGGACTGAATTCCCAGCTCATAGTCCTCAAAGCTCATCTCCCCGGCAGTTACCCGCTCCGTATACGGCTGGGCCAGAACGCTGGCAATACCGCCCTGGGAATAATCTATCTCCGTATTTTTTGCCTCGGCCTCGGAAACACTGCTCACATTTGTAGTGAGGACGCTGAATTCCCTGCCGGTATCGTACAGCAGCTCGACCCGGAATCTGCCCTCGCTGTCATACTTGTCAATGGCTGCCTGCAGAAGCTGCAACACCTCGTCAAGACTGGCAAGATTTACCATGCAGTCGTTGATCTTCAACGTATAAGAACGCCTCTTGGTCTCCATGATGCCGCCCCGAAGCGCCTCTTCCATCCCTGCCAGGACATCCTGTTCATCGTCCACTCGTCCCCACAGAACCTTTTCCCCTTCCACGGAAAGCTCTGCTTCCATAAACACCAGTTCATTGCTCCGTGACGCTATGTTCCTGCGTGCCTCTATCATAAGCGTCTCGGCCTTTTCCCGGCTATCCACCGTTCCCACATCCTTCCCGTTTACCGATACGTGGAAAAGATTCTCCCCGGATGCCTCGAAAGGCGTATATCCTCTTACAAAAAGCATGCAGGCGAAAAGTGTGAACAATGTACCTTTAATATATGTAAACTTGTACTTTTTATAACCACTGTTTCTTTTTTTCATATGTTTTCCCATTCCAGTTCCATTCTAACAATATTTTTTTTCCTTGTAAAGTCAGATTTCAAAGGATATAGTAAATATAACAACTATGATACATTTCGGAGGTGTCCCATGGGCGATCCTGTTATTTTCCATATTGACGTTAATTCCGCTTTTTTAAGCTGGTCCGCCCTGGCGCGGCTGGAAGCCGGCAGCAAAACGGATCTCCGGCTGATCCCTTCCATTGTGGGCGGTGACATCAGTACCCGCCACGGTGTCGTCCTGGCCAAATCCATTCCCGCCAAATCCTATGGCATCACTACCGGCGAACCCGTTGTAAGCGCCTTCCGTAAATGTCCCGGCCTGGTATCGGTAGCGCCGGATCACGAGCTTTACCATCAGCGCAGCCGACAGCTCATGTCTTTTCTCGAAAATATCTGCCCTGACATAGAACAGGTCAGCATCGACGAATGTTATATGGATTATTCCCCCGTAGCGGCAAACTATACCTCTCCCGAGGCCGCTGCCGCGTTTATCAAGGATACGGTACGGGAAAAATTCGGCTTCACGGTGAATGTGGGGATTTCCGACAGAAAAGTCCTGGCGAAGATGGCATCCGATTTTCAAAAGCCGGACCTGGTCCATACCCTGTACACTGCGGAAATCCCCCGGAAGCTCTGGCCTCTGCCGGTATCCCGGCTCTTTCTCTGCGGGCGCTCCAGCGTGGAAACCTTAAAGAAGCTGGGAATCCTCACCATCGGCGACCTTGCCGGTTCGGATCCTTCCATCGTGTCTGCCCACTTAAAAAGCCATGGGCAGATGCTGTGGAACTATGCCAACGGAATAGATTCCTCCTCCGTTCTTCCAGAGCCCGGGGAAGCAAAAGGCATCGGTAATTCCACCACCCTCACCGCCGACGCTGTGACCAGGGATGCCGCCGTCAAAATCCTTCTGGACCTGTCGGAATCCGTTGGCCGGCGGCTTCGCGCCGCTCACTGCCGGGCAGGGCTGATCTGTACGGAGATCAAATACAACAATTTCAAATCCGTATCCCACCAGGGGGCACCGGAGGTTCCCACGGCTTCCACAGACGCCGTCTACCGCATGGCCTGCACTCTGTTTGACGAGCTCTGGGACGGTACTCCCATCCGCCTCCTGGGCATACGCACGGGAAAGCTGGAGGATGCGGGGGAGCCCGTACAGCTCAGCCTCTTCGACTACACTGCCCCCATATCCGAAAAGCAGCAGAAGCTTGACGCCGCCCTGGATAAGATTCGCGGCAAATACGGCAGGGATGCCGTAAAAAGGGGAAGTCTGTTAGACTCCCCCGATAGATAAACGTCCCCTAATTCTTTTTTACACTGTAGCCAAAGGTGCCAAGCTGTTCCCCACAGACCAGGTATGCTCCATGGGAATAGACGATGGGTTCCGCCTTCTCCAGATGGAACTTATGATGCTCATCCATATATTCATCGTCCGCATGGACAGCCACCACATCCGCCAGAAACATATCATGGGAGCCCAGCGGCATGACCTGCCTGACCCTGCACTCGATGTTCACCGGGCTTTCTGCGATCAACGGTGCTTTCACTTCCTTCCCCGGCAGCGGCGTCAGCCCCATCTCCTGAAACTTATCTACATCCCGGCCGCTTTTAACACCACAGTAATCCGTGGCAAAGGCCAGCCTGCGGGTCGTCAGATTGATAACAAATTCCCCCGTCTCCTTTATGATGGGCGCGGAATATCTCTCCGGCCGCACCGATATACTGACCATGGGCGGGTTAGTACAGATGGTTCCGGCCCAGGCAACGGTTATTATATTTGCCCTCCCGTCCCGGTCAGCCACACTCACCATGACCACCGGCAAAGGATAGAGCATATTACCGGGCTTCCAAAGCTCCCTTGCCATAATCTCCTCCTTACAGCGGACCGATTCCCAGCAGATTCAGAATCTGGAGCACGGCGCCCGCCAACGAGAACACCAGCGCCGCTACCGAAATTCCCAGCACGATTCCCAGCCGGCTCTTCACGACATTCAGCCTTCCCGACATCCCGGCCAGCGTCTCTCCCTGTTTCCCGCTTTCCTCCAATACCACCGCCTGAACGTTGCGGTACACCTTCACACATTCCTTATGGACATTTTCATCCGCGATTGCAAACTTTTCTTCCAGTCCTTCCGCAGGCTTTTCCTCCAGCCTTCTGGAAATCTGCTCCACCTGGCCGGATATTTCCCCCTTCATATCTCCAAGCTGGGCAATACAGGCTCCGATCTGCCCGTTTACGCTGTCCACCTGGACACTCACATTGTCCAGGCGGTCATTCACATTGTCCAAACGGCCGCTCAACTGATCGTTCACATTACCCAGCTGGCCGCCCAGCTTTTCCATCCGGCTGTCCATATTTCCCAGCCGGCCGCCCAGCTTTTCCATCTGGCTGTCCATGCTGCCCAGCCGGCTGCCCAGCTTTTCCAGTCCGGACGCGTCCTGCTGGATCTCCCGGATCTTGGCCAGGCCCTCCTCCACCAGACGGTTTACCTCCGCCGCGCTTTCCCTGGATGTGTTCTTCCATCCTGCGGAGCTTTCGTCCACCAGCTTCTGAAGCCGGTTCAGGCAGTCGTTATATTCAGCCACCCGGCTTCTGAGCGCATCCAGCTCCTTGATTTCCGCCGTAGTATTTGCCCTGATAATCTCCTGTGCATTATCCCTTTGCGCCAGTTTATCCATAAATATGTCCATTGCGTTCCTCCAAATGTCAAATACAGTAGTTTCCTCAGGTTTGCAGTCGCTTATTTTCCCTGCACCGATTATATCATTAATTCATATATATTACAACTGAAAATCCCCCTGTTACAGTTTTGTATAAAATGTACACATGAATTCATTATCCCAGACACTTTTTGTAACATTCACCATATATTTACACTGCGTTCATAATTTATTCATATTTAATTGTTATACTCTAAATACGTTCAAAGATGCGATTAAGATAATTTTTTCATAATAGCCCGGGTGCCGAAAGGTATCCGGGCACTCCTCATGTCTGACCGGCCTGCATAAAGAGTGTCTGAAAAAAGAGCCCTCCGCTTGGGCGCGGAAGGCTCTTTCAATGTGCATTACCTTTTGTTGCTGATGGCAAGTATCTCGTCATTTAAGGACAACATCCTGGCGTCCAGGTCAGACACCAGCTTGGCGCACTCTACCAGCTCGTTTTTCACATGCTCCGGCGCTGCCCCCTCAAATTTGTAATGGATCTTATGCTCCAGGCTTGCCCAGAAATCCATGGCCACAGTCCTGATCTGAATCTCCACTGTCGTATCCACCGTACGGTCGGACAGGTATACCGGCACCGTCACTATCATATGATAGCTCTTGTACCCGCTGGCCTTGGGAAAGGTAATATAATCCTTCACCGCAATCACCTTGATGTCCCGCTGTTCCGCAATCATATCGGCAATCTGATAAATGTCCGAGGTAAAAGAACAAATGATGCGAATACCCGCAATATCATTTATGTATTTTACCATGTTATCAATTGTAGACTCGTAACCGTTCCGCTTAAGTTTTTTCACAATACTCTCCGGCGTCTTGATCCGGGTCTTGATATGTTCGATTGGATTGTACTGGTGGACATGCTGGAATTCACTGTTAAGGATTTCCACCTTTGTCTCTATCTGGCGCAGCGCGGCGCTGTAGATCAGCGTAACCTCTTTCCAGCTGTCAACTCCTTCTCCGTTGTCCCCGTTTAAGTCCTTCAGTTCCATTCCTGCTCCTTCATTACAGAGATTTTCTTTCGTCATAAATTCATTATACCATAAAGCTTCTCGAAAATGTACGATATTCACAAAAAGTTAATCCTTTTTTAAAAGAGTCTTATTTTTTGCCCCTCCTTTTATATGTATGCAGCGTTTCCCGACTTTATGCCTTTACCATTCTTTTCAGTTTTTACTTGCGAACAAAAGGGAAATCCATTAAGATAAGAACGAAGGGAGAAGAATCATGTTTCGTTTGTGGGCCAGAACATTTCAAAATAATCATATGCTGCAGGATGCCTGCATTGAGGACGGGAGCGACGACACCCGCACCCATAAGGTATTCCATGCCCTGGATGAAATATGCCTGCAGTTCGATCTTGGCAAGCCGATCTGGCTGGACAAGAACATTACAGAATTCAAACGGCACCGCAAGGCACGCTTCACCCAGGACAATTTCATGGAAAATGTTGACTTTGACTATCTGGAGATCCAGGTCATTGAGGAAGATTAGTCATCATAACCGTTGGGGTTATTCTTCTGCCATCTCCAGGAATCGGCACACATTTCCTTAATGCCGTATTGTGCTTCCCAGCCCAGCTCCTCCTTCGCCAGGCCCGCATCCGCATAGCAGGCCGCAATGTCGCCGGGACGCCGGCCTTTGATCACATAGGGAATCTTCACCCCTGTCGCTTCTTCGAAATTCTTTACAATATCCAGAACACTGTAGCCCACACCGGTTCCCAGATTGTATATCTTCAGCCCGGCTTTTTCCTCGATCTTCTTCAATGCCTTCACATGGCCAACCGCCAGATCCACCACATGAATGTAATCTCTGACTCCGGTTCCGTCAGGCGTATCGTAATCGTTTCCGAAGACTCCCAGCTCCTTCAGCTTTCCTACTGCCACCTGCGTGATATAAGGCATCAGGTTATTGGGTATGCCGTTGGGATTCTCCCCTATCGTGCCGCTCTTATGAGCCCCGATGGGATTGAAATAACGAAGCAGAATAACATTCCATTCGGGATCTGCCTTCTGAATATCAGACAGAATCTGCTCCAGCATGGATTTCGTCCAGCCGTACGGATTGGTGCACTGTCCTTTGGGACACTCCTCCGTGATGGGTATAAAGGCAGGATTCCCGTACACCGTGGCACTGGAAGAAAAAATAATGTTCTTGACGCCATGCTTTCTCATCACATCCACCAGGGTCAGAGTGCCGGCAATATTATTTTCGTAATATTCCCAGGGCTTCTGCACGGATTCTCCCACTGCCTTCAGACCTGCAAAATGAATCACCGCATCAATATTTTCTGCGGAAAAAATCTTTTCCAGCCCCTCCCGGTCCAAAATATCCGTCTTATAAAAAGGAACCTTTTTGCCCGTAATTGCCTCTACCCGCTGCAGGGACTTTTCACTTGCGTTACTGAGATTGTCCACCACCACAGCGTCCATGCCGGCCTGCTGCAGTTCCACTACCGTATGGCTGCCGATAAAGCCGGCGCCGCCCGTCACCAAAATCTTCATACTCCCACCTTCCTGCAGGATGTCTCCCGCAATGTTTCCACCTTTGCGGCGGCAATCCGGAAGCCCGCCTGCAGGTAGAATGTTTTTTGTTTTCTGCTATTCTAAAGGATAACCAAAAAGTCTGTATCATACAATATTTATTTGTTATCAAAATCTGTCGAAATGTTATATTCCTGTAAGGTAAAAAGTGCGCAGGCGGCACTTCACATGGCGCTGTCACCCAGAAGGAAGCAAATACCCCGCAACGCTCTGCGGGGTATGACAAAATGACGATTCAAAGTATAACGCCGCTTTCCTGCAGAAGCACCCTGGCACTCTCCACGGAATCAATCCCTTCTTTATTCTTAACCGGGGCAAACTCCTTTTCCCGCACCACCTCATAGGGCAGACAGCTGTCCATCTGATGAATCATGTCCAGCACCAGATTTTCATATTTGTAACCGTTAGGGACATCGGGATGCACAAGCTCTCCTGCCTCATTCAGATAAGGTATTTTCTTTTCCACAATATGCAGCGGCAGATGTTTGTCCGAGATTTCGATCAGGTCCCGCACCCGGAACAGATAATTCAAAATAACACCAAAATAGTATAAGGGATCCCCTTTCTCGTCTCTGGCATTCCTCATCTCATCCGTCAGCTCATAGTATTCCACAATGGAAGGCCGTCCGTCCTCCAGGCACATCACACCCACCTTTTCGTCAGGGGCATTTTTACGCACCACCTTTGCGCCTACCGCGCAATCCCTGCGGATGACTGCCCCCACAAAGCAGGGATCCGCAATTTTCTGCAGCACATTATCCACCGAAAAAATATTCAGCCACTCGATGCCTTCCTTTTTCACCAGCTCCAGCAGTCCCGCGTTTTTCAGGGAGATGAACCATCCCCCGTTGCCGTTGGGAGAGGTGGACAGCCTTCCCTTCCCCTCCAGATATATTTTACCGTTACGATCCGTAGACGCCGCCAATTCCTGCATAAAGAAATGCACGTACTCCGGCCTGTAGCCAAAGAAATCATGTTCCTTTAAAAAGGTCACGGTGGCCTGATGATTCTTATCGCTGGTCATAATAAACAAATGAATCCATTGATCCGTCTGCCCCACCACCTGCATCAGATTATGAATCAGACATTCGAAAATATAAAGCTTTCTGGTCAGGCCAATATCGTACATGCCCTTGGGGTTGTCAGATCCAAGCCTTGTCCCCATCCCGCCTGCCAGCAGCACGGCTCCTACCTTTCCGGCCCTGATCGCTTCCCGGCCCACAGCGGTAAAATCTGCCCTGTGCTCCTCAATCTCCGACAGCTGCATGGCCGCCAGCGGCGCAATAGCCCCCTTCTGCTCCAACTGTTCCCTGTGTCTGCATGACTCCAGAATACTCATATCCGTGGCGTCGATCTGCGCCAAAAGCTCCTGCCGCTCCTGCTCGTCCAGCTCGTCATAATATTTCAGGACATGCTCCTGCCCGTATTTTGCCAGCTTTTCTTTCGCCTGAACCAAGTTCATCCCTTTTCCCAACCTTTCTTTCCGTCATGCCTCCGGCCGTCCCCGCCAATCCGCCCTTCCGACCGTCATGCCAATCCGCGGATTACCGCCTGCTCCGGCCTTTCGGCCCGCCGCAGCCGCTGCAATGTGTTCAGTATACCAGAATTTTCCGCTGCCTTCAACTCAGCCTTCCGCGAATTAAGAAAAGCTTCATAAAAGAATGACATAGCTTCTCCTCGGCTGTAAATAGATCCGCCAGCCTTAGAGAAGCTTCTTTTTCGCACTTATGGCAGGTATCTCTATCTTCAGCAGTGCTCCTGCCTGTGGGCATATTTTTCCTTTGTGGCAAGTCCCCCCCGGATATGGCGCTCCGACTTATTCACATCCAGCACCTGCCGGGCCTGTTTCGCCAGCGTGGGGTTGATCTGCATGAGGCGGTCGGTTACGTCCTTATGTACAGTACTTTTAGATACCCCGAAAGCCTTTGCCGTCTGCCGCACTGTGGCGTTGGAGTCAATGATAAACTCAGCGATGCTGATTGCCCTCTCCTCAATATAATCCTTCAAAAGAGTACCCCTTGAGAATCTTTTTTACAGTGTATGAGGGATTCTCATGGGGTATGACTGAAATCATGACAGAACGGATACGATCCTGTACCTGTATTATTTTTTCGTTTTATGGCATCTCCAGAAGCTCTTCCGCCAGCCTGCAGTTTTCTTCCTCCAGAACAAGCGCCTTTTCCAGCAGGCTGATCTGCTCCCTGCGCAGCTCCTGCGTAAATACGCCAAAAGCATTCCCCTCATTATTTGCGGTCCCCCAGGCCAAAGGGCGGGATACCCTGTCCCGAAACGCGGACAGCATATCCGAAATTGTCCGGCAGTTTCCGGCTATCCCTGCAAGACGTTCCCTGCTATCTTCCGGAACCAGGGACACATTTTCCTGCAGCCAGACAGAGGCCGCGTACCTTGCATCTATGAGACTGCACAGCATATTATCATTTACGCTCAGCCGCCTTGAAACACTCTCTTCATCGTTTTCCGGCCCGAAATCCTTTTCCTTTGAAAGCCCCTCAATCCATGCCCGGTATGCCTCTTTCCCCTGAAAATAGCCCCGGCAGCTTACAGCCCGGAAGGAGCCGATATACGTGGAAAGAGAATTCTTCAGAATAGAAAGCGCTGACGGCCTGTCCTTTCTTTCACCGAAATGAAGGATGATAAAAGGCCAGAAATCGCTGTAAAGGTATCCTCCGTTCTCCTCAAAGACCATACGCCGGTCCGCCAGCCTGCGCTCCTGTCCCTCGCCTGACTCCTGCTCCAGATCGTCAAAGACCTCCCTGTCAAAATACGTCCGACACAACAATCTGCTCCCGTTATCGGTATATCCGGTGATGATCCCCCACTCAGGAGCTACCCGCAGATTGATTGCCAGCACCGGCCGGCCGTTCTGAAGATCCTCCATGATGGCCCGGCGCTCCGCTTTTCTCTCCTGTTTTTCCAGCCTTTCCACAAAGCGAAAGATATACCCAATGGCCTCCGACAGGGGCGAAGCGTAATCGTAGGCTACAAGGGCATCCATGCAGCTGTAATCCCACACATCGGTAAAGCAGACCCGATAACACGCACCGCTCATTCCCATGATCTGGTCATACGTGTACGGTTCCCCCATATATTGCAAGGCCCCCTGGAGCGCCCCGGCCCAGGTGCACGCCAGCTTACTTTCTTCCGTTCCCTCGGTCCAGATAAGGTGACTTACATTTTCCAGAATGCACCTGGAGCAGTCTCGAAGCGAAAGCCGGGTGCCATGCCCGCCGTAATAAATGACCTCATTTTCCGGACAACTGATGACATGAATTCCCTCCTCATTCAGGTAAATCAACGTCAGATACTCCGTATCATCGCTTGCCGGATTGCTGGGGAAGGTTTCTTGATTGACCTCTATCCTGTCCCATTTGAAAAATTCATAATGCTCCATCTTCTGCATACAGGAGGAAAATTCCTTTTCATTTCCATAGTATGCGCCGATGATTTGAAACGCCCTCTCTCCCGTGTAGCTGATGCTTTTCCTGTCAAGGATCAGCTTTTCGTTCTGTACGGCACAGGAAAAACGGATTCCTTCGGAAGTCTCGTATTTTACGGTTAATATTTTCAGACGGTCGCTCTCAATCGCAGTGCCCATCAGCGACGGATTCACGCAAACTTCAAGCCTGCTGCCCCGCACAAAATCATTTAAAAGGCGTGTCACGGGAACTTGCGTCTGCCCGTCCGTATAGACAGCCTCCAATATCAAAAGCTCTTTGGGGCAAAGCAGGCTATCAATACTGCAATCCAGCGCCTCCGCCAGCTCCGGCAGGATGGCTGTCTCCGGCAGGCACTTTGCATTCTCCCACTTCGAGACCGCCTGGGGGCTTACGGACAGCCGTTCCGCCAGAGCCTCTCCCGTGTATCCCCGCTCTTTGCGCAGGGCCGAAATCCTTCTTCCGATTTCCTCTTTATTCAATTCAGTCATATTGTACATAACCTCCTGTTTTCTTCAGCGCTGTAACTGTATTATACGCAAAATAAACAGGTCATGCCATACATTCTGATTTCAGAACTATAAGTATAAAATCAACCTGCAGTTTATTCCATATCCTTCCCTTTCGGTCTTGCCCTGATTACGTTAACCAATCAACGGTGCGATTTCCGGCATAAGAACATTCCGAAACTCTTCAATCATCAGCTTCCTGAATTTAAATTTTGGCAGGGCGTCTTCCTCCTTATACCTTGCATAATCAGCACTGTCCTTCAATTTATTTTCATTTGCAAGTTCACCGTCTCGGAAATGATAAGCTTCATACCTGACATCCTCAAAATCCAAATACCATTTCTCAGCATATTTCCTGACCTCTGCATCAACAGCAGCATAACGCATCTGGTTGATAATAACAGAAATGTCCTGTCCCAAAAATCTTTCCTGGTTCTTTTCAAGCTCGTCCACAACCTGCGTAAGCAATATACTCAGTTTCGGATTATCACCCGCAAACTCTGCCAGGATCTCTCTGACAGTCCTTATTTCGGCCTCAAATTCCACCTCATCAAAATCGTCCTCTGCCTGATCTAAGGACTCCACAACTCCTCGCAGCAATTCCACAATATACTCAAAATCAATCCTCAATTTGCTGTATGCCACCAAATCGTAATCATCCCATACAGGTTCTTCGCCATCGTCCGGATTATCATCCGGCTTTTTCAATTCCTCTATTACATTCTTATACATTGCTGCATAGTTTTCATATTCATCTTCAGAAAATCCGTACTCGTCAAGTATCTGCGGCTCATATACCGAAAAGGATTTCAACTGTGCAAAGTCATGATCCAAAGCCCTGAAAAGATGGACAAACGCTTTCTTCTGTTTTCGCGACAAGCCGGCTATGTCTTCGGGCGACTGCGCCAGATTGCGAATTGCTTTAAGAGATATGGAAAAAGATGTTTTCACATCATCCCAATCCTCCGCAATAGGATTGCCGTCGCCTCCACGCGTATACAGCTTTAAAGCTTCATTGATTGCATTTTTATATTCTTTGGGCGCCTGAAACGTTACAATCTGCCCGTAACGTTTTGCATAATCCAAAAGTCTGTTGGTACGGGAAAATGCCTGAATGATATTCTGCGGGGTCATGGGCTGCCTGTCAATAAACAACGTAGACAGACAAGGCGCATCAAACCCCGTTAAAAGCCTGTCAACAACAATCACCAAATCGAGCTGCTGGCTCCGATTCAGATACTTTTTCTCTTTTCTTGCCAAACGCTCATTAAGATTGCTGTTGTAGGCATTTATAGCATTTATCTGATAACTGCTGCCAAACATTTCGTTATAATCTTTTAGCGCCTTCTTCATCTTATCCTGATTAACAGTAGAAGCTTCTTCGTTTTCCGACAACGAATAGGTTATGGCAAACTTAGGAAATCAGGCAGCGCCTTATGTACCGTATCACTGATTTTCAGTTCATCCTTTCCTTCTTTTACTTTCTTCATCAAATCGTAATATTTCTGTGCCTTCCCAATGGAATTGGTGGTCAAGATTGCCTCATAGGTTCTCCCTTTATCATTGTTCATGCCGAATTTATCAAATGACTGATTCAAAATAACATTCAGAACCTTCCGCATATGATCTTCGGTTTCATATACCTTTTTTGCCTCTTCCTCACTTAAATCCTTTACCCCAAGGTTTTCAACCATAAATCCTAAAACGGCCTCATCATGAATGGCCTCTTTGATGGTATAACTATGCAGACACTCCCCATACAGCTGCTCCGTAGTCTGAGGCAGATCGCCTTTTTGTTCATAACTGTTTTCTTCAAAAACAGGCGTCCCCGTAAACCCGTACCATAATGAATTGGCAAAAAAAAGCTCCAGATCTCTTTTGGTCTGAGGGGTCACGGCCCTATGGCACTCATCTACAACAAATGCAACCCTGCGTGCTTTAATCTTTTCGTACCGTTTTGATCCTTCCTTCAAGCGACGATTCACCATAATCTGCATCTTCTGTCTGGTAGTTACTATCATCTGGCGGTTATCATCCGCCATCTTTTCTATGAGGGAATCAACATAGTCCGTATCATCCACATCAATCGTATCGTTATCCGCATAGGACTGGAACGCCATTTTGGTCTGTACGTCCAAATCCTTTCTGTCAATGAGAAATACTGTTTTCTCGATTGCCGGAATATCCATCAGCAGATTTCTTGTCGCCTTATAAGAAGTCATCGTCTTCCCGGAGCCTGTCGTATGCCAGATAAATCCGGATTTACCCTACTTTGAAGCTGCCCTCATGGCTTCAATCGCATGAATCTGATAGGGCCGCAGTATCAGCAGTTTCTTTTTATCGTTATCAAGAACCGTGTACCTGGCAATCATTTCATGCGCCTCCGGTATCTTAAGAACCGCCTTAGCAAACGAAATATAATCACAAACAGGATGATTCTCCTCATCAAGCCATCCTGTAATAAATTTTTTGTTTAATTCCGTGTCCCTGGCAGCAGAAAAATACTTTGTATCAACGGCATTGCTTACAACAAACACCTGCACATTAGAAAAAATGCCATGAAACTTACCCTCCGCAATATATTTCTTAATCTGGCGGTAGGCATCCATGTAGGAATGTTCTTTATTTTTCAGCTCAATGTGAATGAGTGGAATACCGTTAATCAGAAGCGTTACATCAAAACGCCTGTCTCTGCCATCCTCCGCATCCTCCGGCTTAAAAGTCTGATATTGGTGAATCACTTCATACACGCTTGAGCCGCCCGCCACATGCTCATTATTTATCACTACAAGATGCAATGTTTCATTCCCTCGCTGGACATGAACATATACCTTGCCGTTCTCTCCTGCCATCCATTTTCCGGCATCATAAAATGAAGCATGAGATAAATCATTCTTAATCTTTGCGAACTCGGAGTCGCTAAGGGGAATATCATTCAGTTTCGCTTTATTATTCTGCTCCAGAATATATTTAAAGTTATTCCACAGCTGTTCCTCTGTTCTAATATCAGGTCTGTATATCCATTGCGACTCATCGCAGCAAAGCTGGTCTATCAATCTTTTTTCAATTACCGATTCTAATTCTGCCATACGCTGCCCTTTCTGCGGAAACCTGTTCTGTAATGTATAACTACACCTGCTTTTCCATCATTAATGCATCAATATCATCAAAGGCGTTCTGCAGCCTCTCCACATGATATATTTCATACATATCATAAATAAAATCAGTAAGTTCCAATTTGTCCCAAGATTTCAAAACCTTATCAGCTGTAGTATTTTTATATTCCGCATAGTTTTCAATCAAAAAAATGAAAAATTCCAACTCCTTACTCACGTCAATCTCTCCTTAAATATAAAGAATTACGCGGATCTCCGGTAACCTGCTCCGCCTCCCACATATCAAAAATTCCAAATGGGCTGAAATCCCACATTTCAAGTTCTTCATCTGTCAGCATCCGATAAGTTTCAGAAAAAAGGAATCTCCTAAGCGCCAATAACGGTTCCATTCCATATTTCTCTACAATCATCTGCGATACCTTTTCATTGTAGAAGGAACGAATAAATACCATTTCACTTTTCATGGTTCTATCACCTCGCTTAAAACCAAAGATTTAAGAGCTTTTTCACTTTTGAAAGCATACTGGTCCTTCAGCTTTTGGGGCAAAAGCCTCTTAATAGTTTCGTCTTCATCATATATACCTGCAAAATACAATTTAATAACCGGCATCGTCCTATCATTGGCAACCGGTCCGATCACAATGTCTGATTCATCTGTAAAATCCTTGATATTCCTGTTGCTTGCAACAAATTGAAGCCATTCGGCAGACGCTCCCTCAAACCTCGTTACCTTCATCGAAGATACCTCGTTTTCTTCAAAATCATAGGATGTAATTATCGGTTTTCCCTCTCCCCGTCTTTTCACTGTCAGGAACGCCCATCTTTCCGCCTGCTCATAACTCGACGTAAGGTAAAAGCCTGTACCAAAGTCAAGCCTGCGGTCAGACTGAAGAATTTCAGGCTTTTCGACAACAATATTACTTCCGTGATATAATTTCATCAAGATGTTACTCCTTATACAAACATATTTTGAAACATGAATTTCTTTATATCTTTTAGCTTATCACATTTGCTTTGGTGAAGGATGATAAGGTAGTCGAGGTTTTGAAAAAAAGTTACAATCAGATCCTATAACGCAGGTAAATCAGCAATCAATTCGTAAGAATCCAATTCTTTCGGCACTACGCCAAAAGCCGAATTCAATAATTTCTGCAGCTAAGCATCAACGAGCCGGATCCCATACAGGGATCATATACCTGTAATCCCTTTTTCCCTTCCTAACCGGATATGGTAATCCTGCAAAGGATCTGTGCGGGGCCATGCGGCGTATAAAATTCTCCGGCCTTTTTACCTGTTTCAGATGCAAATTGACCGATCAGATACTCATATGCATTACCAAGGACATCCCCTTCCGTATGAATAATATCCACGCCATCCAATACTTTGATGACTTCCGCTATTGTGGCGCTCTGCCTCTGATCACCAGTGCCAAGCCGATTTGAATATAAATCTACATCCGCAAATAAGCCGTTGAATAATTCGTCAGACTCCTCGATACGATTAAAGGCCGCCTGCAGTTTTTCTCTGTTGAAGGAATTATTTTGGGCCGCATTTAACATGCTTATATATGTCATGTCAGGATCCAGCGTATAATGCTTTGATTCCCTTATTTCACTCAACAGTTCTTCGGCATCATCTGATTTCATTGCATCTTCGTACACACGTTGTGCTTCCTCAAGACTATCCGGATTTCCGTCCATAATGAGGTCATAGACTTTTGCCAAGTACGAATCTGATAAATATTTAACGAAATAATCATTGTTTTCTGTATACCGTCTTGAACATCCAAAGCAATTACTAAAATCTTTTTCCATACTTCCCAACTATCGCTTTCCCATATATATCATTTATTCCCAGTTATATCCTGTATGTCAGGAATATCCAGCTAATTTAATAAACGTAATAGGAAATGTCCATCCGACGTTATTTCTCCATATTCCTACACCTGATCGTCGTCCCAATTGCATTTGCCACTTGCTTCTGCGTAAATCAAATTAGCTTCAATATCAAAGAAACATTTTATAATCAAATTTCATTGTCTTAGTCATGCTGCTTTATTTCTGCTATTTTGCCAAAATATCTTTCATAAAGTCTCCCATTTTCTTAACAATTGTAGCCTTTACAAATTCTGCAAAACCATCTATTTCTATTTTATCTGCCACCACCGACATAAGTTCCTGCCCTGCCTTGCTCAAAATGACATTTCCGACACATATTTCTTCTCTGCCTCTAACATCTATCTCTGTATCAAAATAAGCCACCTTACTTTCGACACTTAGGTACATAGAATATAGCAAATCATTATATTGTATAAGACCAGTATTCTGCAATCGAATAATATCATCCATTTTCAGTCCATTACTTTCATATATTTCTTTTTTACTTATAAAAATAACAGGCAAAAACATACCATCCATCTCCAAGGAAAAACTGGCTAATTTTTTAAAGGACATTGCATCTTCAAAATCAATGGTTGATAAAATATTGATTAAAGCCTTGGGAACCCGGTTTGGCTGATTTATCTCCCTTGCAAGAATTTGTCCCCAAAGGATTAGCAATTCTTCTTTGCTAACACATTTAGCATTATCAAAAAAGTAAGACAGCCAGTCGTCATCTACCTCGTCCGGGTTTGCAGAATTATCCAGAAATTCCATGGCTGTTGCGAAAACATTATATTGATTTTGATATTCTCTAATCAGTTTTCTTACATTACTTATGCAGACAGCCTTTGCCATCTCCGGCATATTAGAATCCTGCTTTATCTTTTCTATGAGATATTTTTCAGCCTCCAGCTGATACACTTTGTTCCCTTTCGGTGTCGCCACCCATCCTGTCACATCTGATATCTTATCCATCACCTTGCTAATAAGATGCTCTGATGCAGTAAAAGCTTCCCCGGGAACCAACTGTAAATTATCCAACATGTTATTATCCTCCCTAACCTATTTATTCGCAAATCTGAGACAGTTCTCCCAAACATGGAATTCCATCAATCTTCTGCCATCTTACAGAAGTTCATCGATTACAGCACGAAGTTCCGCAGGCATCTCCGCCAAGGCCATCGTTTCCTATAGTTAATCGGTCAACGGTGTAATTTCCGCAGGTACTATGTAATCAATTATTTCCGCCTTTAATTTCATTACATCCTTAACCCATATAACAGATTCGTTAATTTTGTCTTCATCGTTGTAGCCTGGTATTCTTGGAACCCGAACACGTAACTTTCTCGGCTTTACCATATCTGCCAGCTTGAATATGTTATTCCTCATATTCGTATTCGTAGTCCCCGTGTACTTTTCATAAATCCGGCCATCCGCATCCTTAATATCAATAATCCATTCATCAAGATCCTGGAGCAAAGGCTCAACATATCTCCAGGGTACATTCAAAGAAGTCTCTATTCTCTTATTCCAGGCAGGCGACATCAATTTACATACTTCATGGATAAAATCTGACTGTATAAGCGGCTCACCTCCGCCAAAAGTCACTCCTCCCCCTGCCACTCTTCCATATCCTCCTCATAAGAGGGATACTGTTCCGGCGCATCATTGACGGCTTTTATCATCTGGGGCGCTTCCCTCTCCAAATCTTTTTAATCGTATTTTGGCTTCCCGTTTTTCTCTGATTCCCCCTTCATTTGCATTATACCATTATCATAGCCTTTCTCTTAATACTTCTACCCTGCATTCATGACATTTACGCTTATCCTTTTTGTTATAGGCAATGCCCACCGCCAGGATTCGTCCTGTATATTCCGGCCTTTCTCCAATTTTCCCCTCAAAACGAAGCGCATACTGACGCTCCTTAATCTGCCGGATTGCCTCGTCCGCTGTGTGGTTTACTTTTAATTCAATGATGATAACATCGTCATCCTTCCGGAACGGATAGAAGATATAATCTACATACCCGACACCTGCCTTGTCCTCCCGCTCTATCCGGTAAAAATCAATCGCCTGCAGATACGCCCACTTAATGATGGATGCCAGCTCTGCCTCATTGCTGTACACCTGCAGCGGACTCTCCGTGTTGTGAACATACTGCAGAATTTCAGTCATTATTCTGGTATCGCCTGCTTTGGTTGCCTGCAGCATCCTGCCGGATTCCTTCGTCAAACGATATACGTTTCCCAGGGAAGGCTCCCTGCAAACCATGTCCGAAAAACGATCCATCAATTCCTTATTGGGAATGGATACACAGCCGTCCTCATAATTTAAAAAGCCATAGACCACCATTGCGGAAAATATCTCATCCCGGGTTTTTAATTCCATCGAGGTAGCGGCATATTCCTGTACCTTGGCGGGAACCGGTACATCGGCAATCATAAGCCCTACGTCATCCCTGACCGCGTCCACATTGGCTCCAATATAATAAAAAAGCTCATCATACGGGCCGGAATTCGTCCAATAATTTCCCATATTGTTATTTGTTAAAGCCAATACTACTGACCTGGGATTATACACCCGCTTTCCACCCCTGGTATGGTAACCGTCATACCAAAGGCGAAGACCTTCCCGGGTGACCTGAGGATTCGGGGGCTCCTGCATCTGGTATCTTGCAAAAAGGTCATCCACCTCTTCATCTGTAAATCCAAAATATTCTGCATACTTCTTTTCGTTCACCATCGTATACTCGCAGAACATATTCAGCTCTGACCCGCTGGAGTATTTGGCTATGGGAAGAATACCCGTCATATAAGCCATTTCCACATAGGCTTTATCCTTTAAAAGATTACTGAGAAACTTCGTAAAGTCCTCCTTCTCTTCTTCAGTGACAAAATCCTGATGATAAATGTAATCCCACTCATCCAGCACAAATATAAATTTTTCCCCGCTGCCATACTCGTAGATTTTTCTCAGAGCATCCCACAGCGCATCCGTTTCTCTGATCCGCATCTTGGGATACTCCGTCATAAGGTCATCCAGCAATCCATTTTCGATCCTCGAAATATACTGTCCGAATGAACCGCAGTCTCTGGGCAGCTCATTAAACATAATATGAATAACATTGTGCTGATTCAAATGAGTATGATACCAGCCGTATTCCGATACCTTCAGCCTGCCAAACTCTGCACTGCTGTCAATACTTCTGCAAAAGAACGAAGCAATCATATTAGCCATGACCGTTTTCCCGAAACGGCGGGGTCTGGTAATGCAGACATATTTGAGTTCGCTGCCCCGAATTGTCCCCGCCCGGCCCGGCTCCCTCTTACCCTCCAGGATCGGTACAAGCTCGCTCAGTATATCTGACTTATCCACATAATAGGTCAGTGAACATGCCTCCTGAAAAAGGCCATACGCATTTTTGCCATTCAAATACATGCCCATTCCGTCACACTCTCTTTCTTATCAAATGCCTCGTAAATTTATTATATCCTGTCCTGTTTTATTTCACAATCGTTTCTTCTTGAAAAAAGCGCCCCTATTGTGCTTTTATTTACTCGATTCTTTCAGAAAAATGTACGAAATCCTAATTGTAAATTTTAGAAAAATATGTAATACTGGTCTGACACACAAGTGTAACCTTTCCTCCCCGGACGGTGCTTATTCAGGTGAAGGCCTTCCCAAACGAAAAGAAAGGAGTAAAACGCCTTGGACGACAGTAAGATTGTGGAGCTGTATTTGAGCCGCGACGAAGCAGCCATAAAGCACACCTCCGAAAAATACGGAAGCCGTCTGCGCTCTCTGGCTGACGGAATCGTCAATGACCGGCAAACCGCCGAGGAGTGTGAAAACGACACCTACCTGGAGGCATGGCGCGCCATTCCGCCCCATGAACCAAGAAGCTATCTGTATGCTTTCCTGGCCCGGATCACCCGCCACATTTCCTTAAACTGCTGCCGGAACCGCCGCCGCTTGAAACGCAGTGCCTTTCTCTGTGAGCTCAGTGCCGAGCTGGAGCAGTGTATCCCGGCGCCGGATGATGTGGAATGCCGTATTGATGACATGGCGCTGGGGGAAGCAATTAACGGATTTCTCGGCTCCCTCAGCGAAGAAAAAAGGAATCTCTTTATCCGCCGGTACTGGTATCTGGATTCCATTGCCCACATCTCCAAACGCTTTGCATTGTCCGAAAGCAAGGTGAAAACCACGCTTTTTCGATGCCGCAGCCGGCTTCGGGAATATCTTGAAAGGGAGGGTTACATTTTATGAGAGGAAACACGCTTTTAGATAAGATGGCGCTGATCGACCCGGCTTATGTGGAGGCTGCCGACGTCACAACCGCAAAAGCAAAGAACGGAGGCTCCGCCTGGCTGAAATGGACTGCCGCGGCAGCCGTTCTTACCCTGGCCGTCTTTGCAGGCAGTATGCTTTTGAGGCCAAATCCTCCTGCCCTGACTATGCCGGAGGGGACTTTACCAGGGGGAATTACACGGAAATACCGGGACATAACCATAACGAAGAATGAATCGGCCATAGTATGGCCCTGGGAATATCGAACGATTTCCGAGCAATACACAACGCTGGTGCTGAACGGGGAGGAATTCCATTCGGGGAGGCCCGTTGACGCCTCGTGCATCGGCAGTATGATCGGGCGCTATGATGTGAAGGGCTTTGATATTTATACGGATCAGGAGCATCAGATGACGGCAGAGGTATACCGGATCAACGGGGTATCCGAAAGGGGACTTGTGGCAGTGAAGCTGGACGGAGATTTCTATGTCTTCCACCGCGGCAGTTACGCACCCCCGATGAATTTGGGCGAGCTGCTGGACGACTATACGCTGGAGCAGACCCTGCCCCTGGAACAGTTTACCGCATACGACGGATATGAAGAAAACGGCAGTTTCCGTCTGACCGATGACTCCTATATCTGGGAGGTGCTGCACTCCTGCAGAAACGCTGCCTTCGTGGAAAATGACAGCCGGAGTCAGGATGGCAGAAGCTTAAGCTTTACCGCCACCTCTGACGCCCTTGGCGTTTACAAAAGCGTATTCCGCATCACGGAGGACGGTTATATCTGGACAAATATCTTTGACTATGCCTATGTCTTCCGGATCGGCGAAGAGGCCGCAGAACAGATTTTTACCTACGCCGCAGAAAACAGCACCGCATCCGCACCGGAGGCATATGCCTTCTCTCTCACAGGCATTCTCACCGAAATCACGGACGAGTACATTTTAGTGGATGACTCTGTTCTGTGCGTTGACGAAAGGGACGGTATCCCCTTTAAAATCTACCTGGATGACATACGGATCCGCCGCCACATTGAGTTCGAGGGCATCACCGTCGGCGATTTGGTGGTAGTCTCTTTTACCGGCAGCATTCAAGAGGGAAATGTGGTGGAGGGTGCTTATTCCCTGTCCCGGGGGTACCTGTCCGGCGATGGGGTTTCCGTACCGGAATAACAGGTTTCCCTCAGTCCATCACCATCTTCCCGTAAACCTCCCTCACTCGCCCGGAAGAGCTGCCATGCAGGTACTCGTGCCAGAATTGAAACGAAGTAATGAGATTGGCTGCCTGCATATGCCGAAGCAATTCCCCGGAGGAGACGGTTTCCCCTGTAAGCCCTGCCCTCTCCCGGCAATACAGCGCCACCGCCTTCTCCGGCTCTATGCCGACTCCGTCCGCCCCCAGCCGGCTTAAGAAAAAGCTGATGTCTCCGGAAGCGCCTCCTTCTCCCACGCCCTGCCAGTCACAGACCAGGATCTCCCCGTTTTCCCCCTGGAGCAGATTATCCCGGTGAAAATCCCCATGAGTCAGAACCCGCGCCTCTTTCTCATGCCAGCCAATGATTTCGTTTATGTTTGCCCCGGCCTCCTCCAGGATCTTCTCGTCAAATACTCCCGGATGCTCCGCCAGCACGGACAGCCACCCGGCCCTGCAGTCTTCAATCTGCTCTTTCGTGAGATACCCTGGCTGTTTCCGCTCTTTCTTTAATACTGCCGGAACCTTGCCGGCATGAATTTCCGCCAGCGCCCCCATAATCCTCCCCAGAAGCTCCTCATTGCTTTCCTCCAGGAAAAGCTTCCGATATTTCTTCATCAGAATCAGAATTTCCTGATCGGAAACCTGTACCTCCAACACCTCCGGCAGACAACGCAGCCTTTCCCGGGAATTCTCTTTGAAATATCGGTAAAAATATGCTTCATTCTGATATTGCCTGAACATCTCCGGATCGGGCAGGCTCTCCCTCCGCACATACTTCAGGACACGGCCATCCGCCGTTTCCCATACCTCCGCGCCGCTTTGCCCGTCCTTAATCTGCCGCCTTACCTCTGTAAAAAGATACTTTTCCATTTGAATCGTCCTCCTTGTTTCTTTGTTCTTCCCTTATTATTGGTATCTCCGGGACTGCATTTCAAACATTTCAGCGTATATGCCATGGTTCTGCATCAACTCGTTATGGGAACCGTTTTCCGCCACTTTCCCATTCTGAATCAAAATAATCCTGTCTGCCATTTTCGTTGTGGACAATCTGTGGGAAATGATAATCATCGTCCGCTCCGGCAGCATCCGGAACACAAGCTCATTAAATTCACTTTCCGCTTTCGGATCCAACGCACTTGAGGGCTCGTCCAGAATTACCGTTTTCTTATCGCCGGGCAGCACTCTTGCCAGTGCCAGCTTTTGCTTTTGTCCCCCCGAGAATACTACCCCGTCCTTGTTGAATTCTCTTGAATAATCGCTGTCTCCCCCATGGGGCAGGCCCTCAACCACCTCTCCCAGCCCGACCCTTTGAAGGGCCTGGTCCAGTTCTGGCTTTTCCCTGTTTTTGTCCACAAGATCCATTTTCACGTTTTCATACAGCGTCAATGCAAACAACTGGAAGTTTTGAACCAAGATACCCCACAGGTTCTTTCGATAAAAATCCACGTCATAGTCCCGAATATCAATGCCGTTTACCAGTATTTTACCCTTGTCAGGATCATACAGTCTTAATAGCAGCTTAACCAGGGTACTCTTTCCGGCGCCGTTACTGCCCACAATTGCCACCTTTTCCTTTGCCTGGATCTTTAAATTCAATCCGTCCAGAATCTTGTGTTCTCCGTCATAGGAGAAAGACACATCCACAAACTCAATTGTAACCGGCATACCGGCATTGCTTTTCAGACCCCGATTCGATACAATGCGGTTTTCCCTATCCATAAAGTGAAGGAATTTCTCAATGTAAATACTGTTATTATGTAATTCCTTTATGCAGCGGACAAAATTGTTCATGTTTCCTGTCATGGTACCGTAAGCATTCCATAAGGCAGTCACCACATCAAAAGTATAAGCATGTTTCACAAGCACCATGCAGGCAAGATAAAATAATGTCAAAAAATCTCCCATGATTTTCTTCATCAGATGATCGCCGGCGCAGACTAAGGTCTTTTTGGCTCCGTAAGCAGCATGAACGTCGCCCAGCTTTTTCGAGGAGGCAGTCATTTTATCAAGCAGGACATTGCCGATCCTTGTCATTTTTATGTCCCTGGCATTTTGTTTTAAGAAAAACATGCGGTTTACATAGTCAATTTCTTTATGGCAGGGCACGGTTTTATTGTAAATCTCACCGTTGATTTGATTCAGCTTCATCTGGTACAAAAATGAAAACACGTTAATTACAACTGCCAGTATAAACACAACAAAATCCAAAGAGCTGATAATAAAAATAAGCGAGAGCAATACCAGTGAGTTTTCCATCAGCTTAACAAAATTCCTGTAAGTACTCCAGGCCCTGGTATGGGATTCCCTGTTGGCAGCTATCAGATCGTTATAATATTCCTGGTCGTCATAGCAGCCAAGGTCAATGGAAGCAGACTTCTCAAACATCATTTTCGCAAAAACATGATTGACCCTGATCTCTGCTTTTTTTGCCAGGCTGTTATTAAAGATTCCTGCAATGACGGTGTTAAACAAAAGCACCAGCCCATAATATACGCAGGTCACAGCAATCAACCGTGTTAAAACTTTCTGTGTTTCTCCCGGCTGTGCAATTACGACTTCCACCGACTTGACAATATACTGTAGGAACAGCACATTTCCCACGGTATTGAACAAGATGCTTCTGGCGGCAATCAGCAGTGCATAGCCCGCGGAATACAGCGGAACCGCCCTGAAAAATATTTTCAGCATATACAGATTATTATGTATTATTTTTTTCACCCTGCACTCCCTCTGCCCGTTTCTGCCGCGGCTCAACTTCAGCACTTCCTTGTTTGTAGTACCTGGCCTGCATCTGGAACATCTCCGCATATTTTCCGTTTTGCAGGATCAGCTCCTCATGTGTCCCCTGCTCCGCAATCCGGCCCTGCTCCATAAAATATATTTTGTCGGCTATTTTGGATGCCGAAAACCGGTGGGAAATATAAATAACGGTCCCCTCCGCCAGATAACCGTTTATAGCCTCAAAAATTTTTTCTTCCGCAACAGGGTCAAGAGCACTGGCAGGCTCGTCCAAAATGTAGAGCTGCTTCGACGGATTGATAAAAATTCTGGCAAGTGCCAGTGCCTGGCACTGACCAATGGAGAGCATTTCACCCGCATCAGACAATTCATGGGTCAGCTGTGTGTGATACCCGTCTTCATACTCGTTTAT
>ERZ777011.1387-NODE-1387-length-25783-cov-13.791744_pt1 | contig 25783 bp, 22 predicted proteins | sample MGYA00374964_ERZ777011 | MGnify/ENA primary metagenome ERZ777011 (study PRJEB29310, sample SAMD00008975) | mouse gut metagenome | study: EMG produced TPA metagenomics assembly of the Metagenome analysis of fecal microbiota from mouse which was promoted... | reverse complement strand
ACCTCACTACAAGCCAAAATTAGATATCTTCAAATTTTTGTCATGTACTTAGATGCGTTTTCTCTCGGAAAAATTCGGAGCGGCTGTCTACGGCGGCGCTTTCCCGTTGGGAACGTTCATTGCCAACATTCTCGGTTGCCTATTGATAGGCATCTTCTACGGCTGGGCCTCCAACCGCGCATGGTTCAATAAAAAATGGAACCTCTTCCTCATCACCGGCCTGTGCGGCGGCTTCACCACCTTCTCGTCGCTGTCCGACGAATGTACATCCCTTATCGATGCCGGCAACAATGCCACATTCTGGCTCTACCTCCTTGCATCGCTTGTGCTCGGTGTACTGGCAGTGGCCGCCGGCATAGCCATGGTGCCCAAGAAACCCGCAGGCGAAACTGCATAACAATTGTTGAACTCAAAAAGACACAATCATGATAGAATCAATGATAATAGCAGGCATAGGCGGATTTTTCGGCACCTGCGGAAGATATCTCACAGGCGTGGCCGCCAAACGCATGTTCAGCGGATCGTTTCCCGCCGGCACTTTCATCGTCAACATCGTAGGCTGTTTCCTTATCGGCATATTCTTCGGCCTGTGGGGGCGCCACGAGATGGACGCAGCCGTCAAGGCATTGCTCATCACCGGCTTCTGCGGAGGCTTCACCACCTTCTCCTCATTCAGCCACGACCAGCTCAAACTTCTGCGCGAAGGCAAATACCTCACCTGGGGCCTCTACCTTGTCCTCACCGTAGTCCTCGGCCTCGCCGCCGTCTACGCCGGCATGGCCTGCATCGGCTAACGCATATAATCCCGACGTTAATGGCGAGGATTAAAAATAATCGCAAAAAACGCGTTAATTCCCGTCAATAATCCATTAATCCAAGTTTGCAAGTACGCCACGGCGAAGCCGTAATTCCTTGTATAACCTATAACCGGGCATGTCGGAAAGGCCGACATGCCCGGTTTATGATTGCAGCTAAATGAGCGTGTGTCAAAATACCTTGCCGTGATTTAAGGCGGTTACGATGTTTATTATATTTTTGTCTTAGGCTATTTTATTAGATGCTTAATTGTCTTATCACCCACCTGCATAATATATAAGCCTTTGTCAAGTGTCGCATCGCAATATTTGCCGCTGTAAATTAAAACGCCCAACAAATTGAATATTTTTACATTTTCATCAGTGTCGATTTGAATTTCATCTATACCTGATGCTTCATTTATCCGAATTTTGCATGTGGCTTGCACTCCTGAACCATCAGTAGCTCGGGCAATTAATAAACATTCTCCTTGTTTGTATGGGTAAACCAAGCCGGTTTCATCCACGTATGCTATTGCATTGGAGGACGTAGACCATTCCAGTTCTTTATTGTGCGCATTTTCAGGAAGCACCGTTACATTTATTTTTGCTTTTTGATTTAGAATCAATTCTATTTCGGAATTCGGAAAAGCTATATCTTCAACCAGCGATACAGAACCCTCCTTTATCTCTTTAAAATCTCCCCATATATTTGCGTTAGCATATGTTTCGCGATAGCCATTCGGTACATACAGTATTGTCCCCTCATTATAGGGTGTATCCATGAACGGATTGTGATTTAAGGCAATAGGTTGATATGATTGTATTTCTACGGTTTTCAAATTATGGTTTTCATAAAAAGCTCCAAGCCCAATTTTTGAAACTTTTGTAGGAATTGTAATGTGTTTTAAATCATTCGCTATAAAGACACCTTCCATTATTTCAGTAATTGTTGACGGCAGTTTTATAGATTCTAAATGTGTCAATGATGTAAACGCTCTGAATGGCAGGGCATTCTCGGGGCATTTAATTCTTTTAGGCTTACCCTTATTCCAAATGTCATCTATAACATCAACTGCATCGATACTTACTTCCGATATATCAAGCGCACACAATGAAGGCATATTCCCACGAATGTAATAAAAATCTCTGGCGTCCATTCTGCCGCTTATGGAGAGCTTTCTGATTCCCAATGCTTCGTTAACGTCAATCTTGTCTATTAGTTCTCCGGGACAACTGAGATGAATTGACTTTTCAGTTAATTCTACTAATCTTGCAGAGACCTTTACGGACTTAAAGCCACCGACATTAATTCCATCAATTGTTTTGTCAGAAATATAATCGCTGCAAGGACTTATATCAAATCCATCAACTTGAAGAACGATTGAGCCATCAATCAGTGGATTATTGGAATTGAATGTACAATTGACATTATCGCCCCAAAGGACTTGCATTTCCGAGATTCCTTCAGGTAAAACTTCCTCAACTGTATGATCGCTCCAAATTTTTGCTTCTACGTCTTTGTCAATATCGAATGTGATGGATGCCAATATGGGTGTATTATTATTTACCGGTATCCAAGAAGGCCAGTCTTCAGTTCCCAACATCAACTTATACTCATTCTCGTTATTCCGTTTGGCTACCAATTGAATCCTGTCGTCGTCTGTGATATCTGTAGAAACCGTTACATTCCATGCTTCATAAAAGAAAGCGCTCATTCTATACAATCCTTCGTAAGGATACCATGTGGAACATTCATGTTCTGATGATTGTAGTATCTCTTTTATTTCGTTATTAGAGCCGACTAATGCCAATGCAATACTCCCGTCAAAGCCTTCCGGGCAAAATGTTCTTGAATTTTTAATATCAAATGGAATATTCCGCTTTACATTCTGCACACTTATATTCATTTTAATTCCATCAAAGTCAGAATAACCGTAAAAACTTCCGTCGGTAAAACATTCTGAATATTCTATACCACTTGTATCAGGGATAATATTAATAATCATTTCGTGATTATCATTATAGTCGGAATAATTAGCCGATAAGGCATCCAAATTGTAGTAGCCGTTGTAATTGCCATTCCACCCCCAATTAACATGGTACATATCGGTTTTATAACCATCAATAATGAAAGCATGAGCAATTGATTGCGCCAGGTCATCTGCTGAATATAATATAGGGTATTTATTGTCTATGTTTTGAGCGATAATATTCCGCCACTCCTCATCGGTATAGTTCTTCCTAAATATCCTTTGACAATTTGGAGAATAATGAAATACTTGTCGGAGCTTATGCATTGGCCAACTTTTGAGTGCGGTACTTTCATTTGCGCCATATGTTGTGTGTATGCTTTTGCCGATGTCAGACATCAATTCCGCAATGAAAGATGTATTTCCTGAAGAAATACTATTTTCTGTCATTTGCTCCCAATCATATTTCTGTGGCCAATTATGATATTTCATTATAATTGCCATTGCTGTCGCAGCACAACCGGTTGGAGTCCGGACACCATCGATTATCGGGCATTGGGCGTTGTAGGGGTAGCCCTGTCCCCAATTTGCAGTTTCAAGAAGGATTCCTTCCGATGACGGATTTTCATCACGCTGCCAAGACTCATTTTGGGATTCGGAAACAGGTAAAGATTCCATTTGTTTTTCGTATTCACCAAGTAGCCAAGTTAACTGTGGCGGCATATTTTCGGCGTCGAAATTGCCACTGTCGGAGTAGCCAAGTATTTTCTTGGCACGAGTATCACCGGAGATAATTACAAAACCGGCATTGTCTGAGGCGTTGAAGATATAATATGGTTGTGACTCCGATTGATTCTCCGCAGAGCGAGGGGATTGGACTGTACGGCGAGGGGCTTTTTTGACCTTTGAGGGTGAGCCGGAGTTGAAAAACTCGGTTGCGATGGACTGGGCCTCTTCCGGAGTGACATGGCGGGCATTTGCCGCGAGTGCCGCGAAGATTAGCAGAAAAGAGATTATGCGACGCATGATGTTGGCAGTGCCTCGGTCTTCCTCTCGTTGGCGATAATGGTTGGTACGAAAAAAGCGTAGGAATCTGTATCTGTTGCCATCCTACAATCTGAGGCTTCTCGCATTGCCCATCTTATGTCGGACGGCAACGAAGAAGCCCTACGCTGTATATGCAACAATAGCATTCGGCTATGCCTTTCACAAGACAATATGCCGAAAGCACGATATTACATATCCACGGGCATCTACCGTTGCTCCTCCTTGACATAAGATTGAAATTTTGCGAGAATTCCAGATTGTCAAGAATCAGCGCGGATAAACGCTTTCTAATTTATGTCTTCGCATCACGCCTCACTTTACTCCGGACCGGGGGGGGGCTCAGTCAAGCCTCGTCTCTGCCTGTGGCGGTTTGCGATGCGGTCTGCGACCGCAAAGTTAGTTAAAATATTTCAAATACTCTTTAATACATTGATTAATTTTTATGAGATACTAAGATATTTATTCATTAATTAGAATTAATGGTTGATTCACGACAATTAACGTGAAAAATCTTCGGATTTAATGTATATTTTAGAGGTTTTGGACGAGCCATTGTTCAAAACTTCTTTTTTGATATATATGCCGGGTTGAAATGTTTTGTCCGAATAATCCGTGGGTGTACCCTCAAAAACGATATGGCCGTCGATGGCATAAAGTTGAATAGCCGTAGTTATTGCCGATAATGGCGTGCCGGCAATATCGGCGTTGCCGTATGATGGCGCAAACTCCAATGTTTTCCTATCTGAGCCATATTCGTTGTTTACCGTGACATAGACCCAACTGTAATATAGATTGCTGATATTTCCTGTTTTTACATGAGCGAAGTCAGATTGCTCAAACCGGTAATTTCTAATCGTGGTGTCATATTCCTCTTCGATTTCGACAGTAACATAATCGGCGCCTGAATATCTTACGTCAAACGTAAGATAAAAAGCATAATCGCCATCGTTTACGACAGATAGATTATCGATAGCGATAATCGACGGTTTTAAATCTTGGTCATTTGACGCGTGAAGATTAATAATCCCCAATAATATAATCGCAGTGAATGTCGAAAAAAATCTCATAGTAGGTGCCGAAAAAATATTTATTGCAAATATAATATCGTAACTGTATAAATTAAAATAATGCAGTGTAAAAAAATGTTAAATATGAAATAAGCCGAACGATCGGTGCATGAAATCGCCTTAGATTCGGCAGAAAATATGTGAAATTTTGGTCAAGCCGAGTTTGCGGTGCAAATCTTTTCGGCAGAAGCGGCAGAGCCGCATAATATGGTAGGCATGGGCGAAAGCCCATGTTATGATGAATAGCAGATATTCGACTGCGGCCGCAGTCGAACTTGCGTAAACCAACTAAACACGGGCTATTGCCCGTGCCTACCGTATTCGACCGCAACTGCGGTCTGCTTTTTCTTTTAATATCCGATTAACTGCGTTTATCGGATAACGATAATACATAATCGGCAAATTATGAAACAATAAGGGCAGGCCAAAGCAAATCGGCCTGCCCTTATTGTTTCCGTATGGATTGGTGTTTATTTTGTGATGCGGATGTTGCGGAGGAGGATGTCGGCTTCGTACATGGCGGAGAATTGAACCACGATGGGGTCGCCGGAGGCTACCGAGGAGGTGTCGAGGCGCACGGAGCCTTTCGTCCATTTGCCGGGAACGAGGCGCACGGCGGTGCCGTCGGCCATGTATTCTTCGTCGGTGTTTCCGGCCATGATCACGAGGTCGTCGGTGCCGTTGATTTTCGATGCCGGTTTCACCTCAAATTCGACGGTGACGGCGTCGGTGTCGAAAAATTCGGGAGTTTGCAGGAAGCCGTCGCCAATCTCGAAGCCTACGAAGATGGCACCGTCGGCTTGTTTGAGGCCTTCGCCGCCGAAGCCTTCCTTGCCGCCCATCATCTCGGCCGGAGCCACCATGTTGTCGTCGACCTCGATGGCGATGGGTGCGCTTTCCGAGCCTTTGCAAAATGAGAATGTCTCGTCGAGAATCACTTCGCCGCCCGATGTGGCGTTGGCCTTGAAGTCGCGCACCTTGTCGTGGCTTTTCTTGCCGGGAGCCAGTTCTTTCTTCTCAACATTTACGTTGCCTTCGGCGGCATTAGCGGCGAAAGCTCCGCAAGAGACAAGAGCCGCGGCCAGAATAGTTATAAATTTTTTCATAATGTGATAAATATTTCTATTTGTTTAGAATTTAAATCTTGCAAGTTCGGCACGGTTGCGTAAGGGAATTGTAGAACGCTCCGACAGGCTCCGCTCCAATACCGCGATTGACATCCATCTGTTTTACCCCGCATGTCGGCTTTGCCTCCATACGGGGTTACCCAAGGAGCCACGGCTTCGCCGTGATTATGTCGGGGCGCATTGTTTATCGGATGTATATATGCGATAGTTGTGTTTTAGAATTTGAGTGCAAAATTATGAAATAATTCATATACTGCAAAAAAATATAGCGGGGCCTGCCGTGGCAGGCCCCGCTTTTGGGAAGTGGGGGTCGGGGATTATTGGGCGAGGAGCGAGTTCACGCGGTCGAAGCCGGCGTACATTTCGTTTGTCTTTTCGGTGTCGCCCTGGGCTTTGTAGTAGTTGCCGAGGATGAGGTATGTCTCTTTGTAGAGGTTGAGCTTGTTTTTGGGGTTGGCAACGTCGGCGTTTGCGGGGTCGCTGTCGAGCATGGCAAGCACTTCGGTGTAGGCGTCGAATGTTTCTTTCGAGGGGTTGGCCATGTCGTTGCCGCCTTTTGCGAGGTAGAAGCGGCCGCGACGCTGGAGGTATTCGGGCATTACTTCCGATGTGCCGGCGATAACCTTGTTGATTGCTTCGAGGCCACGGTCGGCATCGGCTTTCTGCTGGTCGCCTTCCGAGCGGTTGGCGGCGTTAAGCCAACGGCCGGATGCCTGGAGATAGTCGGTGAGCGAGGGGCTGTCGCTGTTGGCGATATACTGGTCGAACGCTTCGGCTGCTTCTTGGTATTTACCGGCCTTGGTGTAGGCGTTGGAGAGCGACTTGTAGTTGTCGGGACGGGAGGGATCGAGGTTGACGGCAGCCTGATATTGGATGAGGGCTACGGAGTCCTGTCCTAATTTTTCGAGCACATCGGCGTATGTGGTGTAGTCGTTGGGCTGGAATTTTGCGGGAGGGGTGGGGGTTACGGCAAAGAATTTCTCAGCTGCTTTCACTGCTTCTTCGTTTTGGTCGAGAGCGGCGAGGTCGAGGAGCTCGATACGGAGCATCTGGAAGTCGTTGGGGGTCTGGGCGAGAAGTTCGCGGGCTACATCAAGCGATTTCTGATATTCGCTGTTGGCGTAAAGGAGCACGGAGTAGCGCGACTTGTCGGCGGGGAAGTGGTTGGGGTTCTGGATGTAGTTGCCGTATTGCTGGGCGGCTTTTGTCCACTGCGAAGTCTCGTAGTATTTTTCAGCGAGTTCGCGTTGAGCAAGTGCCGAGTTGGGCTGCTTGGCAAGGAGTTCTTCGAGTTTGGATACGGAGTACTGGGGGTTTACGCCGATGTATGCGTTGGCATATTTTACGTAGCCTTCGGGGTTGTCGAGGTCGTAGGTCGTGGCCATTTCGTATTTGCCGGCTGCGCCGCCGAGGTCTTTCTGGTCGAAGAGCATGTCGCCTTCGAGGATGTAGATGGCGGGTTCGGCGTGTTTGGAATCTTTGTGAGCTTTGGCGAGGAATTTTTCAATTTCCTTAGCATAAGCCACGGGGTCGGCTTTGTAGTAGGCGCGGGCAATGTCGACAGTGATTTCATTGTTTTTCTTGCCATATTTCTGGGCAAGTTTGAAATTGTCTTCGGCTGCCGATTTTGCTCCGTTGAGCAGGTCGATAGCGCCGAGGCCTACATAGTTGTAGGGGTTTTCGGCATTTGCGGCCACACCGTTTTTAAAAGCGGCTTGTGCAGCTGCCTTGTCGCCGTGGGCAAGGGCGGTCTGGCCTATGTAGTAGTAGGCGAGGGCCTTGTCGGTGCCGGGATCGTTGAGTGTGCGCTGGAGTATTTCAGCGGCATTATCATACTGTCCGGCCTTGTAGTACTCAATACCGTCTTGGTATCCGTCGGCTGCGGCCGAGAAAGCCACACCGAGCATCAGGGGAATCAGATACTTACATTTCATGTCAGTAGAGGTGAAATTGGTTTATTATTTGTTTTTATTTATTTTTTGATTGTTTTTGTCGGTTTCGAAATATTAGTCGATGAGTTCCACCACATTTATTTGCATACGTGCGGGAAGAACGCCGGTCTTCATGATTATTTTCTGGCCGGAATAAGAGGTGACGAAGGAATAGAATCCTCCGGCAGGGCTTCCGGAATGGGCGAGCGTAATCATGTAGATTGAGCGGGTGAGGGGATAGGAACCATCGTAGATGTTTTGCTGATAGGGACGATAGGCGCGGCGGTCGTCGTTGCGCATCAGGGCGAGCACTTTCACGCCGGAGCCTTCTACGCGGGCGTTGATGTCGTCCATTTTTACGGCGGCGGTCTCATCGGTCACTTCCGCTGCGATAGAGTCGACCGACTCGATTTTGCGCAGGTCGGTGGTGAGCCAGCTCACGCCGATTACTCCGATTGCCGAGCGGTCTTTTTTCACGGCGTCGAGCACGCCTGCGATAGAGCCTTGCGCATATACGTTAGGCCCGAGTTCCTTGCCGTTGATAAGGGAGTCGCGCATGTATTTCACCATCGACGAGCCGGCATCGTCGAACACGATGGCTATTGGCTTGTCTGGATAGTCGGGATGGAGGTCTTGCCATGTCTTGATTTCGCCGGAAAGAATCTCGCCCACCTCGCGCAGCGACATGGCGTCGGCGGGGTTGGCAGGGTTCACAACAAGAGCCACGGCATCGACGGCAATGCGCGACGAGCGCGGGGTGCGTCTCTTGTCTTTAAGCCGCTTTACCTCGGCCTGGGTGAGGTCGCGGGGGATAACGATGGTGCGCGTGTTGAGCGACATGAGCGAGTCGAGAGCCTCGGCTTCGGTGCCGTATCGGGCCAGCACATGCGCTTCGGGATATATGTATTCAAACACGTCGATTTCCTGCTCCATGATGTTTTCGAACGAATTGTCACAGAACAAGGTCGACGACCCCGAAGTGGAGGTGTTGGTCTTTTTTTCAGGATGCACGCAACTTCCCATCGCTATTGCGAGGGAAGCCATGGCTATAAGTTTCAGAAATCGCGTCGTTTTCATCTGCTGTAATAGTCTTTACCTGATATTTGACGATATGCGCGGAAAATACCGTAGATTATGAATACCACGCCGAGCATCCAGCGCACCCAGGTCCAGCTTTCGTCCCAACGGAAGAAGTTGATGATCATGAGTATGCCCATGCCCACGAAAATGACAATCATGAAGATTCCGAAAATCGTGCGCAGTATTTTATTGGGGGTGGGCACCACAGGGCGGCCCTCGTCCTCGTTATATTCTTCGGGGTGCATCTTGCGGCGATATTCCTCGAAGTTGCTGTTGTCTTGGTCAAACTTACTCATAATAAATAATTTTAGCGGGTTCTTTTTTTATAAAAGAAACACACTGTGGCTACGAAAGTTCATAACCGACCGCTAAGTTACACAAAAATGTTGATATTGTGGCAAAAATAACCAAAAATATTGTTGAGAATCGGCCCGCGGCGCCTGTCAGTCCTCGCAATAGTGGCGGAGAACGCGACGATAGGAGTTGAAAATCTTCGATTTGGATACGAATCCCACATATTTTCCGTTTTCCACCACGGGAAGGTTCCAGGCGCCTGTCTGGTCGAATGTTTTCATCACTTTCTCCATTGACTCGCCCACCTCGATTTTGGCGGCGGGAGTAGACATGAATGTGCTCACGCGCATCTTGCGGTAAAGGTCGGGGCGGAACATAATGTTGCGTATCTCGTCGAGGAGCACCACGCCAAGGAGCATGCCGTCGTCGGACAGCACGGGGAAGAGGTTGCGGTTCGACTGCGATATCACTTCCACCATTTCCTTCAATGTCATTTCCGGCTTTACCGGCAGGAATCCGGTCTCAATCACAGAGTCGATTTTCAGAAGCCGGAGCACGGCCTTGTCCTTGTGGTGGGTGAGCAACTGCCCGCGTTTTGCCAGACGCATCGTGTAGATGCTGTAAGGCTCGAAAATCTTAATAGTGCCATACGAGATTGTGGATACGATAAGCAGCGGCAGGAAAAGCTGGTAGCCGCCGGTAAGCTCGGCCGTGAGGAAGATGGCCATGAGCGGGGCGTGCATTACCCCCGACATGACTCCCGCCATGCCTATCAGGGCGAAATTCTTTGTGGATACGCCGGGTCCTATTCCGAAATAATTTACTATGAACGCGAAGAGGAAGCCGGTGAGGCAGCCGACATAAAGAGAGGGCGCGAATGTACCGCCCACTCCGCCGGCGCCGTTTGTCGATGATGTGGCAAACGCTTTCGTGGCTATAACCACGGCAATGAAGAGCATGATGAAAATCACCGACGAGCCTTCGCCGTGGAAAAGCGACCCTTGGAGGATAGACTCCACATCGCCGCGGAGCAGGCCGTTGATCGACCCGTAGCCTTCGCCGTAAAGCGGCGGAAACAGGAATACGAGCAGCGACAGTATGGAGCATCCCACGGCGGTCTTGTTCCACCGGTTTTTGAAGCGGCCGAAGAAATTTTCCATCATGTTCATCACTCGGGTGAAATAAAGCGACACAAGGCCGCAGGCCACGCCTAAGATTAGAGCGTAGGGCACGCGCGCTATCGTGAAATTCTCGCTTTGCACGAAGAAAAATTCGAAATCATAGCCTGTATAGGCATAAGCGATGGTACAGCTCGTTATCGACGCTATGAGCAGAGGCATCACCGACACTGTGGTGAGGTCGAGCATCAGCACTTCAAGCGTGAAAAGCATGCCCGCGATAGGGGCCTTGAAAATGCCGGCTATGCCTGCCGCGGCTCCGCATCCCACAAGTATCATCAAAATTCTGGGCGAGAGTCTGAACAGCGAACCGAGATTCGAGCCTATCGACGCGCCGGTGTAGACAATAGGGCCTTCCGCGCCGACAGAGCCGCCGAACCCGATTGTGACCGACGAGGCCACGATAGATGTGTAGATGTTGTGGCGTTTGAGCCGGCTTTTTTTCTGGGATATGGCATATAGCACGCGAGTCACGCCGTGTGATATGTCGTCTTTCACGATATATCTTACGTATAGCGCCACTATCACCACGCCTATGGCCGGGCAAAGGATGTAGACCCAATGGATGCCGCTGCCGGCGTTGGCCAGGGAGAGCACGAAACCGCCGATTGTGTGGATAAGCCATTTCAGCACCATAGCGGCCAGGCCGCCGAAAATTCCCACTACGAACGAAAGAAAAATCACAAAATTCTTCTCTTTGACGTGATGCTCGCGCCAAAGAATGAATTTCTGGAACCATTGCGGCATTCCGGAGTCGGTTTCTGTCTGCGGTGCTGCCATATATCAAACTCCTTTCCCCGTAATAACGGTATTGAATGTGTAGAAAATAATCTTTATGTCGACTCCGAACGACAGGTTCTCGATGTAGAGCAAATCGTATTTCATGCGTTCAATCATCTGCTCGACAGAAGAGGCGTAGCCGTATTTTACCATGCCCCACGATGTGATGCCCGGCCGTACCTGATGGATGAGGCTGTAATACGGAGCGCGTTCGAGAATCCGGCGGATATAGAATTCCCGTTCGGGCCGCGGGCCCACGAGCGACATGTCGCCGCGGAGCACGTTCCAGAATTGCGGGAGTTCGTCGATACGGTATTTGCGCATAAACCGTCCGACGGGCGTGACGCGCGGGTCGTCGACGGTCGACAGCGACGGCCCGTTGGTCTCGGCATCGACACGCATCGACCGGAACTTCAAAATCTTGAAGGGCCGTTTATGGCGTCCGATGCGCGTCTGCCGGTAAATAACCGGCCCGGGCGACTGTCGCTTTATAATAATGGCCATGATCGCGAACACCGGGAGAAGCAAAAGCAGGGCCACCGACGCCACGGTGATGTCGCCGAGCCGTTTGAGATTGGCCGTGGCAGCCGGAATCCGCGAGCGCGTTATGTCGATAAACGGCTCTCCGCCCACCATCGACGTGCGCGGGCGCGATGTAATCATGTCGTATGAGCCGGGGGTGATGTAAACCGACTTTTCGAGAGGGAAAAGAGCGTTCACAATCGTGAGCACCTGCTCCGGGGCGAGTCCGGGCGCGATGATGAATGTCTGGATGTTTTTTTGTTCGCACAGGTCTTTTATCGCAGAGATGGAAAAATCCGGCGATATATGCCCCACGATTTTGCGGCCCACTTTTCTCAAGGAGCCTGCTATCGTGGTTTTAAACCCGGCAATATCATCGTCGTTGCCTATGATTATAGTATTGAATGTTACGGCTCCGCTGCGGATATGCCGCGCTGTGGCGGTGGATAAAATAACACGTGGCACCGACGGAAACACAGTGAGCAGGAGCCACAGCACGGCCACAAGCTCATAGTTGGTCATGCGGTCGGGCACGGCATCGTTGAACAAGGCGGCAAAGTAGATGAGGATGGTGCCGAACAGCGCAGTGACGGCCGCGTTCAGCACATCGTCGAGGCGCGATTTCAGAAACACGTCCTCGTAATAACCGCTCATCCAATAGAGGGCCGACATGCCGATTGGAAACACGATCAAGCCCACCGGCACCATATCCATGCACAGAAACTCCTTGAAATGAATTTCGTAGTCGAAATCGAGGTTGAGAAAGCGGATTATGGTGAAGACAAACCACGCCACGCTCACCGATATATAGTCGGCAAGGACATATGAAAAGCGAAGGCGCAGCTGTCGTTGTAACATTCTGTTAAGTAGATGTTAAAAATTAATTTATATTTACAAGCAGATGTTGTTTCATTTCAACAGCCATATCTTCGGATGCTTTTTGGCCGCTTTCTTCCTCATCGTCAGTCACGTAGCTCGCTACGCTCCTTCCTCTTCGGAAGAAATCGCCTCAAAATTCATCTCGAATATATTGTCTGTTAATTTTTAACATCTACTTATTTCCGCAATATTTTGAATACTCCGTTGTCTGAAATCTTGATCACAAGCGATGGACGCGCCACGGTGCGGTCGGTTTGCCGCGAGAGACAGGCGTAGTCCACGGCCGATTTTATCTCATCGGAAATCTCGTCGAAGAATGCGGCGGCCGGTGCGCCGCTGATATTGGCGGATGTCGACACAAGCGGACGTCCGAGCCCCCGGATTATGGCCGACGATATGCGCTCGGCGGTGACGCGCACGGCAAGCGAGCCGTCGGCGGCAATCATTGCCGGCGCCACGCCGACGCCGCGGTCGTAGACAATGGTGGCGGGGCGGTCGGAAGCCTCTATCAGCTGGTATGCCACTTCCGGCACGTTGTCGACCGTGCGCTCGAGCATCGCCAAAGAGTTGACAAGGGCAATGAGGGCCTTGGAGTCGGCACGGCGCTTTATTTCGAACACGCGCTTCACCGCCGCCTCGTTTGTGGCGTCGCAACCGATGCCCCACACCGTGTCGGTGGGGTAGAGTATCACTCCTCCGCGGCGAAGGGTGTCGACGGCCGCGCGGACATCGGCCAATTCTTCTTGTGAGAGTCTCATTTTTTTATACGTTGAAACGGAAGTGCATTATGTCGCCGTCCTGCACCACATATTCCTTGCCTTCAACGCCCATCTTGCCGGCTTCCTTCACGGCGGTTTCGCCGCCGAGGCTTACATAGTCGTCGTATTTTATCACTTCGGCACGGATGAAGCCTTTTTCAAAGTCGGTGTGGATAATTCCGGCGCACTGGGGAGCTTTCGAGCCGCGGCGGAATGTCCAGGCGCGCACTTCGTCCTCGCCGGCGGTGAAGTAGGTCTGCAAGTCGAGCAGGGCGTAGGCGGCGCGGATGAGGCGCGACACGCCCGATTCTTCAAGGCCTATCTCGTTGAGGAATTCCTGACGTTCTTCCCAAGTGTCGAGTTCTGCGATTTCGCTTTCGGTCTGCGCGGCCACAACCATGAGCGATGCGCCCTCGTCGGCTATTGCCTTGCGCACGGCCTCGACGTAGGCATTGCCTGTGGCGGCAGATGCGTCGTCGACATTGCAGACATAGAGCACGGGCTTGCTGGTGAGCAGGAACAGGTCGCGGGCAAAACGCTGCTCGTCGGCAGTCTCGAACTCGACGGAGCGGGCGGGGCGGCCCTGGTCGAGCGCGTCTTTATAGCGTTGGAGCACGTCGGCTTGGAGTTTTGCGGTCTTGTCGCCTGTGGCCGCGGCTTTCAATGTCTTGGCAAGACGCGACTCGATGGTCTCCAAGTCCTTGATTTGCAATTCGTAGTCGATTATCTCCTTGTCGCGCACGGGGTCGACCGTGCCGTCGACGTGAGTTATATTGTCGTCGTCGAAGCAGCGGAGCACATGCAATATGGCGTCGGTCTCGCGGATGTTGGCAAGAAATTTGTTGCCGAGGCCTTCTCCTTTCGACGCGCCTTTTACAAGGCCGGCGATATCGACGATTTCCACCGTGGCAGGCACTGTGGAACGGGGATGGCACATCTCCACGAGTTTGTTAAGACGCTCGTCGGGTACGGTGATTACGCCCACATTGGGCTCGATTGTGCAAAAAGGAAAGTTTGCCGACTGCGCCTTGGCGTTCGACAGACAGTTGAAAAGAGTGGATTTGCCTACGTTGGGCAGTCCTACTATGCCGCATTTTAATGCCATGTCAATATACTGTTATTATCATTGCCGGCCATAGGGGGGGCGGAATGCAATGTTTGTGGTGGTTTATGAATATAGGAAACGCTTGATGGAGCGTTTGGGAGTTTTCTCAAATTCTTCCGGGATGAGTTGTATCTTCTCAATTTGCTCATATGGAGCAAGCAGGCGGTTGAGTTCGACGCGGGTTTGCGCCATGATGGGCTCGAGGCTGTCAACGGTGAGCTTGTCGCGGTCGAGAGCCTCCATGTCGGGATATACAAGAGCCGTGAGACGCCCGTTGCGCTCCACCACAAGGCTTTCGCCCACATAAGGCATGTTGTTGAGCTTGGCCTCGATTTCCTCGGGGTAGATGTTCTGGCCGTTGGCGCTGAGCAACATAGTCTTGTATCGTCCGCGTATGAATATCGTCGTGTCGCCGGGGCCGCCTATGAAGCCCATGTCGCCGGTGCGGAGCCAACCGTCGGCGTCGAGCACGTCGGCCGTGGCCTCCGGGTTCTTGTAGTAGCCCTTCATCACGTTTTGGCCTTTTACAAGTATCTCGCCCGGCGCATCTTCGGGAGCGTCTTCGGGCCGGACGGTCCGGGCTTGCATAATGCCGGGAAGCGTTGCGCCCGACGAGCCGGGGATGAATTCCTGCCAGGGCGTGTAGCTTATCAGCGGGCCGCATTCGGTCATGCCGTAGCCCACGGTAAACGGAAATTTGATTTTGTGAAGAAAATCCTCCACCTCGGGATTGAGCGGGGCGCCTCCCACGATTACTTCCTCGAACTCTCCGCCAAATGCCTCTACAAGTCTCGCCTTTATGCGCATATATATGGCGCGGTCGAGCCCCGGCACGGCAAGCACCCAGCGCATGGCGCGCGTTGTGATCATGGGCACAATGAGCTTGCGGTAGATTTTCTCAAGGATAAGCGGAACACAAATGATAAGCGACGGTTTCACCCGGGCAAACGCGCGCATCAATATCTGCGGCGACGGTATCTTGCCCAGCAGCGTCACATGGCTGCCCACGGCCAGAGGCACGAGCATGTCGAAAGCGCACCCGTAGGCATGGGCCAGCGGCAGGAACGACAACGCGCGCGAACCTTGATAATGGAGCCCCGACTCTATGCCGAACATCACGTTGCCAAGCAGATTGCCGTATGTAAGCATCACGCCCTTGGAAAAACCTGTCGTGCCCGACGTATAGTTTATCACGGCCACATCGTCGAGGTCCATGTCGGCATAGACAATGTCGTTGCCGGCAAAGCCGGTGGGATATTTATTGTTGATGCGGCGGGTGAGCCCGCGAAGCGACGAACTGAAAACGCCCTTGCGCTTGCCGTCGCTGATTTCGTCGAGCACCACGCGGCGGTCGAGCGATACAGCCGCTTTCACGTTCGGCAACTCGTTGAAATCCATATGCTCGTAGATATGCTCGCTTATAAAGAGAAGCACGGCATCGGAGTGGTTGATAATGTGCTGGGCGTCGCGCGGATTGAAATCCTGAAGCACCGGCACTATCACGGCCCCATAAGTGATTGTGGCCATGAACACGGCCACCCAGTCGGGCGTATTCTTGCCCATAAGGGCAATTTTGTCGCCCTTTTTCACGCCGCAGGATTCATACAGCAGATGTATCCTTGCGATTTTTTTGGCGAACTCGCCGTAAGTCAATGTCGTGTCCGAGCCGTAATCCGTTACGGCAGGCAACATAAAGTTGGTGCGGAACGAGTTCTGGTATATTTTTGTAAGTGATGCCATTGCTGTATGAAAAACTGTTTATTTTTAGCCTTCGGGCTATGCCTGCTATGGGTGACCGGTTGTCAGATCAGGTCGAGATACGAACAGATAGTCGTGAAAATATCGTCGACTGTCCCTTCGCCGTTGATTTTGGTGTACCGGCCCGATGTCGTGTAGTGGTCTTTAAGCGGAGCCGTCTGTTTGTGGTACACGGCGATGCGCTGCTTGATAGTGCGTTCGTTGTCGTCGGCGCGTCCTGTCTGTTGGCCGCGGAGTATCATGCGCTCGGTGAGCATCTCGTCGGGCACTTCAAGTCCGATTACCGAACTGATTTTTGTGCCGCGGTCGGCAAGCATGCGGTCGAGCTCCTCGGCCTGCGCTATCGTGCGCGGGAAACCGTCGAAAATCACGCCGCGCGACGTCTCGCCCGGATGGGTGTCGAGCACATGCTGAAGCACCTTTATCATCAGTTTGTCGGGTATGAGCATACCCTGCGATATGTAACTGTTGGCCAGTTTTCCCAGGTCGGTCTTGCGCGCGATATGGTCGCGGAGCACTTCGCCGGTAGAGATATGGAACAAGCCGTAGCGTTCGGCTATTCTTTCGCTTTGCGTGCCCTTGCCGGAGCCGGGGCCACCGAAAATCACAACATTCAACATTTCTATATATGTTTTTAAATTTTGTACCGAGGAGAGGACAATTCTGTTTTACCGTTATTTCATAAAAATGCAGGGACGCACTGCGCGTGCGTCCGTCAAAAAATGACGACTATCCGTCATTAGCCGTTGCTACGCTTTCTCGTCCTTCAAGGAATAGATATCGTTGAGATTGCGGGCCTGCCCGTCAATGTCGAGGCCGAAACCGATGATAAACTTCTTCGGAATCTCGAAACCTACATAGTCGGGCTTGACAGGGCGCACAAGAGCCTCAGGCTTGAAAAGCAGCGTGGCCACCTTTATGTCGGCCGGCTTTTTCTCTTTCAGGTCGTTGAGAACCTTGAAAATAGTGTGGCCGGTGTCTACGATATCCTCAACCACAATCACCGTGCGGCCTTCGATATTTTCCGACAGCCCGATCATCTCCTTCACGGTGCCCGTCGACTCGGTGCCGCTGTAACTTTTCAGGCGGATAAACGTAATCTCAGCATCCGGAAGGTCGACAGCCCGGAAAAGATCGCTCGCAAAAGGAAACGCCCCGTTGAGCACGCATATAAACAGTGGCCGTTTTCCGGCGCACTCCTCTGTTATGGTTTTGCCCAATTCAGCCACGCGGGCGTCGATTTCGGCGCGTGTGATATACGGCTCGAACGCAAGACCATGATATGTTACTTCTTTCATTTGTCTCTTAACAAATAATTGGAAATATTGAAAATGATGCGCAAATTTAGCAAAAAAAGCCAAAACCCCCAATTAAACCCGAAAAAAATTAAAATCCTGTCTGTCGCAAAAAAAAAACAAGGGGTCAAACCGAATTTACGGTGCATGTCTTTTCAGCAGAAGCGGCGGAGCCGCTTAATATGGTAGGCATGGGCGAAAGCCCATGTTATGATGTCATGTTGTTATTCGACTGCGTCCGCAGTCGAACCTTGGTGATACATTAGAAACACGGGCTTTTGCCCGTGCCTACCGTATTCGACCGCCTTGCGGTCGACCTGTTTTAATCATTAATGCACCGCAATTACGGCTTGTACCATGGATTGTCGTACGCACGAGCCGTACGTCCCTACTGCTTGCAATATTGATACGCCCTCTTCCCGCTGCCTTTCGGGATTGCCCGGTGTTTCACCTGATTTGCCGGAATCTGCCGAAACATAGGTGAAACATTTTGGGAAAATCAGATGTTTTTAGGGTATTTATTGGAGTTTTTCGCTGCTATTTTGTCGGATAGACAATACGCTGAAATCGTAAATATAAAGAAAGACACGCTGAAATCAACGGGTTTAAGTTGTTGATAATCAGCGTGTTGTCTGCGGAGAGACCGGGATTCGAACCCGGGATAGGCTTTTGACCTATACACGCTTTCCAGTTCGGAACTCCGCAGCTTTTGCAAGCTGATTATTAATATGTTAAAGTTCTCGGTTTTTGTTGGCGCAAACGTGGCGCAAACAGTTATTTACTCTCTATGACTGTGATATGATGCTCTATAAGTAATGCCTTCAATCTCAACACTTCGTTCTGCAAATTGAAGATTTCCTCGCGTGCATCATGGAGCTTGTCGCGTAAGCCGTCGTTCTTTTCTTGTAGTGCTTCCTTATCCGCTCTGAGCTGCGCTATCCTTACAGCCATCTCGTTGTTTTCTGTCAGCACCTTTTGAACTTCTTGCTTCCAATTCAAAGGGACGCCATCAGCATCTAAAGCATCCTTATCAATATTGAGAGGTGCTTCTTGCCTCATCCCTCCGAAACCAAGCCCTGCGTCACTGACTCCTAAATCTTCATCTTCTAAATCTTCGTCAGGCATTATCGCATTGAAGATTGCCCGTTGAATTTGAGCCATGAATCCACGCCTCTGCTGTGGGTTCATTTCTTTTACCTCCTCGGCCATATCTTCAATAGAGCGGTATTCATCAAGGTTGACACCGGGAAAGGCTTTCTCGAAGTCTTTCCGCCGCTCCTCCGGGAACGGAGTGCGACTATTCTCTACGCTTGACAGGAAGCCCTGAGTTACGCTCAATGCTTCTGCAAGCTGCTTTTGTGTCAAGTTATGTTCTCGGCGAAATCTCGCCAAATCGTACTTTGCCATAGGCGAAGCAAAAAAATTACTAATTTTCTCAAGAAAAATTTTGTCGGTATTACTAATATTTATTACCTTTGTCGCAAAATCATCTTGAGAAGTTGATTTTGAAGTCAGTATTTACGCCTACAAAGGTACAAATTATTGACTATATAACAAAACTTATTGGAACAATATTATTAATATTGGCTGTTAAAAATCGTTAACGCCACAAAACCCGAACACAATGACGCTCAAAGAAATCTACGAAGACAAGAAGAATGAGCCATCGCCAGCTCAGGTGTTCATCACACGCCTGGCAAAGGCGACATGCCGAAAGGAACAAACCGTCAGGCAGTGGCTCTCAGGCATTCAGACACCGAATGACCTTGTAAAAAAACGCATTTCAGCCGAACTGAATATCCCGGAAGACGAACTCTTCCCTCTCGAAAATGAGTAGCGGATATTACCTTCGACCAAGGCAAGTTTCCAACATTACTAATATAAATTACCACGGAAGATGACAGCAACAGAACCACAAGTAGCATTGAACGGACGCTACTCCATCGGAGAGACCTGCGTCCTTCTCGGTATTCACCGCGATACCCTCCGCACCTATACTGATACTGAACACATTATCAAGTGCGGATTTCGCAAGATAGGCTCGCGCCTTGTAAAATTCTATCTTGGGAGCGAGATACTTCGCTTCTGGAAGTCCAACAAATAACTCTCAAAATCTACTGCCAAATGGAACTCAAAACAGATACAGCCGCGTTAGTTGCCAAACTCCGCAACGCGCAACCCTCAAACGGTGAGGGTATAATCATTGTCGGGCGCGACATTGATAAATCCTTGTTTATCGGAGCTGCTGCCGGTAACAACTGGCTTCTTGTTTCTGCCGACAAGAAAGGCAAGGCTATGGGCGATGTAATTAACCGACTGCTGGACCTCGCATCGGACTTCCTCGATGCGGCTGAGGCCAAGAAATCACAAACATCCGAATGATATGCCGTTTCTTAAATCTTCTACAATAGACAAGGTTCATAGCTTGTCTATTGAGGACATCTGTCAGGACTACGGGCTTAACCTTGTAAGGAAAGGTGCCCGTATGTCTTGTTGCTGTCCGTTCCATTCGGAGCGCACAGGGTCATTCTATATCAACCCCACAACAAACAGATATCACTGTTTCGGTTGTGGGGCTGACGGCTCTAACATAGATTTCGTAATGAATTACGATAATCTTTCTTACTATGAAGCTATTCTCGCTCTCGCACGAAAGAACAACATTCAGATTGATTACGAAGACGGCCCCGATGCGGATAAGCGCGAAGAAGAATATCGGAAACTCGAATCAATGCGCATTGCCATTGCTTCCGTTTCCAAATTTTTCGTTGAGTGCTTTAATTCCGATTCGGCGGAGGCTGCTGCCGCTCGAAAATATGCTGAAAGCCGTTGGAATAAAACCGACCTTGCCGAGTTCGGCATGGGCTACGCTCCGCATGATTCCCGACTTCTGCTTGAATATGTAAGAACCCATTGCATAGACACCGACATTCTTGTTGAACTCGGAATACTTGGAAAGAGTGATCGCGATGGCTCTCTCTATTCCGTATTCCGCGACAGGCTTATGTTTCCTATCCGAAACATTTATAAGCAGGTCATAGCCTTTACTGCGCGATACACCGGCCCCGACCCGAAAATAGCCAAAAGCCATAAGTATATCAACTCAAAATATTCTCTCCTTTTCAAAAAAGGAGAGGTCGTTTTTGGTATTGATGTCGCAGTAAAGAACGCCATCAAGTGCGGCTACTTCATTATCGTAGAGGGCGCACCTGATGTGTTGAGTCTGCAATCCGTGGGATTGGCAAATGTCGTAGCTCCACTCGGAACTGCATTAACCGAGAAGCAGCTCAACCTCCTGGGCCGACATTGCAAAACTATCCGTTTTATACCTGATTCGGATGCACCTAAACCCGGTGAGCGTTTTGGTGCCGGAGTTAATGCCGTGATTAAAAACGGCACTCTCGCGATGCACCAAGGCTTCAACGTAAGTGTCAGGGAGATACCTCGCTCAGAGGAAGACAATAAGAATGAGGTCAAACATGACCCCGATTCATATATTAAGAACGTCGATGATTTCGACTCTTTGCCCGACGAGCCATTCCCTGTTTGGCTTGCCGGTAAACTGTTTACTTTCGCCACCACGAAAGACCAACAGGCAAAGGTCGTTACTGAAATCGCTGAGCTTGTGCATTGCATCGAAGACTCCACATTACGCGAAATGGTGCTTGGTAGTCTCGAAGAAATCTACAAGCAACCGAAACTGTGGAAGTCAGCAATGCGCAATATCGCACGGCGCGAGAAGGAATCTGCAAAGGTTACACCACGCCATGTAGTTGATGATTCTATGAGCGAGAACACAAAAATGAGTTCTCGCGAGCTGCAACTACTGCGTGATAACTGTATCGTTATCAAGGACGGCTGCTATCAGTCATACGACAAAGACGGACACCCGGTAAAATGGTCTAACTTCCTCTTGTTTCCTATCGTCCACATTCGAGGAGATGATACCGGTGAGCGTCTGTTCCGCATCGTCAACCAAGATGGCGACGAGGCTGTTATTGAACTATCCTCAGACCATTTTGTTTCTCTGCAAAAGTTCCAAAAGAAACTGATTAACCTCGGCAACTATGTGTGGAAGGTCAAAATAGACCAACTCATACAGTTGCAGGGTTATTTATTCGGTATTACCGAAACCGCCGACAAGGTAAAGGAAATGGGCTGGAACGCAAAATATGAGTATTATGCGTTCGCCAATGGCATCTGCATTGATAATAAATTTCTCTATGCAGATGAGGCGGGAATTATTCGTCACGGAACTAATTGCTTCTATCTTCCGATATTCTCAAATATGCACAAAGACCGCTCCGGCACTTTCAGTTTTGAGCGCCAATTTAAGGTTACACCCGGAAATGGCATCACTCTGCATGAATACACACGGCAGATTGTTCAGGTATTCGGAGACGGTGGCAAAGTGGCCGTTGCTTTCGCCCTCGCTTGTATATTCCGCGATATTATCTTTGGAATCACAGGCTCGTTTCCTATTCTCAATCTGTTCGGGCAGAAAGCGTCGGGCAAGACTTCTCTTGCAAAGGCGGTTGCCTCTTTCTTCTATACACTGAAGAAAGACCCGCCAAAACTGGCGGCTACGACCGCTCCGGCTTTGTCGTATATGCTTTGCCATGCCATTAACTGTGTTGTCGTTCTCGATGAGTACACAAACGACTTACCGACAAAGACCATCGAAATGATTAAAGGTCTTTGGGGTGGTACCGCACAAACGAAAATGAATATGGCGGCAACCGACCAACAAATGATAAGTATTCCGGTCTTATCCGGCGTAATCTTTACGGGTCAGCAGCCACCGACCAAAGATATTGCAGTGCTATCTCGCTGCATATATCTTTACTATTCTGAAACCAAATTTACCCCGGAACAGCGTCAGAATTTTAAGATTCTACGCAAATTTACCCAAATGGGTAATCAGCATCTCACTATGGAGGTGCTGAAATATCGGAATGAATTTGAGGCGGCTTTCGAGGATTTTTTCAATATTACCGAAGTTGAAATGACCGCTCGCCTTAATGGAAAGTCGGTTGAAGACCGAATACTCTCAAACTGGGTGACGCTGCTCGCTACTGTCAGGACGTTGGAAACATATATCTCTCTGCCTTTTTCCTACAAGGAGTTCCTTGAGGTCTGTGTATGCGGTATGCTCACACAGAATGAAAAAGTCGAGAATAGCTCCGAAACAGGCGACTTTTGGAAGCTGCTTGATGGTCTGCACATGGACGGTAAGGCGAAGGAGGGATGCCACTACGTCATCCGCTCCAAAACTGCCTTTAAGCCTTTCGGTAAGAAAGAGGAATTTAAGTTTGCAGGTTCCCGCAAACTTATCTATCTGAATTGGGCTGCGGTCAAGGGACTTCTATCATCAAGGGTCAATCAGAACAACCGTCTCAAACTGGATGTTGATGCGCTCGACAGCTATCTACATTCGATGAATTGCTATTATGGAACCAAACAGCAGCGTTTCACTATACTTCTATCCAACGGAACAGAAGACGTGAGTTTCGATACAGAAAACGGCGTTTCTGTAAAAAAGAACGCTACTGTAAGACCTATGGCTCTTGTTTTTGATTATGACGATCTCAAAAGAGATTATGGCATCAATCTCGAAACAGAGCGTGTTCGCGCCTCAGACACCTACGATGATGAGGATGATGAGGATTTAGCCGGTTCCGAAGTTCCGACTAAATCGCCTACTTCGCCTCCCGTATCACTTTCCGAGGCATCATTATTCCCCACATCAGACCAAGACGATGCGCCTTTCTGACACTCATTTAAGATACATTTAACTTCATACAAGCAATCTCTATATGAGGTTGCTTTTTTTGCGTTAAAGGGTCGTTTGCAGTTTGCAGACACCCCTTATTCCACTATGACATTATTGAACGCCTTGAAATTATGGTATACCAACACATTACCTTCATATTCTTTTTTGACAATTCTTTGACAAGCATTGACAAATATAATAACACCAAAAATGTCATAGTGCGGTATTGACACGATTTTCTCTCTTATATTTATATCTCTTTTTAACTAAGAAAGATATGTAATATAAGATATAGCAATGCCTTACGCGCTCGCTTGTAGAGGCTCCTTTTCATAGTTTTCAATGCCGTCAAAGCGGTCAATAATTCCCGATAAAAGCACCCTCACTGTAATTGTGGAAACAATTAATTAAGCTCTACAGTATTCGGCAAACTTCGTCAACTTTCGGCATTGATAATCAATGCATTACACTTGTTTATCTCGGATTTTATAGCTAACTTTGTATCTATAAAATCAGTGCATTATGAGCCGAATTTGCTTATACATACCCCTTGAAGACTATCTCGCGCAGTGGCTTATCCACGAACACGGCGGCAGTGTTCCAGTACAGTTCATTCGCGGTTCGGTCGAGAGCAAGATTCTCGAAGTGTATCTTACTCACAGGCCCGAAGACAAGTTGCCTGAAATCGGCGGCGAGGGCAAACTTGCCATCGCTATACCTTCGTTCCGCAACCGACCGCCGGAGGTGTTCAATTATCTTCCGCAACGTGCGCTCTCGTCATTGCTGACTATGATACGCAACCGCTTCGATATTCAGTTATGGAACGACCTGCACAACTTCGGGAGGATAAGCAAACGTCAGGACGAGCTTATCTATGCGTGGATGGAGAAGCACGGCATTGAGATGACCGAAACCAACTGGAACGCCATCGCCAAGCGTTACCAACGGCAACGCAATATCTACATGACACGCGATAGAGCAAAAAAACAATATTCTCGCAAAAAATCTACTTGATTTCAGCACCTCAAAAAAACAATTCTACGATTTCTACGATAATGCGCACCTCGACTCAAATACTTCCCGGAATAAAGGCTATCGGCTGGATTGATTGCCGACACTTGCCGAGACGTGTTGACCTCTCGGCTATCTGCGGCATGACGGTTACAATCCTCACGGATATTCACCCGATACCGTTCTTCGACGAGCCGACCTGCGAGTGCCAGACAAAAAAGGACGGAGCCGGGTACGAGGACACCGCCACCTTGAAGTTCCTGACAAGCACGGAACTTCCCCGGTCTGCCTCTCTTGGGTTCATAGTTACAGATGTCAACGACAATTCCTATCTGCTCGGCTCGCTCGAAAAGCCGGTGCCGATTGTCGAGACAACGCACCGCCTCGGCATACCTTCGGGCGATGCCGCAGGTTATGCCTACGAAATAAAGCACGTTTCCATCAAATCAATGGTGCCGTGCATAATATAGCAGTTACCATCTTCCCAAAGGTCATTTACAGATTTTGAAGTTACGGAAGCCGCTGGCGCGTGATGCGTCGGCGGTTTTTTCATTGGTAGGAGCCGCCTCGGAGGGCGACACCTTGGCGGAGAGAGGGATGGGGCAGACTATGCGGAACACTGTCTGCACCTGTCGGTAGTCGTAAAAGCGGTGCCCGGGCTTCGTGGTCGAAGCAGCAGGTCGCCAATCTTCGGAGCACTCAATACCGATGTGGGGTAAACTATCCCACACTCCGCAGTAGCCCTGCGGGTGTCGGGCCCGTGGTGAAACTCCTTTTTAAGCGGTGCGGCTCCCAAACCGCGCCTGTCGCACTTACCGCCGATGGCGGAGAAGTAGCCCCCGAACATTTGCCCTCGTTTTTCAGCGGTATGCGGTGGAGCCCTCATAGCCCTGTGCCTGAATCAAGGTGTGGGTCTGCCTCGCCTATGTGGAACACCTTGCAGGTTGATGGTGTCGTGGCCGTTGGCCGCACCGGTCTATCCACAACGACACGCCGCCGATGTACTTGCCAACATTGTAAGCACCGACATAGGGTTCACCTGTACACGCTCTTGTGCGAGGACATCTTCGGTCCGACCACGCCCGGTTCTTCGGTTCTTCTGACTCTTGGGTTGAGTCCTCCTGTATTCTCATCTTGAATTTTCGGGACAATGGGTTCATTTAGTTTTCCATCACAAAATTAGCACAGGCGGTAGTCATATCAAGGCTATATGAACGGTCTGCCATTCTCGCCTCCGGCTTCCGAGGACGCAGCCCGGCCTTGTCGTAGCCTCCCTGATGCCTATGCTCTGATTTGTTCGTAAAACTTCAAAAATGAACTCAATGTCAAACCCTCAAATTTTTTCCAAGATGAGATTACAATTCGGAGAACTCAACATCACTCCAAGAGTCGAAGAACGACTCGAAGAACT